>JACXTT010004820.1_pt1 | contig 19890 bp, 14 predicted proteins | sample 9270951 | NCBI WGS metagenome assembly JACXTT01 (sample SAMN15532306, study PRJNA645909) | rock metagenome | isolation source: weathered quartz diorite | place: Puerto Rico | collected 2017-06-21 | reverse complement strand
CAGGTAACGCTGGGCGTCAGGCCGTAGGCAGTTGGTGGTCGGCAAACTGCTCGCGCAGCTTGTTTTTCTGCATCTTGCCGGTGGCACCCAGCGGAATTGCATCCACAAACACCACATCGTCCGGCGTCCACCATTTGGCGATCTTGCCGTCGAAGAAACGGATCAGTTCATCGCGGCTGACCTGGGCATCGGGCTTCTTCACCACCACCAACAGCGGGCGCTCGTCCCACTTGGGGTGGTAGGCCGCAATGCAGGCCGCCATGCCGACGGCGGGGTGGGCCATGGCGATGTTTTCCAGGTCAATGGAGCCGATCCACTCGCCACCGGACTTGATGACGTCTTTGCTGCGATCGGTGATCTGCATGATGCCCAGACTGTCGATCTTGGCCACATCGCCAGTGGGAAACCAGCCGTCCACCAGCGGGCTTGCGCCCTCCTGCTTGAAATAGCTGTCGATGATCCAGTGACCACGCACCAGCAGGTCGCCGGAGACCGAACCGTCACGCGGCAGTTCCTGGCCTTCGCGGTCGACGATCTTCATGTCCACGCCAAATATCGAACGGCCCTGTTTGGCCTGCACGGCCAGGCGCTCTTCGACGGAAAGCGCCAGGTGCTGGGGCTTGAAGGCCATCACCGTACCCAGCGGGCTCATCTCGGTCATGCCCCAGGCGTGCAGCACATGCACGCCGTACTGCTGCTCAAAGCTCTTGAGCATGGCCGGCGGGCAGGCCGAGCCGCCAATGATGGTGCGCTTCATTGTGGAGAACTTCAGCTTCTGCGGTTCCATGTAGCCCAGCAGGCCCTGCCACACGGTGGGCACACCGGCGGACAGCGTGACCTTTTCAGACTCCATCAACTCGTACAAGGACTTGCCGTCCATGCCCGGTCCGGGGAACACCATACGCGCGCCGGTCAGGCAAGCCACATAGGGCAGGCCCCAGGCGTTGACGTGGAACATGGGTACTACGGGCAGGATGACGTCGGAGGCCGAGCAGTTCAATGCATCGGGCAGAGCGGCGGCAAACGAATGCAACATGGTGGAGCGGTGCGAATACAGCACGCCCTTGGGGTTGCCCGTGGTGCCCGAGGTGTAGCACAGGGTGCAAGCGGCGTTCTCGTCGAATGTGGGCCAGGTGAACTGGTCAGAGTTTTGCGCTACCAGTTCCTCATAGCACAGCAGGTTGGGTACCTTGCTGTCCTGGGGCATGTGGGCGCGGTCTGTCATGGCCACAAAGGCCTTGATGCTGGGGGTGCGGCTGGCAATAGCTTCGACGATGGGCAAAAAGCTCAAATCAAAAAACATCACCTCGTCTTCGGCGTGGTTGGCAATCCACGCCACCTGGTCGGGATGCAGGCGCGGGTTCAGCGTGTGCAGCACGGCGCCGGAGCCGGACGCCGCGTAATAGACCTCCATGTGGCGGTAGCCGTTCCAGGCCAGTGTGGCCACGCGCTCGCCCATCTGGATGCCCATGGCCTTGAGCGCATTGGCCAGCTTGCGCGCACGCGAGGCCAGTTCGACAAAGGTTTCGCGGTGGATGTCGCCTTCCACACGGCGGGACACCACCAGTTGCTCAGGGTGGTGGCGCTCGGCGTGCACCAACAGCGAAGACACCAGCAAGGGCATCTGCATCATTTGACCGTTCATTTCCACATCTCCAAAAAAAGGGCGCTGAAAGCGCCCGTTGAAAGTTTTGTCAACGTGGATGATGCCGGTCTATGTCTGCCATGGCGATGTCAATTACGGACAGTTGTCAGTCCGATCCCGCCAACTGCGGGCCAACCCTCAAGTCCGGGCAGGCGGCAGCAATACGCTGCGCTGGTATTCGCCGGGCGACATGCCGAGCACGCGCCGAAATGCGCGGCTGAAGTTCGCCGTATCGCTAAAACCCAATTGCAGTGCAACGTCGGTGATGCTTGCACTTTGCGTGCACAGCATTTCGCAGGCCCGTTCGAAGCGAACCTTGTCGGAAAGCTCGCGAAAACCCAGACCTTCCTTCTTGAGGTGGCGGTCTATGGTGCGTGCCGAGACTTTGACGCGCCGCGCCAGGTCCTCCAGCGTGACCTGCTCTCCGCGTGCCTCGCGCAGCACCATGGTGACGTACTCTCCCCAGCCGACTTCACCACGTGGTGGCCGCTGTCCCATCGCCGCGCAGCGCTCGTCGATCTGCCGTGCCACTTCTGGATCGCCCAATGCCAGCGGAATATCCAGCAAGTCGGCCCCCATGACAACCCGTACCCCCGGCACCGTGCTCTCCTCAAAATGAAATCGCGCCGGTGCCAGTGCCAAGTAGCGGGCCGCATGCGCGGGCTTCGGCATAGACATGTAAATGTCATAGCCGGTGATCTGCGTCCCCACGAGCAAACGCAACTGGTTGTGGTGCGTCACCGCCAGCGTTTCCAGGTAGAACCGCAGGGTGTCGGGAGGCATCGCGATCGTCGGGGTGTACAGGGCTTCACCACCGGAATGCCAGCGTCGGTAGGTCATCGTCCAGGTTTCGACAATCAGGTGGTAATGGCGGCTCGCCATGCGCAGCATTTCATCGATGCTGGAGCAACTTAATAGGCCATAACCGAGCACGTCGTGGGAATTCGACTTGATGCGTCGCCCCAGATCAAAGCCCAAATCATCCCGGCCGGTAATGGTTCGGGCGGCTGCAATAAACGCATCGACTTCGGTCGGCGATAGCGTGGCTTCCCGTGCGTTGAACTGGTCTTCATCAATGCCCGCCAGTGCCAATACCTTGGAAGCGTCAACACCGCCGCTACGCAGCACGTCGCGTAGCAGCAGAAAGTAACGCGTCGGCACGCGTCGGGTTGCTCCATTCATCATGCTCCCCCGAGGCGCCTCGGGCAATCCCCAGGCTGTCTCATTTTGACAGGAACCTGTCGGATGCAGACATCGCGCGCCAAGCCCCTCATCTGCATGATTGCAGCATCCCGAGGCCGGATCGTGTTTGCGGATGAAGTTGACATGGATTGCGAAGTCTCATTTGCAGACTGCAGGAGTATCCAATGCATTTCACCCCCCAAGGACTGGCGGTTTCCCTATTCTCGATCCGCCGGGCCTACCCGCTCGGGCAACACCGTGCGCACGGGTTGCTGTGCTGGTTCGCTGGCAAGACAGATCCTTCGGCGCAAAAGCCGTTTTACGGTCTGAACATTGGAGGTTCCGTCATGCGTTTGCGAATTTCAGCCTTGCTGCACTGGCTCAAAGGCGAGCCGTTTGTGCATTTTGTGGCCCTGGGCGCTCTTATTTTTATAGCTGCTTACGCAATGGATATGGGAGCCAATGGACAAAATACACCCATAACCGTGACGGTACAGGACCTGGAGCGCCTGCGCGCCCAGTCGCTCCAGCAATGGGGGCGCGAGCCGGCAGCCCCGGAGTTGCAGACGCTGGTGCAGGATTTTGTGCGGGAAGAGGTGCTGGTGCGGGAAGCACGGGCCCAAGGGCTGGACCAGGACGACCAGATCGTGCGCCGTCGCCTCGCACAAAAGATGGAGTTCTTGGCCAACCAGACGGTAGAGCCCCCCACGGCCGCCGAACTGCGCACCTACTACGCGCGCCATGCGGAACGCTACGCGCAGCCGCCGGTGGTGGATCTGGAGCAATACCTGTTCCGTACCGACCTGCGCGGAGATGGGGCGGTCACGGCTGCCCGTGCCGCGTTGCGAAACCTGCAGACCGGTCAGCCCGTCTTGGGCGATGCCTCCATGCTGCCTGCCCAAGCGCTTGGGCAAGATGAAATGCAAGTGGCGCGCGAATTCGGAGCCGAATTTGCCAAGGCGGCTTGGGCCGCGCCAACGGGTGTATGGATCGGGCCAGTGGTGTCGCCCTTTGGCCTGCATCTGGTGCGCGTAAATCTGCGCAAACAGGGTGTGGTTGCAACCTTGGACGCCGTGCGTGATAGGGTGTCCGCCGATCTGCTGAATGAGCGCATTGCCGCCGCACGGGAACAGAACTTCGCGGTATTGCGCAAGAAATATGCGGTGCAGTGGCCCGCAAGCGTGACGCAGGCGTCGCCCCAAGCACCCACGGCCGGTGTACAGGTTTCCACCACCGGACCGCTGGGTGTGCAGCCATGACACGCCTATGGCAAGCATTTCTGGTGTGCCTGTGGCTTGTGCCTGGCGTGCACGTGGCGCAAGCCCACGAGAGCATGCCTGCGTCGCTGCTGCTGGACCAACAGGTCGATGGCCGCTGGAATGTGCGTTGGCGCCTGCCGCAAATGCAGGGAGCGGCACCCGAGGTGGCTCCGGTGTTTCCGGCGGCCTGCGAAATGTCCGACTCCCCACAAACGGACGCGCTGCCGGGGGCCCGTCTGCAACGCTGGGCCATGCGTTGCACGGTGCCACTGGGCACGGGGCAGCACATTGCGTTTGACGGCTTGGCAGCTACGTCGATTGACGTCGTGGTACGTCTGGCCTTCAGCGATGGGCGTGTCGTGACCCACATCGCGCGCCCCCGTTCGCCGGATGTGCAGTTGGGTGGGCAACTGCCCGCCCAGGGCCTGAGCGTGTCCAGCTACTTTGGGCTGGGGGTGGATCACATCCTGAGCGGCACCGACCATTTGCTGTTTGTGCTGTGCCTGATCCTGCTCCTTCCCCACTGGAGTGGATTGCTCAAGACCATCACCGCCTTTACCTTGGCACACAGCATCACGCTGGCGCTGTCTGCATTCGGCTGGGTGCATGTCGCACAGCTGCCAGTGGAGGCCACGATCGCCTTGTCCATCCTGTTCCTGGCCCGCGAACTGGCGGTGCGACATACGGCACGACTGACGGTACAGCGCCCCTGGGCGGTGGCCTTTGCGTTCGGCTTGCTGCACGGGTTTGGTTTTGCCGGCGCATTGGCGGAAGTCGGTTTGGCGCAGGGCGACATTCCCACGGCACTGCTGTTGTTCAACCTGGGCGTTGAAGCCGGGCAATTAGCTTTCGTGGTGGTGGTGGTGCCACTGGTACTGCTGGCGCGACGCTGGGCGCGCAACAACGGGCGGCGCCTGCGCTGGGTGCAGGCAGCGCCGGTTTATGCCATCGGGGGGGTGGCGAGCTTCTGGTTTCTGCAGCGCATGCAGCCGATTGTCGGATTGCAGTGGATATGAGATGAGAGAGACAACTATGCTGAAAAAATGGATGAAGTGGTTCGTGGCCTTTTTGGGGCTGATGGTGCTTGGTGTCGTCGGCTTCTTGCTGTTTGCACAGCACGATCCTGACTGGGTGCTGTCCACCATCAAAGTCGCGCCCCAACAGGCACAAAGCAGCACACCGACGGCCGAGCGCAATGCCTATTTTGGCGAATTGCATGTGCATACCAATTACTCGATGGACGCCAATGTATTTGGTAGCCGGATCACCCCACGCCTGGCGTACCAGTTTGCCAAGGGTGAGGAAATGGATATCGGCAAGACCGGCATCAAGCAGCGCATTGCCGTACCGCTGGACTTTGCTGCGGTGACCGACCATGCCGAAGGACTCGGCATGATGTCGCAGTGCTACACGCCGGGTAGCGGAAGCTACTGGAATTTGGAGTGCATTGGCGTGCGCTACAAGGTGCTGCTGATGTTCCCGCGAATATTCAAAGCCAACACGCAAGAAGGCCCCGCCAAGGCCAATTACGCCCAAGGGGCCTGTGGAGACGACGGCCGCATGTGCATTCAGGCGTCTCGCGGTGTCTGGGAAGACATTCAGAATGCCGCCAATGAACATTACCAGCCGGGGAAGTTCACCACCCTGATCGGCTTTGAGTACAGCCCCACATTGCAACTGGGCGGCCAGTTGCACCGCAATGTGCTGTTCCGTGGCGCCAATGTACCGGAGACGGTGTTCAGCGCGGCCGATGGCTTTGCCGAAGACCTGTTGCGCTGGCTGGACCAGCGTTGCATCGGCAGTTGCAGGGCTCTGGCGATTCCACACAACCCCAATATGTCGTGGGGACTGCAGTTTGGCGATACCCAGACCAATGCCACGCCCCTGACCCGTGACAGTGTGGTCTTGCGCGCCAAATACGAGCGTCTGGTGGAGATCTTCCAGGCCAAAGGCGGCTCGGAATGTACCCGTGGCGTTGGCAACACCGACGAAGAATGTGGCTTTGAAAATCTCTTCCCGGCCTGCACACCGGAGCAAGCAGTGGTCAATCCCCAAACCGGGCAACACGCCCCCCGTTGTGTGGCAGCCAACGACATGGTGCGCAACACCTTGCGCAAAGGTTTACTGGACGAAAGGAAGTGGGGCACCAATCCCTACAAGTTTGGCTTTGTCGCTGGTACCGACAACCACAATGGGCTGGCCGGAGATACCAGCGAACAAGCTTACAACGGCCATGCCACGCCGCTGGACGATGCGCCTGAAAAGCGCCTGAACATGCAGTCCAATCTGATTGCGAAGACGCTGGGTATGTCCATGTCGGCAGTCAACCCGGGGGGGCTGACCGGTGTCTGGGCCGAGCAGAACACCCGCGAAGCGATCTGGGACGGCCTGTACCGCCGCGAATCCTGGGGCACCAGCGGTACCCGCGTGAAGGTGCGCTTCTTTGGCGGCTTCAACTTGCCGGCTGATTTGCATACCCAGGCCGATCGCGTGAAGAATGGCTATGCCAAGGGCGTGGCCATGGGGGGGGATTTGAGCGCAGCGCCTGCGGGCAAGGCGCCCAGCTTCTCGCTGTGGGCGGCGCGCGATGCGAATTCCGCACCGCTCTACAAACTGCAAATCGTCAAAGGCTGGGTCGATGGCGATGCGACCAAAGAACAGGTCTACGACGTGGCCTGCTCAGACAGCATCCGGCCCGATGCCAAAACGCACCGCTGTGCAGACAACGGCGCCCGGGTCAACCTGACGGATTGCAGCATTTCGCAGGACAAGGGTGCGGCCGAGCTGGCGACAACCTGGAGCGACCCGGACTTCAAGCCGGAGCAGTCCGCCTTCTACTATGTGCGCGTATTGGAAAACCCAGTCTGCCGCTACACCCAGCGCGACGCGATCAAGCTGGGTGTGCCACTTCCCCAGGGTATTCCTCCCACAATCCGGGAACGTGCCTGGAGTTCGCCCATCTGGTACAAACCACAGTAGGGAGTCGCCTGTCGAACAGGCTGGGAACACATGCCCTACGGCCACGGGAAGCGCGTGGTCATCGCGCTTGCAATTTCACTGGAATCTGGCCTGGGCTTTGCCGCCGTGTCCTGCCCGGAACGCGTGTGCGTCAAATTTTTTGACCATGCAGTGCCACCGTACTTCAATGGCATGACTCGAAATTCGAAGACTACCGGGATGACTGAGGCGTCAACGCGGGGTAGGACGGGTTAGCCAAAACAAAAAAGCTTGGCGCACCACGCCGGCCCTCTTCTGCAGGCACGGCGCGATGGTCCAGGCTTCGTGATTTCAGCTTTTTTTGAAGCTGCTGGCGTTCACGCGGCGCGTGCTTGCTTCTTGCCAAGCACCACCTCATCGAACGACGGCAGCGGGTGAATGATGGGGGCCAACAGTTTGCCTGCCCGCGCAGTGGTCATCACATCCTTGGCATCAATCTTGATCAGCTCGTGCTGGTCTTCCAGCGGCTCGTAGACGTCTTCGCCCAGCAAGCGGCACTGGTCGTCGTAGGGCCAGATCATCTGCACGCCCTTGGCCTTGTACAGGTACATGTCGTTGTCGTTGGCTTTGTGATCTTCCTTGGCCAGCGCATGTTCCAGCAGCTTGCGGCCAATGAATTTGGGCAGCAGGGCGAGCAGCTTGTTGTCACGCAGGGTCTTGCCGGAGACCTGCTGGTACACCGTCGACACGGAGTAGATGTTGTGGTCCGAAACCGCGACTTCTTCGTGTTCGATGTAGAAGATCGACTGGTTGGTCTGGGCCCACATGCGGTATAGGCTCTTGATCTGGTCGTGGCCGGTAAGCGTGACGTTGTTGCCGCCGTAAATGAAGTGATAGGTCGCCTCGGGGGCCATCATGTCGGGCGCGAAGATTTCCGGGTAACGCCCTGCCAGTTCCAGGGCACGGTGGCGCGCATAGGCCATCAGCATGAAGCGGTGGCGGGGGTTTTCGGTCACGGCCAGCAGCCGGTCCACAGATGCGTTGAGTTGGGTGATGTCCAGTTTCTTGAGGTTGAGTGTGTGCATGTTGGTTCGCCTTTGAATCGGGAAATCCGATCAGGTGCGAATGGTGCAACTTGGCGCGCGGTCCGACAAAGTCCATTGCCGACATCTGCTTGTCAGTATCGGACTGCAGGGGGTAAACACGGCGTTGGCAAGTATTGACCGACAGGTGACGCAAAGTGACGTGGCGCAGCCCGGGATACCTGCGAACAATTGGCGCTTCCGAGGAGAACCCATGAACATCTTGCGCACACCCGAATCGCGCTTTGCGAATCTGCCCGATTACCCATTCGCACCGCACTACCACCAGATCACCCAGGACCTGCGCCTGCACTACGTGGACGAAGGCCCGCGCGATGCGCCACCCGCGCTAATGCTGCACGGAGAGCCCACCTGGTCCTACCTGTACCGCCACATGATTCCACCGGTGGCTGCTGCCGGCTTGCGTGTGCTGGCACCTGACCTGATCGGTTTTGGCAAGTCCGACAAACCCGCCGCCCATGGGGATTACAGCTACGCCGGCCAAGTGGCGTGGATACGCGCATGGATCGAAGCACTGGATTTGCGTGGCATGACCCTGGTGTGTCAGGACTGGGGTTCGTTGATCGGTTTGCGGCTGGTGGCCGAAATGCCCGAACGCTTTGCCCGTGTGATACTGGGCAATGGCGGCCTGCCAACCGACCAGACCAAGATCAGTGCGGCCTTTCACATCTGGCGCGCGTTCTCGCGCTACAGCCCGGTGTTTCCCATAGGCTGGATCGTGCAAGGGGGCACGCGCCACTGGCTGTCCCGCGCCGAGCGTGCCGCCTACGACGCACCCTTTCCCAGCGACGCATACAAGGCCGCTGCGCGCGCCTATCCATCGCTGGTGCCGGTGTCCAATTACAGCCCCGAGGGCAGCGCAGACAACCACCGCGCATGGCAGGTTTTCGACCGCTGGGACAAACCTTTCATCTGCTGTTTCAGCGATGGCGACCCGATCACCAAAGGCCTGGACCGTGAATTTCTTCAGCGCGTCCCCGGCACCAAGGGGCAACCGCACACCACGTTGCGCGGGGGGCACTTTATGCAAGAAGACGACGGCCCGAACTTTGCGCAACTTGTCATTGATGCATGCAAATGAAGACAACCCCGAGTGGCGTTGCCGGGTGTCGGGCGCGGTAACCGGGGCCTAGTCGCCCCAGCGCCTAGCGCAAAAAATCCGCAATGATTCGCGCCGACTCTTTGGCCTTGGTCATCAGGAACAGGTGCCCGTCGTCGATGATATGCAACTGCGCATTGCGCAGCAGCGCGGTGTGCACACGGGCATTGATCAAGGGCACCAGCGGGTCGTCGTTGCCAGCCATCACCAGCGTGGGGTGCTTGATGCGCCACAGCCAGGGCAGGCTGGTCCAACCCATCATGGCCAGCAACTGGTAGCGGTAACCTTTGGTATCGCCACCGCGCAGCTGCGCGGCAAACTGGTCAAGGGCGGTTGGATCGGTGCGCAACACGCCCCCATAAATGTCAGGCGCGATGCGGCGCATATAGCCGGGCTCGCTGTAGCGCCGGGGGTTGACCATCTTGGCCAATACACGCGGATGGCCGGGCACCATGGTGGGCCCGCCCATCGTGGTGGCCGCCAGAATCAGCTTGCCGACACTGCCGGGATACTGGATGGCGAATTGCTGCGCCAGCCCGCCACCCCAGGACACGCCCATCAAGTCGACTTTGGTATAGCCCAGACGCTTCATTAACCGCTTGGACAGCAAGGCCAGCGCGAACAGGCGGTAGGGCCATTGGGGCGCAGGGGATTTGCCGGCACCGGGCACGTCAAAGATCAGCACTTCGCGCTCGGGAAGCTCGGCCAGGAAAGGGCCGACCAATTCCATATTGGCACCAATGCCATTGAAAAGCAGCAGCGGATTGCCCGCCATCGTGCCCGGACGTATGCCTACGCGCAACTGCTGGCTGCCGATATACAGGGTGCCAATGTGCAAGCCGGATTGGGCATCAACCTTGGCATCCTGCAATTGGTCCAGCGCATGCCGGGCAGAACGCGGAGGGGTTGGCGCAGCGGGCATGAATGCGGTGGGGAAAAAGTGTGCGATCGCTGTGGTCATGGAATGTTCAAGCTTGCAACACATATTCACCAGGCGCGTCTACGCCAGCGGGGTATTTGCGATTGCCCGGCTTCTTGGGCGCGGCCACCTGTTCACCCGAGCGCGGCTGCAGCCAAGCCATCCAGTGCGGCCACCAGCTGCCTTCGGAGCGGCTGGCCTGGGCGGCCCAGCCGTCGGGATCAGCCGCCTTGGCGTCGCCCGAGAAGAAGAAAGACTTGGGCGCACCAGGTGGGTTCAGCAGGCTTTGCAAATGGCCCGCATTGGCCAGCGTGAAAGTGGCTTTCTTGCCGTAGATCTGGGCCGTCTGGTAGCAGGCCTTCCAGGGGGTGATGTGGTCGGTGACGCCGGCCACGATGTAGGCATCCACGTCGACCTTCTCCATGTCGATAGGAACACCGAGTACCTGCATGGCACCTGCGTGCATGTACGGATTTTTCTGCATAATGTCCAGCAGGTCTGCGTGGAAGGCTGCAGGCAGGCGCGTGGTATCTGCGTTCCAGAACAGGATGTCAAACGCCGGTGGGTCGTTGCCCAGCAGGTAATTGTTGATCCAGTAATTCCAGATCAAATCATTCGGGCGCAACCAGGCGAACACGCGGGCCAGCTCCTTGCCCTCCATCACACCTTGGGTGCGGATGGCGGCCTTGATGGTGGCAACGCTTTCCTCCGAGATGAACAGGCCCATGGTGGTGTCACGGGTGTGCTCGGGATTGAGCACGCACACCGGCGAGATGATGTTGGCCACCTTGTGCTGGCCCGTGGCCGCCAGCCAGCCGGTGTAGGCTGCCGTGGTCATGCCACCGGAGCAGGCGCCCCACAGGCTCACATCGGGGCTGCCGGTAATGTGGCGCGCCACATCCACGGCCGCGTCCAACGCCTCGACATAGGTGGACATGTTCCAGTCGCGCTGTTCCTTGGTCGGGTTGAACCAGCTCACCGCAAATACCTGGATGCCCTGGCTCACCGCAAAACGCATGAGGCTCTTTTCGGGTGAAAGGTCCATCGCGTAGTACTTGTTGACCTGCGGCGGGCAGATTACCAGCGGACGTTGGTACACCGTAGGCGTTTGCGGCTGGTACTGGATCAGCTCCAGCACTTCGTTTTTAAACACTACCTTGCCCGGCGTCAGTGCCAGATTCACGCCCAACTCGAACTTGGACTTGTCCACCGATGACGGCAGAAAGTGGTTGTGACGCAAGTCGTTCACCAGGTTTTTGAAACCCTTGACCCAGCTGGCACCGCCTGTGTCCACCGCACGCTTGAGCGAAGCCGGGTTGATCAGGGTATTGCTGGGCGCGATGGCATCCAGAAAGATGGTGGCGGCCAACTGCGCCCGGGCCTTGTCACGCTCACCCAGACCGGTTGCACCGATATACTGGTTCAGGGAACTGCTGGCAGCCGCATGGGCCTGCAGCAGGCGCTTGTGCACGGCGCTGGTCTGCCAGGCCGGATCGAGAAAACGCTTGTCCTTGGGATCAGGTGCGTAGGAGGATTTGCCTGCAACCGCCTCGCTGACATGTCTGACAAAACTGCCCAGATGCTGTGCGGCCTTGATCGGCTCTTGCACCGCCGCACCGAACAGGGCCTTGGCACCCTCCCCAAAGTCTGACGCGCGTATGCCGATGAGCGGATTGACCGCCAGGGTATTGCGCGCTGCAGCCTCGGCCAGCATCGCAGTGTCTGCATCATTGGTCTTGCGTGAGCGCGGTGCACGCGATTCCTGCTCGGCTTGTGCAGCGGCCTGTACCGCCGCCTGCACGGATTTTGCGGAGCGCGCCGGACGCGCAGCAGCTCTGGGTTTGGCGGCCGCCTTGGTGGTCACTTTGGTGCTTGCTTTGGTCGATTTGGCTTTGGAAGTGCCGGACTTGCGGGTGCTCATGAATGGGTTTCCTCCGAATTTCTTTTGCTATCAGCCCATCACCATGACCAGCACGGTCGCGATCAGAGCGGGTTTGCTTTCGCCCTCGATTTCCACCGTATGTTCGGTGGTAACCAACTGGCGGCCATGGCCCTTGTCTTCGACCGCAGTAAGCACGATACGGTCACGTATGCGCTGGCCGGACTTCACCGGGCTGATGAAGCGCACCTTGTCGCTGCCGTAATTCAGCGCCTGTGTGATGCCTGCCGGGCGGATGAAGACCTCGAAAGCAAACTGCGCCAACATGGATGCGGTGAGGTAGCCGTGCGCAATAGTGGTCCCAAACGGACTTTCCTTCTTGGCGCGCTCAATATCGACGTGAATCCACTGGTGGTCACCCGTGCATTTGGCGAACTCGTTGATGCGTTGTTGGTCTATGGTCACCCAATCGGAGGTGCCCAGCTCTTTTCCTGTCCATTGGGACAGCGTGGTGGCAGACAGTGTGGTACTCATGAATCAAAAGAAATGCATTGAAAAAACTCAGCAGTAGACACGTGTTAGGCATCTACCGGAGAGCGACGGGAACAGCGTGTCTCTTGGTTCCTTTGCGTGGCTACCACTCGGTTGATCGCAGCATACACGCCCGGTTACAGAAATCCCGCAGTCTGCACAGGCCAAACAACCCAAACCGGGGCCAACTAGGGAAAATCCTAATTAGTACCCGCATACAGAGGCTGCGCGTGGGATCGAACCGTCCACCACTTTTTAAACCTGCGTCTGCTGCTCAGTGTCAAGATAGTGCAGCGCCTTTTCGTACTCAAACGCCTCCACTGCTTGCACCAGGCGCGGGAACGTGGCACCCAGAATCGCAGTCAGCGCAGGAGCATGGTTCTGCAACCAGCGGGCCACCTCGAAATTCCCCTCTTGCAGCTGCGCGCGCAAGTCGGCCAGCAGGGTTTGTTCAGCCAGGGTGATGTTGTGGGGAGGCACGGTATCCGCGGACGAAAAATACTGTCGCAGCTTCGCATACAACTCTTGCGGCTCGATCGGCTTGCCAATGTGGTCGTCCATGCCGGCCTGCAGGCATTGCGCGCGGTCACTGGCCATGACATTGGCCGTCATGGCAATGATGGGCAACTGCTGCCAGCGTGGATCACGCCGAATTTCACGGGTGGCGGTTAGGCCATCCATCACCGGCATCTGGATATCCATCAGGATGGCGTCATAGTGTTGTCGCTGGATCTTCTCCAGGGCCTGGGCGCCGTGCTCGGCGATGTCAACGTGTATGCCCTGGTCGGTCAGCAAGGCGGACGCCACTTCCTGGTTAAGGGGGTTGTCTTCGACCAGCAGCACCCGCCGGTTGCGCAGAGCATCGGCTTCCACATCCGGCTGGCGCGCGGACTTGGCAGGCAACACGGGCCTGGGCACCTGCCCATCCAGCACGGACTGCACCGTGTCAAACAGGGCCGAAGCGGTAACGGGTTTGCTCAGCACTTCTTCGATGCCGCTTTGGTGGGCCAGCGTCATCAGTTCAGGGCGCCCAAAGGCAGAAATCAGGACAAAGCTGGGCCCTCGGGGCAACTCCAATTGCTGAATCTGCCGGGCTGCCTCCAGGCCGTCCATCTGCGGCATCTGCCAGTCCATGCAAACCAGCGCGTAGCCTTGCCCGGACTCTTCCGCAGCACGCACGGCCGCGATGGCAGACGGACCTGAGGCAACCTGTTCCACGTTGAAGCCCATGCCCTCCAGAAGTTCACCGATAACCAAGCGTGCGGCCTCATTGTCATCCACCACCAGGGCACGTTGCCCCTGCAGCTCGGGACGCGTCTGCAGGCGGCGGCGCGGCGTAGTCGGGAGCCTGAAGCGCGCCGAAAACCAGAACGTGGAACCCTGCCCCGGCGTACTTTCCACACCAACCTCGCCGCCCATCAACTCCGCCAAATTCTTGGAAATGGCCAGACCCAGACCTGTTCCTCCATAGCGGCGGGTGGTGGAATTGTCGGCTTGGCGGAAGCTCTGGAAAAGCTTTGCGCATTGCGCCTCGCTGAGGCCGATGCCAGTGTCTCTCACGCCAAACCAGATGCACAACCCGCCCGATGCATCCGTATCTTCGCGCAACTCGGCGGTCAGTTCGATTTCCCCACGCTCGGTGAACTTCACTGCGTTGTTCGCATAATTGATCAGTATCTGCGACACGCGCATGGGATCACCGATCAGGTGATCCGGCAAACGGGGGTCGATGTGCAGAATCAGCTCCAGCCCCTTCTCCTGCATCTTGTCGCCGATCAGGTCGGCTACGTTCTGCATTACTTTTTCCAATTCGAACTCAATGGCTTCGACCGTCATGCGGCCGGCCTCGATCTTGGAGAAATCAAGCACGTCGTTCAACACCCCCAGCAGATGCTGACTGGAGACCTGGATTTTGCGCAGGTAGTCTTTTTGCTTGCCGCCCAGTTCTGTACGCCCCAACAGGTGGGACATGCCGATGACAGCATTCAACGGTGTGCGGATTTCATGGCTCATATTGGCCAAAAAGTCGGCCTTGACACGCACCGTTTCCTCCGCAAGTGCCCTGGCCCTGGCCATCTCTTCGGCCACGGTATGTTCGTGCGTGATGTCTTCTACCACCCAGACGTTACCCCGGCTCGGGTCGTCGCGGATGACAGCACTTCCGGTGACACGTGCCCAGAAACGGCTGCCGTCGCGGCGCTGTATTTCCCGCTCCATGCGATAGGCCTGCCCGCCCCTCAGGGTGCGCCAAAAATCTGCCATCTCTTCCGGCGTCACAGATTGCACAAAAAAAGCCGTCGAGTTCTGGCCTGGCAATTTTTCATAGGGGCAATCCAGCAACTCCGCCAAACGATGGTTGCAAGAAATGAATACATGTTCGCGCACCAGCGCAATGCCGGCACTGGCAGCGTTGAAGACCGCTTGTTGCTCCCCGTGCATCTGCTGCAAATGCTGGCGCTGCGCATCCCGTTCATCCATCAGCCTTTGGTAATCAACCAGTGTGTGGGCCAGGTCCACAATCTCTGCCGCATGCCCATGCACTTCAAAATGCGCCTCCCGTTCACCCGCCAGAAGGCTCCGCGCCTGTTCGGTCAAGCCCACCAGAGGACGAACCACCTGGCGCAGGAAGAATCCGTACAGCGTGGCAAGGACTACCAAGGCCGTCAGCACTCCGGCCACCAATGCCACCCAACGCGCCAACTGCGCCTGGCGTGTGTAGATCCCCAGATCGGCGTTTTTGCGGGTCTCGATGGCCTGAACAGCCTGCGCAATGGGGGCCATGATGCTTGCCTTGGCGCTTTGGTACGCCGGGCCATAGGCCATCGCAATGGCTTTTGGGTGATCGCCCCGGGCCGCATGCTCAAAAATGCGCCGCTCCAATTCGATCAATGCATCGGAGTTGCGTTTGGCTTCTTCCAATAGTCCCAACTCCAGCGTATTGGCACCAGAGGCACGCAAGTGCTCCACCGCCCGGTCACGCGTGCGGGTCTGGAGTTGCTCGGTCAAGAAAGCCTGGCGGTATTGCTCATCGCCCGTCGCCGCATAGGCGCGCACTGCGGCCGTCAGCAAATCACTGCCATAGGCCAGATCGCGCGCGGCAAAAGTGTCTGCGTGGTGCTGGGCCTGGGCCTGCAGGCTTTGTTGATAAAAGTGCTCGGCCATCAGCATGGTGCCAATACTCAAGGCCGACAGCAGGCTGACAAGAATCAGCAAGGCCCGGCTGGTCGTCTGGATTTTCATATTCCTCCTTGCACGAAGTCGGATGGACTAGAACCTGGTCACACTAGGCTTGCGCGTGCGAACGGGCGCTAGAACCCAGACGCTTCCAATTGATCTACCGGCAATGGCCGAGCAAACAGGTAGCCCTGGAAAGACTGGCACCCTGCCTGCCGCAAAAAATTGGTCTGGGCTTCGGTCTCCACACCTTCGGCCACCACACCCAGTTCCAGGTTGTGCGCCAACGCAATGATGGTGCGCACGATGGCTGCGTCGTTCAAATCGTCCGGCACATCACGCACAAAGCTCTGATCAATCTTGAGCAAATCCAGTGGCAGGCGTTTGAGATACGCCAACGAGGAATAACCGGTGCCAAAGTCATCGAGGGAGAAGCGCACACCCATGGCCCGCAACGTGGTCATCTTGGCGATGGTTTCTTCCAGGTCGCTGTGCAGCATGCTTTCGGTCAGTTCCAGCCGCAGGCGGCGCGCATCGGCACCGGTCTCTGCCAGAACTGTCTGCACCTTGTCTACAAAGCTGGGGTCGTGAAACTGGCGTGCACTGACGTTGACCGCCACCGACCAGTAACGTCGCTGCTCGTGCGGCTCCCAGGCCACCAGTTGCGTGCATGCCGTGCGTAACACCCACAGACCAATGGCAATGATGAGGCCGCTTTGTTCGGCCAACGGAATGAACTGGGCCGGAGACACCATGCCGCGTTCGGGGTGCTGCCAGCGCAGCAAGGCCTCGACGCCGTGTGCCTGGCTTTGTGCATTGACCACGGGTTGGTAGAACAGACTTAGCTCATTTTTTTCGATGGCATAGCGCAATTCGTCGTGCAAACGGGTGCGCGCACTGACCTCGCTTTGCATGACGGGGTCGTAGAAACACAGCTGATTGCGCCCCGCCCCCTTGGCCTTGTAGAGCGCCAGATCGGCGTGGCGCAACAGGGCTTCCGGACTTTCCTGCTGGCCCTGAAACAGCACCACACCGACACTCGGGCTGGAATAAATTTTCGCGCCGCTCAGGCAGTAGGGTTGAGCCACGGCCAGACGCATCTTCTCGCCCAATGCCGCCGCCTGGGCGATGGCTTCGCTCGGGTCCTGCCCAAGAGCATCGAGGATCAGCACAAACTCGTCACCCCCCAGACGAGCCACGGTGTCGCTGACGCGCACACACCCCATCAACCGGGTAGACACTTCGCGCAGAAGCATGTCGCCCTGCTCATGCCCCAGGGTGTCGTTGACCTCCTTGAAGTTATCGAGGTCAATCAGCATCAGGGCGCAATAGCTGCCGTTGCGTGCGCTGGTAGCCAGGCAGTGTGCCAGCCGGTCATTCATTAAGCGGCGGTTGGGCAATCCGGTCAGCACGTCGTACAGGGCCATGCGCATGGCCTCTTCTTCGGCCTTCTTGCGCTCGGTGATGTCGGCACGGATGGCGATGTACTGCACCGGCACGCCATCCGGACCTATGAAGGGCACGATGGTGGTGTAGACCCAATAAATGGAGCCGTCCTTGGCACGGTTGCAAATCTCGCCGTTCCAAACCTGGCCGCACGAAATGGTGCGCCAGAGGTCCACAAAAAAACTCGTGGGATGGTAGCCCGAGTTGATGATGCGGTGGGTCTGGCCCAGAAGCTCACTGCGCTGGTATTGCGAGATGCCGCAGAACTTGTCGTTGACGCGGGTAATGACGCCACGCGCATCGGTCACGGCCACAATGGCATGGGCGTCCAGCGCTGCTTTGAGCTCAAACACTTCATGCTCAAGCCCCTGGTTGGCCTGCGTCAGCCGTTGACGGGCCTCTTTGAGCTCCAGATGCGTTCTGACACGCGCCAGCACAATGTCTGGGTTGATGGGCTTATGGATGTAATCCACCGCGCCCATTTCCAGCCCCCGGCGCTCATCATCGACCTCCGTCCGGGCCGTAATGAAAATCACCGGCGTATCGCGCGTGGCCTCCTCCGCACGCAAGCGCCGCAGCACCTCGTACCCATCCATCTGCGGCATCATCACATCCAGCAGGATCAGATCGGGCACGGGCACCTTGGCCGCCAATTGCAGGGCCCGTTCGCCGGAATTGGCCACCCGGATGTGGTGATGGGGCTGCAGCAATTCACCGAGAACCAGCAGGTTGTCCGGTGTGTCATCGACGATCAAAACCGTGCACTTCTGGTCATGCACGTTTGGCGTGGATGCGTTTGGCATGAAATCCTCTCCCGACTGATTTTTTTATGAAGGTATGACGTGATGGGCATCGAGGACAAAACAACAGCCTCGAAAGAGGTCGTCCTTAGTCATGAAGTGCCTGCCTACTTAGCGGTAGGCTTGTAGCAACAGCGTTGTGCCATTGCTTGCCGCGTCCTGGCCCAGCTTGAACACGGCCACCGCTTGCACCAGGTCCTGGGCCTGGGTGCGCATGCTGCTGGCCGCCGCCGCCATTTCTTCCACCAGGGCTGCGTTTTGCTGTGTGGCCTGGTCCATATTGGTGACGGCCTCACCGACCTGCGCCACGCCCTGGCTCTGCTCCGAGCTGGCCGCGCTGATCTCGCCCATGATGTCGGTCACACGCCGGATGCTGGACACCACTTCGTTCATGGTGGTGCCAGCCTGGTCTACCAGCGCCGTGCCCTGCTCGACACGGGTCACGCTGTCGTTGATCAGGGCCTTGATTTCCTTGGCGGCTTCGGCACTGCGCCCCGCCAAGCTGCGCACTTCAGAAGCCACCACAGCAAAGCCTCGGCCTTGTTCCCCTGCACGGGCGGCTTCCACGGCCGCATTCAAGGCCAGGATGTTGGTCTGGAAGGCAATGCCATCGATCACGCTGATGATGTCGGCAATCTTCTTGCTGGCATCGTTGATGCCCTTCATGGTGTCAACCACTTGGGTCACAACCTCGCCGCCTTTCAGCGCTACGGTGCTGGCGCTTTGTGCCAGCTGGTTGGCCTGCTTGGCGTTGTCGGCGTTTTGCTTGACCGTGGAGGAAAGTTCCTCCATCGAGGCCGCCGTTTCCTCGAGCGCGCTGGCCTGTGACTCGGTGCGCGCCGAGAGATCCTGGTTGCCCTGGGCGATTTCGGCACTGGCGGTGGAGACGGACTCCGAACCGGCGCGGACAGTGGAGACCACCTTGACTAGCGACGCCTGCATGCGCTCCACAGAGGCCATGACGCTGGTGGTATCGCCAGCGCGCAGTGGCACATGCTTGGCCAAATCGCCATTGGCCACCAGGCCCACCACTTCCGATAATTCCTTGGGCTCGGCACCCAGTTGCTGAGTGATGCTACGCGAAATCGTCCAGGCCAGGTATAGGCCGAGCAACATGGTTGCGGATGCGATAGCGAAAATCAGGGTCGTGGCAGCAGCGACGGTCTGATTGGCATGTACACCAATGTTATTGGCCTGTTTTTGCTGGAAAGCAAGGGAGTCATCGACCGCCTTGAACAGCACTTGTTGCTTGGCACGCAGGTCACCAACAATGATGGCGGTTGCAGCTGCCGCGTCTTCGGGTTTACCAGTCAGTCCCAGTTTGGTGGCCTCGACAAAGAGCTTGTTGTACGGAGGTCGGGCATCGTTGATTTTCTGAAGCAGCTCCACCGCCTCGGGATCAGTGAGTGTTTTATCCAATTCTTCAAAGATGGCGCGGTTCCTGTCGCGCAGCGCGGCAACTCTATCGTTCTCGACGCTGGCGTCGTGGACATCCGTAATCAACGCTACGTTGCGAACAATGCGGGCCATCGCATTGAGGTTCTCTTTTACCTCGGTAAAGCGCTGAACCTTCACCATGCGGTTGTCAACCAAATCGTTAATTTGGGCATTGATGGAACTCAGTCGCCACAAAGCCATTGCGCTCACCACAATGAGTGAAAAAACCAATAGACCAAATCCAATGGCGAGGCGCTTTCCTACCTTCATGTTTCCGAAGTTCATGCTTATCTCCCTAATGTTTTTTATTGAATGGTTTGGGCAATTAGGCCCATGTCATCACTGCGCATCAGTTGCTCGATGTCGAGCAGGATGAGCATGCGTTGTGCTTCGTTCTGAGTGAGGGTCGCGATGCCAATCACATGCTGGGTGATCGCATCACCTTGCAAATTGGGTGCAGGCTTGATGTCTTCAGCCTG
>JACXTT010004819.1_pt1 | contig 19892 bp, 18 predicted proteins | sample 9270951 | NCBI WGS metagenome assembly JACXTT01 (sample SAMN15532306, study PRJNA645909) | rock metagenome | isolation source: weathered quartz diorite | place: Puerto Rico | collected 2017-06-21 | reverse complement strand
CCAGGGCCAGGCCAGCCAGGCGTGCCGCACCGCGTTCAATATGAATGACGTCCCCGCCGACCACGCCGCTGCCGACGGCCGTGTTGTACAACACAAACAGCGGCGCATTGGCCCGGGCCGCGGCATTGACGGTGAACTGGAATGGCACGATGCCATTGCCGTCACGGTCCCGGTTGACGGAACCGCTGATGATGATCGAATGCGGTGGCAAGCTGGCCAGGTAGGCATACATGGCTTCGATGCTCATCTGGTCGGTCAAGCTGAACTGCAGGTTGCGCCGGTCAGCCTGGATCAGTGGCAGTAGTTGCGCCTTCAAGGCCTGGTCGGCCTGGCCGGTGCCAAACGTAAGGACCACGTGCCGGGTCGCCGGAAACAAGGCAAGGGCCTGGTCCAGGGTGGCCTTGAATTCGAGCTGGTCGAGATGCTGCACGATTTTCCGGCCTGGTACGGGCTCGACCTTGGTGCCACTGGAATTGAAGACAAAGATGGGGGCGCCCGGCGCCACCGCCTTGAGTTGATGAAGCTGGTAATCGAGGGCTGGCTGCTGGACGGCGAAGACCAGGTCGAAGGGCCAGCCAATATACTGTTTGCTCAGCAGCTGCTGCTGCAATTGGCGTTGTGCCGGATCGACCATGCGGTTCTGGTTGAGGTATTCGACATGGATATTTTCGGGATTGATGCCGCCTGTCACCAGCGAGCTGATCAGCGTAGTCTGGAAGGCGTCCAGTCCGGGCCGTCCGGGCGCATAGGAATTGAGGATCAGGACCTGCTTGCTGCCTAGCTGGGCAGGCTGGGAAGGCTTGGACCAGGCAGCCGAAGCCATGGCGCTGCCGCTGCCAGCGGCCAGCGCGAGCTGGCACAACGCGAGCTGCACAATGGCACAGGCGCACCAAGCCAAACGGCTGGCGCGCCCACCCTTGTTCAAGCCGAGCCAGAGGTCGTCCATCCGTCCCTCTCCCCTTTCTTGCTTTGCCTGCGCCGGCCTGCCGGCACGGGCCTAAAAATCGACCTGCTCAGGCGGCGATCTTGCTGATCATGCCCATGTCCTGGCCCGACAGCAGTGCTTCGATGTCGACCAGGATCAGCATGCGTTCGCCTTCCGTGCCAATGCCGGTGATGTAATCGGTATTCATGGCGCCGTGCAGGGCTGGCGCCGGCTTGACCTGGTCAGCAGCCAGCGTGCAGACGTCGGACACGCCATCGACCACCAGGCCGACCGTGTGGCCATGCAGGCTGACGACGATGACGACCGTGTTCAGGTCAAAGCGCGCTTCGTCCAGCCCAAGCCAGACGCGCAGGTCGACGATGGGCACGATAATGCCGCGCAGGTTGATGACGCCCTTCAGGTGGGCCGGCGCATTGGCCATCGTCGTCACGGGGTCGACCTTGCGGATCTCCTGGACGGTCTGGATGTCAATGCCGTATTGTTCGCCGCCCAGGGCAAAGGCGAGGTACTCGTGTTCTCCGGTGGTGCTCATGGCAAGATTCCTTCTGTGCTAGTGGCTCGGTTGATGGCTGCGTTGAGCGCATTCATTAAATCGGGGGAGGCAAACGGTTTGCGCAGGTAAGCCAGGCAACCCATCGCATGGGCGCGCGCTTCGTAGCTGCCGTCGGCCTGGCTGGTGATGAAAATGATCGGCGGCGCATCGCCCTGCTCCACCAGGCGCTGCTGCAGTTCGATGCCATTGATGCCGCCCAGGTCAATATCGAGCAGCAGGCAGGCGATCTTGTCGTCGGTGGGGCGGGCCAGGAACTGTTCGGCCGAGGCGAACAATTCGGCCTTGAAGCCGGAGGCACGCAGTAAGCGCTCGAGTGCCTTGAGCATGGCCGCATCGTTCTCAACCACAGCGACGACCAGTTTTCCGATTTCCATATTCCACCCCACAAAAGACGACAACGAAAGCTCAACTCCAGGGATTGCGGCTAGGTGCTGCAAGTTGTCCCTTGGTACACTGCACCTTGGACCAGGTGGCCCGCAGTAGGCCCGCCCTTGCGCATGCGCGAAGGCGTGCTGCCATACCAGCGACGGAAAGTCCGGCTGAAATTCTTGGCACCGCAAAAGCCCAGTTCGGTGGCAATCTGTTCCATACTCGACTCGGTATGCCGCAGCAACCACAGGGCCTTCTCGCGGCGGTAGGCGTCCACCACCCCATTGAAGGTCAGGCCCAGGGCTGCCAGCTTGCGCTCCAGCGTACGGGTCGACATGGCCAATTCCTGGGCGACTGGGCGCAGGCCGACTTGCTCCAATCCCTTGGCGTCGAGCACGGCGCGCACCTGCTCGCCCAAGTCGCCTTTGGCGGCAGTATCCGGCGCAGCCTCTTGCATAGAGGAAATATTGCTATTCGATTCAAGGTGCTGGGCCTGGCTGTCCAGGTCGGGGTGCAAGGCGAGTGTCATGATCACAATTCCAAAAGTGGCTGGAGTGTCTCCACTGTAGGGGATCGCCCGGCACTTGAAACTTGTACTTTGGTACAGGTCTGGCGCGGTTCGAGGAATCCTCTTTGGACCACCTGTACCAAAGTACAAGTTACTTGCTTCAAGGGAAAGTCTATGATCAATCATCGCCACAGCTCCTGCCTGCACCCTGGATTGAATCATGCTGAACCCCCTGCCCCATACCGATGTTGTCCTGCTCCCCGGCGACTATTTTGTCGGCGCCGGCCAGTTCAAGGTACGCACCCTGCTCGGCTCCTGCGTGTCGATCACGTTGTGGGATCCGGTGCGCCGCGTGGGCGCCATGTGCCACATCATGCTGTCGGGCCGGCGCGGCGGCGGCCGCCGTGATGCCCGCTATGCCGAAGATGCATTGGCCTTGATGCTGGCTGAGCTGGCGGCCTACGGCGTCGCTGCCAAGGACCTGCAGGCCAAAGTCTTCGGCGGCGGCAATATGTTCCCTTCCCTGGTGGGCCGCGACGGCCAGTTGATGGCCAGCCGTGACGGCGATGTGGGCCGCCGCAATGGCGAAGTGGCCTGTGCCTTGCTGGCCGCCCACGGCATTCCCGTGGTGTCACACAGCCTGTATGGCAATGGCCACCGCCGCATCCAGTTCGACCTTACCAACGGCGATGTGTGGTCGCGCCAGGACCAGCCGACCGCCATCCCGGCCGGCATCGTGATCCCCATGCCAACCCAGCGCAAGCTGTCGACCGCAGCACCTGCGCCGGCAGCAAACAGCCAGGCCCAGGCCTGCATTGCCTGATCAACATGGGAGCCCAGCATGACTAACGCCAGCATCCGCACCGTCCTCGTCATCGACGACAGCCGTGTTTCGCGCATGTTTTCGCGCCAGTACATCCTGGCCCTGCATCCCAACTGGATCGTGGCCGAGGCCGATACGGGCGAGCAGGCCCTCGCTGTGCTCGACAACATCAGGGCCGACCTGGCCCTGCTCGATGTGAATATGCCCGGCATGGGCGGCCTGGCCACCGCGGAACTGCTGCGTGAACGCCATCCGCAGATGCGCGTGTGCGTCGTCACCGCCAATGTCCAGGCCAGCATGCGCGAGCGCACCGAAGCGCTCGGCGTGGAATACTTCGCTAAACCGATCACCCAGCAACGTATTGCCGATATCCTGGCCGGCTCCATTGCCGCATGAGCTTCGAGCTGGATGCGCTGGAAACCGATGCCCTGACCGAGGTATTCAACCGGGGCGTGGGCCGGGCCGCCAGCGCCATGAGCGAAATCGTCGGCGAGGCCATCACCATGTCCTTCCCGAAGATCGTGTTCCAGAGCCGTACGGAGGCCGCGCGCGCCCTGGGCAGCGAGCAGCGCCGCAAGGTCTGCGCCGTCACCCAGCACTATAGCGGCGGCATCGATACCGAAGCGATCCTGATGTTCCCTGAAGAGCGCAGCCTCGACATCGTGCGCCTGATGCTAAGCCACGACCAGGTGGGCGAAGGCCTGTCCGAGCTGGAGCAGGAAGCCATCTCCGAGATCGGCAATATCGTCCTCAACAACTGCATGAGCGCCCTGGCCACGCTGACGGGCCAGGCCATGGAAGGCTCCCTGCCCGCCTACCGCCTGGGCACCGGCGACGATATCCTGCGCGGCAGCGAAGCGCAGTGGGACGGCCTGGTGCTGACCCTGCAGATCGCCTTCAACGTCGAAGCGCACAATATTGAAGGCTATCTGGCCGTCCTGCTGGACGTGGCCAACCTGGCTGGCCTCAAAGCCCATCTCCGCCACCACCTCGCTGCACTGGCCTGATGGAAGAGCAAGAGCACAAAGGGACCGCCATGCTGGCGGCCATCGTCGGCGCTGTGCGCGTCGGCATTATCCTGTTTGATGAGCAGCAGCGCGTGGTCCAGTGGAACCAGTGGATGGAACAGCATAGCCACCTATCTTGCGCCCAGGTGCTTGGCCGCAGTTTCAGCGAGCTGTTCCCCGAGTTGGCCCACGGCCGCATGCAGCAAGCCCTGGCCAGCGCCCTGCGCGATAATTTCGCTTCGCTGATTTCGCAGACCCTGAATCGCAATCCCTTCCCCCTGTACGCCGGTAACGGCACGGCGCGCATCGAGCAGGCCGTGCACGTGATGCCAGTCGCCGTGCCCGGCCAGGCCCGCCACTGCCTGGTGCAGATTGTCGACGTCAGCATGGCGGTGGCACGCGAACGCCAACTGCATTTGCAGTCGCAAGCCCTGCAGGCCCAGGCCAATACGGATGCACTGACGGGCATCGCCAACCGGCGCCGCTTTGACCATCACCTCGACACGGAATTCCGCCGCACCAAGCGGGCCGGCGCCCCCATGTCCTTATTGATGATCGATGTCGACGCCTTCAAGCCCTACAACGACCACTATGGCCACCAACTGGGCGACAACTGCCTGGCCCGGGTCGCCGGTGCGCTGGCGGGCGTACCGTGCCGGGCCAACGACCTGCTGGCCCGCTATGGCGGCGAAGAATTCGCCATGATCCTGCCCGATTGCGATGCCGAAGGGGCGCTCGCGTATGGAGAACTCCTGCGCGGCGTGGTGGCGGCACTGGGCCTGCCCCATATCCCTGCCAGCGCGGCCAAGCACGTCAGCATCAGTGTAGGTGTCGCCACCGTGGTGCAGGGGCTGCACCGGGAAGCCGGACAATTGGTGGTGGCAGCAGACCGGGCGCTATACGCTGCCAAGTCGGCGGGACGCAACCGCGTGGTGGCCGCAGCCCAGCACGGTTGGACGTAAACATCGGAACACGGACGCCGGGCGAAACGGCTGGCGATTAAGCGGAGGTGGTAATGCCTAGCTGGACGCCCATTTTGACCAGGTCGGCGACGGAATCGGCTTCCATTTTTTCCATCACGGCCTGGCGCTGGGCCTTGACGGTGCGCTCCGTATTGCCCAGGGCATAGGCAATCTGCTTGTTCAACTGGCCCTGGATCACCAGGGCAAACACTTCATGCTCGCGCGCCGTCAGGCGGGCAAAACGGGCGCGCAGCTCGGCCAGCGCACCCTGCTCGCTGGCCGCTTGCGCATAGCGCTCCATGGCACGGCCAATCGCTTCGATCAAATCTTCCTTGGCGATCGGCTTGGACAAGAAGTCTTCCGCCCCCGCCTTGATGGCTTTGACGCTCATCGCAATGTCGCCGGCGCCGCTGAGGAAAACGATTGGCAGGATGCAGGAAGTCTTGACCAGGTGCTCCTGCAGCTGCAAGCCGGTCAGGCCCGGCATATGCACGTCGAGCAGGATGCAGCCGGCGTCTTTGCCCGGGTCGCGTTCCATGAAGGCGGTACCCGAATCGTAGGTCACGGTGCGGTAGCCGGAGGCCGTGAGAAGGCGCGACAGGGCCTGGCGCAACGCCGGGTCGTCGTCAATGATATGGATAACTGGACTGGATTCGCTCATCAGGTCTGGACACTCGTTTCTACAGGATGCAATGGCAGGCTGAAGGCCACCGTGGCGCCGCGGCCCGCATTATTTTCGGCCCAGCAGCGGCCTTCGTGGTCCGCCACAATGGCCGCCGTGATCGACAGGCCCAGGCCCATGCCATGTGGTTTGGTGGTAAAGAAGGACTCGAACACGCGGCTGACGTTGTCGCCAAAGCCGCTGCCCAGGTCGGACACCCGCACCACCACCTGGCCAGCGTCGACCGTGCTGCTGATGGCAATGGCGCGCTCGCCCTCGGGCGTGTTGCCCATGGCGTCGAGGGCATTGAGGATCAGGTTGATCATCACCTGCTGCAACTGGACGCGGTCGGCCAGCACCATCAGGGTGCCGGGGGCCAGCACCATCGACAGGTCCGACTTACGCATTCGCACTTCCGACGCCACCAGGGCGCAGCTGACCTTGACGACATCATTGACGTCGAGCGGTGTGGTCACGGGCTCGGATTTGCGCAGCAGCTCGCGCATACGTTTGATCAGCTCACTGGCACGCTGGTCGTCGCGGGCGATGTCGCGCAGGATGTCGGCCACATCGCCCAGCGATGGCGGATCCATTTTCAGGAACAGCTCGGCCGCTTCGGCATTGGCCATGATGGCCGCGAGTGGCTGGTTCAGTTCATGCACCATGGCCGCGCAATAGACGGTGGCGCTGGCATTGCGGTTCATGTGGGCGATCTCGGCCAGGCGCTGGCGCGATTCGCGCTCGGCGATGTCGCGGTGCTGGCGCTCGCTGATCAGGGAAAGCTGGGCCTGTGACAGTTCCTGCGCCTTGGCCTCGACCAGTTCTTGCAGGTTCTCGTTCTGGTAAGCCAGGCGGGCCTGCAAGCGGCCGATTTTCAGGTGAGCCGTCACGCGGGCATTGACTTCCTCGAACTGGAAAGGCTTGGAAATGAAGTCGACGGCGCCGGCGGCAAAGCCCTTGACCTTGTCGTCCGTATCGGTAAATGCGGAGAGGAAGATGACGGGCACCTCGGCCAGGTTGGGGTCGAGCTTGAGCTGGCGGCACACTTCGTAGCCGTCCATACCCGGCATGCGCACATCGAGCAGGATCAGTTCGGGCGCCTGGGCCCGCGCCGACCACAGGGCCAGTTCGCCGTTGGGCGCCTGCCGCACCCGGTAACCTGAATCGGTCAACAGGTCGGTGAGCAGCTTGAGCGAGGCCGGGGTGTCTTCGACCACCAGGATATCGCCGTTATTCTGACCTTCGGACAAAGGGTCCTGCCTCATGCATCGCGCTCCGATGTGGCCATTCCCGGCCAAAGTGTAATTATCACTATGGAAATAGTAAGCGCAATTGAATAATAGTGCACGTATTTCTAGGTTAGCAAATTTAGCATACTAAGTTTCAACAACATACACGAAACGGATCGTGCGATCAAAACTTTATGCCCACCGAAATACTGAACAGGTCGCGGTCTGACAGGGCGTTGTAGTCACCACCCCAACTGGGTGTAAACACAAGCTCAGCCACATAGCGCTGGCGGTATTCGGCGCGCAAGGCCAGGTTGGCCGACTGGCGCTTTTCATTGATCTGGCCGTCGTAGGACCAACCCTTGACATCATGCGTAAAACTGAGCGACGGCGCCAGCACCAGGCCATTGACCCAGGCCGGCAGGCGGGTGTCGAGCTTGAGGCGGTAGGCCCAGGCGTTGGGCGTCACATAACCATCGAGGCTGCACTGCTTGGCCGCATTGGGTGCTGTCGGCGTACAGACACCGGCAACTGGGCCTTGGCCAAAGACATCGGCGCGCCCGTAACGGCGGATGGCGGGATTGGGCAGGGACACCACATGCTTCCACACCACTTCACCTCCTGCTGTCAGGGCCAGGCCAGTGCCACTCACCCACTCCTGTACGATGCCCAATTGGGCCTGTCCTGTCTTGAATCGGTCATAGGTATGGTAAGCGCCGCCTGGCGCGAGTGCCGTGATGTCGCTGCGGATCAGGCTGGCCGCTGTCGGGCTGATGAATGCTGCCAGCACATCGCCTGCCGACAGGGAAACGGGCAAGTTGGGCCGGTAACTGAACTCGCCATACAAAAGGCCCTGCTCTCGTTTGGACGCAAAGCTCAACGCTGTCAGGGAAATCCCCTGGGGCGTCTCCATGAAGTAGCGCACATTCTTACCGTCGGCATCGCCGGCAATCAGGGGCAGGCCCAAGCGTGTCGACTTGATGCCACCGGGGACAGGAACACGCGCATTCATGCGAGCGTGGTACAGGCCGAATTCCGTGTCGAGGGCCGGCGCCTTAAAGGTGGAGGCGATGCCGAACTGGCGCTGGTCATCGGCAAAGGGATTGTCGGTGCGCTTGACGTAGGCGCCTGCCGCCAGGCGCAGCCGGTCACTGCCGGCGGGCGCACCGGCAAACAATTTATCGCAGCCATCGACCACATAGTCGTTGGCGGAAAAGAAGGTGCCGCAGCCGTCAATGGCATTGTGGCGCTCGGCCGTTTGCACATAGGCTTCGACCGCGATGGCGGGGTTGAGCTGCAGGCGGCCAAACATGGCGGGCACCGGCAGCCGTACTTCCTGGGGCACGGCGCCCGGACGGTGCGACGCCGGCTGGTCGATCGTCGCCAGCGCTTGCAGGCCGCCGCCAAAGCTGACGCGCTCGCCCCAGTTGATGTTCTGCTGCCCTGCCCGCGCCGTCAGCTCCATGCCGTCCACGATAAAGCGGCCAGCGATAAAAGCATCGGCAAGCGCCACGCCGGAAAACCTGGACAGGGCCGGAAAGCCAGCATCCGACAGGGGCACACCTGCCGTGTACCCGTTGGCGGCATTGCCCCAAGGGCGCGGCTGCCGGGCCAGGGCATAGTCATACCAGGCTTTGACACGGACCAGTGCACTGAAGTCGCCGTTGACGACATCCAGGTCCAGGTAGGTTTTGACGACGGTCGATGTTGCGTCGTTGCGACGAAAATTCAGGTTGGCGTCATCCGCATTGACGGTGTTGGCCAGGCCAGCAATGCCGGCCGCCGCCGCATTCGATGCCGTCACCAATAGCGGATCGGTGGCTTCCGTGCGGTAGCTGCTGCCAATGGTGAGGCGGCCGGACAGCTTGGCCTCAAACCCTTCCGCCGCATCAGCGCATTGGAACGCCGCGGGTGCGATCAGCAGGGGCAATCCGCAGGCAAGCAGCATGGTGCGCCAGTGCGGAGCTCGTCGTAGCCGTCCGGGATCCATGGTCTCCTCTTGGTTGACTTGATCCTAGCCAGTTCGCGCCATCTGGTCAACGCCGCAGGCAAGTCTTTTCAGTTGGCAGCAACGCGTTCCGACAATTCTTCGCAGGCGAGCACAGTGGAGAGGAAGATCTTGCCGTTGAGGCGGCCGGGCAGCTCGCTTTCCTTGAGGCGGTCCATCACCGGCCCTTTGACCTCGGCCAGGTGCAGGCCAATGCCGCGCTGGCGCAGCGACGCATTCAATTCCAGCAGGCCAAACAAGGCCGATGTGTCGATTGAATTGACCGCGGAGAACACCAGCACCAGGTGGCGCGTGGCAGGACGGGCCTGCAATTCGTCGGCCAGGCGGGACGATACGGCTTCGACATTGCCGAAGAAAAGGCCCGCATCAATGCGCAGCACCAGCACCTCCGGCAGGGTCTGGACATGGGGGAAGCGCACGATATTGCGGAAATGCTCGGTTCCCGCGATCCGGCCCAGCACAGCGATATGGGGACGGCTTTCGCGCCAGATCAACATCCCCATCGACAGCGCCACGCCGATGATGACGCCCGCTTCGACCCCCAGCAGCAGTACGCCGCCTGTGCAGGCCAGCAGGGTCATGGCGTCGCCGCGGTCGTAGCGCCAGGCTTGGCGCAGGGTGTCCAGTTCCAGCATGCCCAGCACGGCGACAATAATGGTGGCCGCCAGCGTTGGCAGCGGCAGCAAGGCCAGCGCGCCATTGGGTACGACCAGCGCAATGGCCAGCAGGACGGCGGTGATGACGGAAGCCAGCGGCGTATTGGCGCCTGCCGAAAAATTGACGGCCGAACGCGACATGCTGCCCGTAACGGGGAAAGCGCCCGACAAGGCGCTGGCCACATTGGCGGCGCCCAGGCCAATCAGTTCGCTATTGGTGTGCAGCTTTTCGCGCCGCTTCAGCGCCAGGGTCTGGGCGGCCGACATACTGGTCAGGAAGACGATAAAGGCAATCAGCAGGGCCGGTTGCAGCAGGCTGCGCCAGTGGGCGGGCGAGCTGGCCAGGTTCAGTTGCGGCAGGCCGGGTGGCACGGCGCCCGTCGTCTGTACATGCAGGCCCAGCACAGCGACCGCCGCGGAGGCGATGATGACCACACCCATCGGCGCGAGTTTGGCGGCCATGTCGGCCCAGTCCTTGCGCATACCCATGGCGCTGAGGGCGGGTGCCAGGTAAAAGCGGGCCAGCACCAGGGCCAGCACGGAAGCGAGGCCAATTTCGGTGCTCGTCGCATCGATATGCGCCAGGTCGCCGCCGAACAACGGCCTGATTTGGCCGGACACGATGACCAGTGCCGCGCCGATGGTGAAGCCGCTCATGACGGGTCGCGAAAAGAAATTGGCCAGGAAACCGACTCGCAGGATGCCACAAGCCAGCAGTACGGCACCCACCATGGCGGCCAATTGGCCGGCCAGCACCAGGTAAAGACCGCTACCGCTTGCAGCCAGGGGCGCCAACGCGGTCGCCGTCATCAGCGACACAATGGCCATCGGGCCCACCGACTGGGTCATGCTGGTTCCGAAAATGGCATACACCAGCGGAGGCAGGATCGAGGCATAAATGCCATACACGGGCGGCAGGCCGGCGACGAGCGCATACGCCATCCCTTGCGGCACCATCATCATCGCCACCACAATGCCGGCGCTGATATCGCCGGGCAGTTGCGCACGTTTGTAATGCCGTAGCCATTGAAGCATAGTCGATTCGTCCAGTTTAAGAGTGCTGGTTTTTTGCCGGGTTCAGCGTCATTACCCGCACTGGCGCGCCGGGCGTCAGTGCTAGTGCCTGCATTGCGTCAAAGCCAAGCGGCAAGCGCCCTCCTGCCGCCGCTGCGTCAGCGATGATGGCGCGGAAGTCGGCCAGTTCCGTATTCGACACCAGCAGCGGCACGCTGCCCAGGCCCGCCTCACCTTGCACCGCCGTCTCGATGCGGCTTTCACGCACGGCGCGCAACTCGCTGACGCGTGCCTGCAACACGGGGCCGGCGTCGAAAATATCCACGTAGCCCTCGTAGTGCAGGCCCTCTTGTTCCAACAGGCGCCGGGCCGGTGTCGTGTCAACATGGGTCACACCGATGGCATCTTGCGCTTCCTGCGGCAGGTAAGCGACATACACAGGCAGGCGCGGCATCAGCTCGGCGATAAAGGCTTTCTGGCCAGGGCCGGACAAACCATCGGCCCGGTCAAAATCCATCTTGAAGAAGTGCTGGCCCAGGTGGTCCCAAAATGGCGAGGTGCCGTCCGCACGCAGGAAGCCGCGCATCTCCGCGATCAGGCGCTTGGAAAACAATTGGGGAAACTGAGCGATAAACAGCATGCGGCACTTGGACAGCAGGCGGCCATTGCTGCCCGTGCGGTAGTCCGGATGCAGGAACAGCGAACACAGCTCGGCGCTGCCGGTGAGGTCATTGGACAGGTAGAGCGTGTCCATCGGCGACAGGATGCCGAGCTCGCGGCTGGAATGGACCAGCAGGCCAAGGCGGTAGTTATAGAAGGGCTCGTCGTGGCCGACAAAGCTCTTGATGGCGCACACGCCAACCATGCGCTGCTGGACCATGTCCTCCATGACGAACATATAGTCGCGGGTCTTTTCGTCATTCTGCTGGGCGAAGGAAGCGCAGGCGATGGCAATGCGGTCGGCCAGTGCCTGGCGGTCGGGCTTGAGGGTGGTCATGCCACCGCCAGCCTGCTGGGCCAGGCCGAGCAAAGCTTCCAGATCGTTTTCCCGTATCGCGCGCACACACAGCATCGGGACATTATATAACGCCAATGTTCGCTAACGCACTGTCATTCGGCCGCCCTGCTCCAATACTGGAACATTGCGAAAGGACCCAAGCATGGACCTCAATCATCAACCGGGCCATGAGCAGTCGATGGGGGAAAAACCGCAGTTCCTGGCCCTTGGCTACCACGGCAGCGGCAAACTGGAGGGTAAGGTCGCCCTGGTCACCGGTGGTAACTCAGGCATCGGCCGCGCGGTGGCTGTGCTGTATGCGCGTGAAGGCGCCGACGTCGCCATCATCTACCAGGACGAACATGACGACGCCGCTGAAACCCGGAAGTTCGTCGAGGCAGAGGGCCACCGCTGCATCACCATTGCGGGCGATGTGCGCGACACCAGTTTTTGCGAGCAGGCGGTCAAGGAAGTGGCGCTGGCATTTGGCCACCTCGATATCCTCGTCAATCATTCGGCCGTCCAAAGGCAGCCCGATTCGCTGCCTGACCTGTCGGACCAGCATCTTGAAGACACCATGCGCACCAATATCTACGGCTACTTGCACATGGCCAGGGCTGCCCTGCCCCACCTCAAGCATGGCGACTGCATCATCAACACGATTGCCGCCACAGGATTGGGCGGCTCACACTACCTGCTTAACGACGCAGCCAGCAATGGTGCCATCCACGCCTTCACCCAAACACTGGCGGCCAAGCTGGTCGATCGTGGCATTCGCGTCAATGCCGTCGCGCCCGGTCCAGCGTGGACGCCGCCGGACGACGCTGAACTTGCGGCCGACAAGGCAATGCAGGTCGGCGCGGGGACAGACCTGCAACGGCCGGCCCGGCCTGAGGAAGTCTCGCCCGCCTATGTCTTCCTCGCCTCTGGCATCTGCTCCAGCCATATCACAGGCATTGTGTTACCGGTCACCGGCGGCGTGGCCTGATCGGGCTTCTTTACTCGAACACCTTCAGGCGCAGCGAAAAACTGACCGCGCCGTACAACCTGTCCTTATACGTCGGGACAATGCCGATATTCAGGCCAACGCGGTTGAACTCAATACTGGCCACCGGCACGGCAGCGAGGAACCAGCCACCATTGCGCATTTTGGGGTAGCCGCTAAAGCCGCCGGCGACAGCGCCCAGGCGAAGCGAGCCGATAGACCACGGTTGGTAATAGACACCAGCGTAATTGGAGTAAGCGCGGTCGCTGTTATAAAAGCGCCCGGCCGTCCATGTGGTCACCGTCGACGTTCGATATTCAACACCCAATCCAGGATTGCTGTTGTTGAGGCCTTTGTCTGTTTGGAAGTGGGCCGAATAGAAACCGGCGTTGATCCAGAGTTCGTTCAAGGGCTTCGATTCAATCGTGTCCAGGCCAGTGTCTGCATAGGCGGCGCCACAGAGTGCCAGCGACAGGCCTGCAAGAAGGTGAGAGCTCAATGTATGTAGTTTCATGGAACCGCATTCTACGCCATACGCAAGCTTGTGCGCTGACTAACACTTTTTCCCTGTTTGTAAGCGGTTGTAAAGACCGTCAACGATGATGAACTCGAGCCCGTTTTTGGCTCAGTAGTAAGGGAATTGTCCCGATACGAAGTTCAACTCAAATGAGGAAATATCATGACCAAAGTAATCGCTACCCTGATCGCCGGCCTGTTTGCAACTTCGGCTTTCGCACAAGCTCCTGCTCCTAGCGCATCGGCCAAAGTATCGGCACCGAGCGCTTCGGCTACCGCTGTCAAAGCAGCCGTGTCGGCACCAAGCGCTTCCGCTACCGTGAAAGCTTCGGCTTCGGCACCGGCTGCTTCGGCACCCGCTGCTTCGGCACCCGCTGCTTCGGCTGCCGCATCGGAACACGCCAGCAAGGCCAGCCACAAGGCCAAGGCACATGGCAAAGCCAGCCACACCAAGGGCAGCGCATCGGCCAGCACCGAAACGAAAACCGAGGTGAAAGCCGAACCAAAGAAAGAAGCATCGGCTAAGTAATCGCACCTAGCCCAAGGCGCGGACAAGCATCGCTTGCCGCGCCTTGACCTTTTTGAACCATTATTTTTTTGCCTTCTTGAGCTGCTCAAGCATGGCAGCTGGTACGGGATAGTCCGGGTTCACAGCACGGAACTTGGCAAACTCCTCCACCGCCTGGTAGGTCAAACCAGCCTTAAGCAAGTTGTTGATAACCTCCAACCACTTTTCTGGACTAGCAGACCCGCCGCTTTGCGGCACGCTCGAACGGGCTGCCGCTTGTGCTTCCACGGCTTGTCCGGTCACGATTCGAGCCTGCTCTTTTGGCCCCAGCGCCGCATTGTCTACTGGCGCCAGCTTGGAAGTGTGGGCCACCATCTCCGTCTCTCGCACCGGCGTTGTTCGCGGCGTCGACTCCTTGATCGCTGTGCCGCCGGTGACCGCTGTCTGGGGCGTGTCAGCGCCCGGCTGTAGGCCCACATAGGCGATTGTCCCAACCACCAGCAGCACGACAAGCGTGCCAGCTGCCCACCATATTCTTTCGTTAGGCTGCGATGTGGTGGGCGACTCGATGGGTACCGGCGGGATGGGTAAGTAGCTATCCTGGTCCAAGGCGAAATTGACTCGCTTAAGGATCTGCGCTTCGATTTGCGGCGTGGGTTCAACTTGTTCAATGCCGCGCAAATGCAGCGTGATCGCATCTGTCCCGCGAAGGAAGGCTTCCAGTGCATTGTCATCCACATCATTGACTTCTTTTTCGCCTGGCTTGAGCGGCTTGCGCGCAGGTGCACCAGGCACCAGCCACTTGAGGATGAATACGGCATCGCGCAGGCGGGCGCGAACCTGACCGACGGGGATCGAGACAATCTCCGCAATGTCGATCAGGCTCATGCCGATGAATTTCTGGAGAATGACAACCTCGCCCAGTTCGCTGGGTAGGCCATTCAAATGTTCAATCCAGGGATTGGCTTGCGGTGAGCGGTCAACATAGGCACGTGGTGTTTTTTGCCGCATGGCGTCCGCCAACACAAAGGCCAAGTCGCGGCCAGTATTGGCCTTGTCCTGCTCTTTGTTCTTCTCTTTGCCGCTGCCGGCGACCGGCAGCAAATGTTGGTGCTGTCCCAGCATCTCGAACAGGCGGTTGCGCGCCAGCAGATACAGGTAGATGCGGAAGGCGGCGTTGGGATGATAGCGATTGCGGGCGCGCAGCAGGTTAGCCCAGGTGTCCTGCACGATCTCGTCCACCCATTGCGGCTGGGGCGTGCGCCAGAACACGTAGCGATACAGTTCGCTTTTGTAGCGGCGATACAGCTCCTGGAAGGCGAGGACATCGCCTTCCCGGTACTGCTGCATCAATTGATCATCGGTGGTTTCTGACATGGCGGCCCATTGTAGGGCCACTCATATCAATCCGCAACAAGCTTTCAAACGTGTCGCGGACTGGCTTTTGCATCTAGTTCCAGCTGCCGCCAATGGCGCGTACGAGTGCCACCGTCGTTACCGCCTGGTTGCCACGAAGTTGAACGGCACTGCGCTCCACGCTGGCCAAGTTGCGCTGCGCATCGAGCAAGTCCAAATAGCTGGAGCGGCCGGCGTCGTACAGTTTCTGGGCCAGGTCAGCCGAACGGCGGGCTGCTTTCAGCGCCAATTCGGTTTGCTCGGCCTGCCCTGCCAGCACTCGCAGGCCCGACAACTGGTCCTCCACATCGGCAAAGGCCTGCAGCACGTTTTGGCGGTAGTTGGCCACGGATTCCTCCATCGCGGCCTCACTGCGGGCGATATTGGCCTTGTTGCGGCCACCATCGAGCAGCGGCACCGACATCAGGGCGCCCAGCACCCAGGACTTGGTGCTCCAGTTGAATACGTCGGAGAAGCCATTGCTGTCACGTCCACCGCTGGCCGAGATGGTCAAGGCTGGGAACATGGCAGAGCGGGCTACGCCGATGCGGGCGTTGGATGCAGCCATGGCGCGCTCTGCTGCGGCGACGTCGGGCCGGCGTTCCAGCAGGGTCGAAGGCAGGCCAGCCGGAATCGATGGCAGTTGGGCTGCGTCGCCAATTGGGTTGGCAGCCACGCTGACCATGGCCGCCGGTTTACCCAGCAGGACAGCCAGTGCATGTTCCTGCTGGGCGCGCTGGCGTTGCAGGCCAATGGCTTCTGCGCGCGAGGTTGCCAGTTCGGTGCGGGCACGGGCCAGGTCAAATTCACCAATATCACCCAGCTCAAAACGGCGCTGGTTCACTTTCACGCTTTGTTCACGCAGGCTGACCGTCTGGTTTAGGGTAGCCAGTTCCGCATCTAAGGCGCGCAAGCGGAAGTAAGCTTGCGCCACATCTGCCTGCAAGGACAACAACACGGAACGGTAGGTAGCCTCGACGGCAGCGGCATCGAGCTGGCTTGCACTGGCGTTGTTGGAAACGCGGCCAAACAGGTCAACTTCATACGTCGCCGTCAGGCGCGACTGCCAATTGGTGCCCAATGGCTGGCCGGCGGCCGCAGCGGCAGCGCTGCCCGGGCCGCTCACACCTGTGCGCTGGACGCCCAGGCCGACGCCGATTTGCGGAACTTTGTCGGCTTCGGCGATGCCGGCCAGTGCCCTCGCCTGCTTGACGCGGGCCGCGGCCATGGCCAGGTTGGCATTGGCCTGGGTCGCTTCATTGACCAGGGCATCGAGCTCCTTGTCGTTAAAGGCGAGCCACCATTGGCCGCGCGGCTGGTTTTCTGCATTGCGGGCGGCTTTCCAGGTCGTGCCATCGGCAGCCTGGACGGGCGACTGCGCTTCCTTGAACGACGATGGCGTGTCCACGTGGGGCTGCTTGTACTCCGGCGCGGTGGCGCAGGCGGCCAGCAACAGCGCGGCCATCAAGGGCGCCATCCTTTGCATGGTCTTGTTCATGATGGATTTCCTTCCAGGGTCACGGCTTGGGCCGTGGTTTTCTTTTCAAAGCGCTGGGCGAAGCTGCGCAACAAGACATAGAACACCGGCGTCAGGAACAGGCCGAAGAAAGTCACGCCCAGCATGCCGCCAAACACGGCAACACCCATGGCATGGCGCATCTCGGCACCTGCGCCGCTGGAGAACACTAGCGGCACCACGCCCATGATGAAGGCGATTGACGTCATCAGGATTGGGCGCAGGCGCAAGCGGCAAGCTTCCAATGCAGCCTGCACGACGGTGCGGCCATGGTCTTCCAGTTCACGCGCAAATTCGACGATCAGGATGGCGTTCTTCGATGCCAGGCCCACCAGCACAAATAGGGCAATCTGCGTGAAGATATTGTTGTCGCCGCCCGTCAGCTTCACACCCAGCAGCGCGCACAAGATCGACATGGGCACGATCAGGATCACGGCCAATGGCAAGGTCCAGCTCTCATACTGGGCAGCCAGCACAAGGAAGACCAGCAGAACGCACAAGGGGAACACCAGCACCATCGTGTTACCGGCCAGGATTTCCTGGTAGGTCAGGTCGGTCCACTCATAGCTCACGCCTTTAGGCAGCACTTCGCGAGCGATTTTTTCCAGTGCGGCCTGGGCCTGGCCAGACGACACGCCAGGACCGGCCGCACCGTTGATTTCGGCCGACACATAGGCGTTATAGCGCTGCACGCGGTCAGGGCCATAGCTGTCTGACACGCGCATGACGGACGACAATGGGATCATCTCGCCTTTGTTATTGCGTACCTTGAGCTGGGCGATCTGGTCGGCTTGCGAACGGAATGGTGCATCCGCTTGCACACGCACCTGGTAGGTACGACCAAACTGGTTAAAGTCGTTCACATATAGCGAACCAAGGTTGATCTGCAAGGTCTGGTAGATCGTGGCTAGCGGCACGCCCAGTTGCTTGGCCTTGGCACGGTCCACGTCGGCAAACAGTTGCGGCACATTGATCTGGTAGCCCGAGAACACGCCAGCCAGTTGCGGGTCCTGCCATGCCTTCATTTGCAGGCCCTGCACCGCCTTGTACAGTTCGTCGTAGCCGACATTGCCACGGTCTTCGACCATCAACTTGAAGCCGCCAATGGTGCCCAGGCCGTTCACGGGTGGCGGCGGGAACACCATGATGAAGGCGTCCTGGATGACACCCAGGCGCTTGTTGATCTCCTGGGCGATCTCTGCGCCTGACAGGCCTTTACCCTTGCGCTGGTCAAATGGCTTGAGCGTGGTGAAGACGATGCCGGCATTGGGCGCATTGGTGAAGCCATTGATCGACAAACCAGGGAATGCCACAGACGATTCCACGCCCGGCACACCTTTGGCGATGTCCGACATACGGCGGATCACGGCGTCAGTACGTTCCAGCGAAGCCGCATCCGGCAACTGGGCAAAGCCAACCAGGTACTGCTTGTCCTGTGCTGGCACAAAACCGCTTGGCACGGCGCGGAACACAAAGACTGCCGCGATGGCCAACAAGGCATACACCGCCAGCGCGATGCTCTTGCGGCCAAGGACGCCCTTGACGCCCGTTTCATAGCGGGTCGATGCGCGGCCGAAGAAGCGGTTAAACCAGGCAAAGAAACCGCCAAAGAGTTTGTCCATCCAACGGGTCAGTGCATCTTTTGGCGCATCGTGTGGCTTGAGCAGGGTCGATGCCAGGGCCGGCGACAGGGTCAGCGAGCTGAATGCCGAAATCACGGTCGAAATGGCGATCGTCAGCGCAAACTGGCGGTAGAACTGGCCTGACAAGCCAGACACAAAGGCGATCGGCACAAACACAGCGCACAGCACGAGGGCGATGGCGATGATCGGGCCGCTCACTTCCTTCATCGCCTGGATGGTGGCGTCGCGCGGGGTCTTGCCGTCCGCGATATTGCGCTCAACGTTTTCCACCACGACGATGGCATCGTCCACCACAATACCAATGGCCAGCACCAGGCCGAACAGGGACAGGGTATTGATCGAGAAGCCGAAGCCCAGCATCACGGCAAAGGTACCGATGATCGACACCGGCACAGCCAGCAGCGGGATAATCGATGCGCGCCAGGTTTGCAGGAAGATGATCACAACGATGACCACCAGGGCCACCGCTTCCAGCAGCGTGTGGATCACCGCTTTGATCGATTCGCGCACAAACTGGGTCGGGTCATAAACGACGTCAAAATCAACGCCTTCCGGGAAGTCCTTCTTCAGTTCGGCCATTTTGGCGCGTACATTGGCGGACAGTTGAAGCGCATTCGAACCAGGCGCTTCGAAAATGGCAATCGCCGCTGCCGACTTGTTGTTCAGTAGCGAGCGCAGTGCGTAGGAGTTGGAGCCCAGCTCAATGCGGGCAACGTCTTTCAGGGTGGTCAAGGCGCCGTCGGCACCGGTGCGCACGATGATGGCGCCGAATTCTTCGATCGTCTGCAGGCGGCCCTGGGTATTAACGGTCAGCTGGAATTGCGCATCTTTCGAAGGCGACTGGCCAATGACACCAGCGGCGACCTGCACGTTCTGTTCGCGGATCGCATTGACGACATCGCCGGCGGTCATGCCGCGCTCAGCCACTTTTTGTGGATCGAGCCAAACTCGCATGGCGTAGTCCCCCGCGCCAAACAACTGCACCTCACCCATGCCAGGAATGCGGGCCAACTGGTCCTTGATGTTCAGCACCGCATAATTGCGCAGGTAGACGTCATCATAGCGGCCGTTTGGCGACAGCAGGTGGACCACCATGGTCAGGTTGGGCGAGCTCTTCACGGCAGTAACGCCGATCTGGCGCACTTCTTCGGGCAGGCGTGGCAAAGCGCGCTGGATCCGGTTCTGGATCTGCGTTTCGGCTTGCTCGACATCGGTACCGACCTTAAACGTAACGGTCAGGGCCAACGAACCGTCCGAGGTCGACTGCGAGGACATATACAGCATGTTCTCGGTGCCGTTGATCTGCTCTTCCAGCGGCGCGGCCACGGTTTCGGCGATGACCTTGGGATTGGCGCCCGGGTACTGGGCCCGCACCACCACGGAGGGTGGCACGACATCGGGGTATTCGGAGACGGGCAGCTTGAAGATCGCCAGCAGGCCCGCCACAAACACTATGATCGACAGGACGGCCGCAAAGATCGGCCGGTCGATAAAGAATCGTGAGAAGTTCATATTATTGTTCCTTCGATTTGCTTGGTGCCTGTGCGACCTTGGTCAGCTTGTTGGCATCCTGGTCCATGGCGACCACTTGTGCAG
>JACXTT010004818.1_pt1 | contig 19902 bp, 16 predicted proteins | sample 9270951 | NCBI WGS metagenome assembly JACXTT01 (sample SAMN15532306, study PRJNA645909) | rock metagenome | isolation source: weathered quartz diorite | place: Puerto Rico | collected 2017-06-21 | reverse complement strand
GGGCGCGTGCGGCGGGATACCGCGCTGCGCTTTTCGCGCAGGGCCGGCGAGCCGGTGGCGATCGGCAGCATGACAGGCTTCGTCGGCCAGGTGCAATTCGCCGGCGAGAAAGGGCAAGTTTGGGTGCCTGACCGCCAGGCGCTACGAAATTCGGGCCTCTTGCGTTTGGTCGCGCCGTCGCCGGAAGAGCAACGGCTGGCGGATATGTATCGCACCAAAGGGCTGGGCGCGGTGGTGGAAGAGCTGCGGAAGTTTTAGCGTCCCTTCATTCTGCGCGACAGTTCCTGAATCTCCCTTCGCATCTCGTCTGGCGGCAACTTCACACGCTCGCCGTGGCCCGGCAGCACCCACTCAAACGTGAACTCTCCCAGCGCAGCCATTGAGCGTGTCTGCTCATCCCAGGAATACCAGCAAACATCGCGCCCGGCATTGAGGCTTCTGTGCGTGCGGCTCCACCACAGATGGTCGCCGGTGAACAGGTACCGGTCCTCGACCAGCAGGCACATGTGGCCGCGCGTGTGACCGGGGGTTGGGATGGCGAGGAAGCCGGGAGCCAGTTCGACCGGCTCGAAGCCATCGAGAACCATCTCCGCGCCGGGCTGCGAAGCCAGCTCCTTTCTGTGAATGATGCGGCGGCTGGAGAAACGCGCGGCATATTTTTCGGCTTCAGCTACGTCGTCGCGGTGCGTCAGGAAGATATGGGCGATGCCGCCCAGTTGCGCGAAGCGGTCGACCAGGTGCGGCAGGAACTTGGGCGAATCGATAAGCCAGTTGCCGCCCGGCCGCTCGACGAAGTAGCTGTTCCCGCCGAAGGATTTGGGCGAGTTGAAACCGCAGTAATACACTCCGCCCTCGAGCGGCATGGGGAAATCCGCTTTCACTTCGCGCGTCCGGCCGGGATCTAGCGTGCCGATCGAGCCGGTGGGGCAGGCCAACAGGGCACGCAGGGCTTTACGCGCGGCCTCCGCGGTCCGCGGCTGGGCGTGCACGAAGGAATAACTGCCGGCATCGGCGAAAACTTCCGGAGCCAACTGTCGGCAGGCATCGCAGTCGATACAGGTCTCATCCACGAAGAAATCGCCAGGAACGTTTTCGGCGACGGCGCGGCGGCGATCGGCCATATCTTTATCGTCGCACGGTGTATTCTAGATAATTCTTATGGAGCTGCAATCCGTTCCGCTGGAGATTCCCGAGGGCGGCAACATTATTCTGGGCCAGGCGCACTTCATCAAGAGCGTGGAAGACATCTACGAAGCGCTGGTCAACACCGTGCCGCAGATGAAGTTCGGCGTGGCGTTCAACGAAGCTTCGGGACCGTGCCTCACGCGCGTGGACGGCAACGATGATGCGCTCAAGGCGCTGGCCGCGCGCAACGCCACGGCCGTGGGCGCAGGCCACATCTTTGTGATCGTGATGCGCGAGGGCTACCCGATCAACGTACTGGGCCGGATCAAGGACGTTCCAGAAGTCTGCTCGATTTTCTGCGCGACGGCCAATCCGGTGACGGTGCTCGTGGCACAAAACGAGCAGGGCCGCGGCGTGGTGGGCGTGATCGACGGTTCGCCCCCCAAAGGCGTGGAGACCGCCGAAGACGCGGGCAAGCGGCGCGATTTTCTGCGCAAAATAGGCTACAAGCGCTGATGATCGCAAGCGAACAGCAACTCGAGGATCTGCTTTCGGAACCAACGCAGGCCGACGCGCGCGCCATGGCCGAAATGCAGGGCGACCTCCTCATACTGGGGGTGGGGGGCAAGATGGGCCCCAGCCTCGCCAAGCGGGCGCGCCGGGCGTGCGAGCGCGCCAAAATGCCCCGGCGCATCGTCGGTGTCGCGCGATTTACCGATCCGGCGGTGCGCGAGGAGCTCGCTAACTCGGGCATCGAGACGATCAGCGCGGACCTGCTCGCGCCGGGCGCGCTGGCCACGCTTCCGGATGCGCCCAACGTGCTCTACATGGCGGCGCGCAAGTTCGGCTCAACCGGCGCCGAGCATCTCACCTGGGCCATGAATGTGCTGCTGCCGGCGCTAGTCGCGGACCGTTACCCCACTGCTCGCATCGTGGCGTTTTCGACCGGCAATGTTTACCCGTTCGTGCCCGTGGGGCTGGGCGGCGCGACCGAAGATACGCCGCCCGGACCGGTGGGCGAGTACGCCCAATCCGCGCTGGGCCGCGAGCGCATCTTTCAGTTCTTCTCCGAGCGCAATCACACACCGGTCATGTTGCTGCGACTCAACTACGCCATCGACTTGCGTTACGGAGTGCTGCTCGATATCGGCCAGAAGGTGTTCGAACGCCGTCCCATCGATGTCACCATGGGCCACGTCAATGTGATCTGGCAGGGAGATGCCAACTCCGTCGCGCTGCGTTCGTTCGGGCTCGCACAATCGCCGCCGGCGGTGCTTAATTTGACCGGCCCGGAGACGGTGGCCGTGCGGTGGATCGCGCGCCGGTTCGGCGAACACTTCGGGGTAGAGCCGGTTATTGAAAGCAAGGAAGCCGATACCGCGCTGCTTAGTAATGCGGCGCGCTGCCATAAGCTGTTCGGGTACCCGTCAGTGACGGTCGAGCAGATGATCGAGTGGGTGGCCGAGTGGGTCGGCATGGGCGGCTCGACGCTCGCTAAACCCACACACTTCGAAGCGCGGGACGGGCGTTTCTAATGGCCGACGGGAGCTGGCGCGAGAAACTACGGCGCGGCGTAGTGATTCCCGCCCATCCGCTGGCTCTCGACGCCAATCGCAAGCTCGACGAACGGCGGCAGCGAGCGCTCACGCGTTATTACCTGGCCGCGGGCGCGGGCGGCGTTGCCGTGGGTGTTCACACCACGCAGTTCGAGATTCGCGATCCGCACGTGGGCCTGTACCATCCGGTGCTGGCTCTCGCGATGGACGAACTGCGCTCGACCGATGCCATTCGCGTGGCCGGGATTGTCGGACCGACGGCGCAAGCGGTCAAGGAAGCGGAGCTGGCGGCGCGCTGTGGATACCACGCGGGGCTGCTCAGCCTGGCGGCCCTGCGAAACGCCGGCGTGCCCGAGTTGATCGAGCACGCGCGCGCTGTTGCGTCTGTGATCCCGGTGTTCGGATTTTATCTGCAGCCTGCTGTCGGAGGCCGCGTCCTGCCGTACGAGTTCTGGCGCAAGTTCATCGAGATCGAAAATGTCGTGGCCATCAAGATGGCGCCGTTCAATCGCTACCAAACGCTGGATGTGGTGCGTGCGGTGGCGGAATCCGGCCGGGCGGGCGACATCGCCCTTTATACCGGAAATGACGACAGCATCGTCGCCGATCTCCTGACGCCGTTCCGTTTCGGCAATCAGACCGTGCGCATCGTGGGCGGGCTGCTAGGGCACTGGTCGGTGTGGACACGCCGGGCGGTCGAGTTGCTGGAGCGGGTCCACAAAGAGCTTGAATGGCCGGGATGGCTGACACTGGCCTCCGAGGTCACCGATTCCAACGCGGCATTTTTTGACGCAGCCAACCAGTTTGCGAGCTGCATCGCCGGTCTTCACGAGGTTTTGCGAAGGCAAGGCCTGCTGGCAGGCCGATGGTGCCTGAATCCAGCCGAAGACCTCTCACCAGGCCAGATGGAAGAAATCAATCGTGTTTACGGCGCCTACCCGCATCTCAACGATGACGATTTCGTGCGCCGGCACCTGGATGAATGGCTGAGGTAACGCGCGGGCGCGTTTGTGCGTCCTATACTCGATTCTAGGAGGCGCGCATGAGTCTGGCCCGCTTCGCGTTTCTCGCCGTGCCGGTGCTGCTGGCCGCGCAGCAACCGGTTGGGGTTGCGCCACAACCGCCCGCTAATCCCCAGCCCACAAAACCGGAAGACTTGTGCTCCGTTGAAGGGCAGGTGTTGAATGCCCTGACTGGCGAGCCGCTCAAGAAGGCCCGGATCACGATGTCCAAGGATGGGGATTCGGGCACGGAGCACGGGACCGCCACCGACGCGGGCGGCCGTTTCATGGTGCCGGATCTCGATCCGGGCCGCTATTACCTGAATGCCAATCGCAACGGGTTCGCCCCGGCGCAATACGGCGCGCGCGGATCGAACCGCGCCGGCACGCCGATCTCACTGACTGCCGGCCAGCACACTCGTGATATCGTGCTGCGGCTGACGCCGCATGGAGTCATCGCGGGCCGCGTGCTCGACGAAGACGGCGAACCGGTGGAGCGAGTGCAAGTGAATACGATGCGGTATCAGTCCTTTCGCGGCAAGCGGCAACTGGCCCCTCAGGGTTGGGGCGTGACGGACGATCAAGGCGAATACCGCATCTTCGGCCTCGAGCCAGGCAAGTACTATCTGAGCGCCAGATACCAGCAACGGAACTTCATGGCGGCGGAAGACCGGACGGCCGGCGGCAAACCCGATGAAGATTACGTGCCCACGTATTACCCCGGCACCAACGATCCCGCGGGCGCGGTGTCCGTCGCGGTAACCGCTGGCTCCGTACTGGGCGGCACGGATATCACGGTCCGAAAAGCGCGCACGGTGCGGGTTCGCGGCCGCGTGGCCAATGGCGCGGGCGAAGGACTGCCGAATAACATCATGGTCCGGTTGATGCCCAGGGAACAGTTGTACTTCGGTCTATTTGCCAACCAGGCGGCGCGGGTGCGGAAACAGGACGGCACTTTCGAATTGCGCGGTGTTACCCCGGGCTCGTATATGCTCGTTGCGCAGTGGTGGGAAGAGGGCAAAGGTTCCAGCGTGCGGCAGCCGGTGGATGTGGGCAACAACAACATTGATAACGTCAGCCTGCTGCTGGCGCCGGGTGTGGAGCTGAAGGGCCAGATACACGTTGAAGGGCCGCCCGGCGGGGTGCAGTTTGACACCCTCAATGTCAGCCTGGAGCCTCAAGGTTTTCTTCCCATGGGCCAGCCCAACGCGAGCGTCAAGCAGGACGGCAGCTTTACGCTGGAGAACGTGCCCGCGGACACCTACAGGGTCACGGTAAACGGCTTGCAAGAAAACTTCTATGTGAAAGGCATTCGCATGGGCGATACCGACGCTCTGGATACCGGTCTCGATCTTACCCACGGCAGCTCCGGCGCCCTGGAAATTGCGATCAACCCAAATGGCGGGCAGGTGGATGGCGCCGTCCAGAAAGAAGATTCGAAGCCCGCCGGTGGCGCCTCTGTCTTGCTGGCCCCCGATTCTAATCGCCAGCAGTTCAGCCTCTTCAAAACCACTACGACGGATCAGTATGGCCACTTCAGCGTCAAGGGTGTTGCCCCGGGGGGCTACAAGCTTTTCGCATTCGAACAGATGGATTGGGGCGCGTATCAGGACCCGGAGTTTCTGAAACCGCACGAAGACAAGGGCGAAGCCGTCGCCATCCGCGAGAGCAGCCACGAGACCGCGCAGCTCAAAGTGATCCCGGCTGAGGCTGCACCGACAACAAAAAAAGACGGTAACTGATTACGGACGAGAGCGCATGCGAGGAGTCCATATTCTGACGGCGTTGATCCCGGCCGCCCTGAACGCGCAGCAACCAGCCCAGCCGCCGAAAGCTGAGGCGTGCAGCATTGAAGGCCAGGTGGTGAGCACGGCTACCGGGGAACCGTTGCCGAAAGCCAGTGTCCAGCTGATGCAGATCGGTAAGCCGCGGGGCGAATGGTACACAACCACGGCGACAGCCGGGGGCCGGTTCGCTGTGCAGGACATCGAGCCGGGGAAGTATCGGCTGCAGGCGACGAAAACCGGCTACGCGCAACTCCAATTCGGCATGGGTGGCGCATCTCGCCAGGTTACGTCGCTTTCACTCGACCCCGGGCAGCACCTCCGCGACGTCGTCTTGCGTCTGGTTCCCCAGGCCGTGATCACCGGGCGAGTGGTGGATGAAGATGGCGAGCCCATGCCGCACGTTTCTGTCGAGGTGCTCCGATACAGATACATGGCTGGCAAGCGCCAGCTCCTGCCATCTAGCGGCGGCATGGGCACCAACGATCTGGGCGAATATCGGGTCTTCGGTCTCGCGGCGGGACGATATTACTTAGCGGCCAGGCCGCAAACAGACATGGATTCTCCGTATCAGAGCGGGGGTTGGCAGAGTTATGCGTCCACTTATTATCCGGGAACGAGCGATCCCGCGGGCGCGACAGCCCTCGACGTGTCGCCCGGCGCGCGCCTGCGCGGCCTCGATTTCACGTTGATGAAGACGCGTTCGGTGCGAGTGCGTGGACGGCTGGTTCGTGCCGGAGGGCGCCCCATCCAGAATCAGGACGTAAGACTCCTGCCGCGCGATGAGTCGTTCTCCTTGTCCGAGTGGTGGTCGTTCGCCGACCAGCAGGGGGTGTTCCAGTTTCGCGGCGTCACGCCCGGCGCCTATTCCGTGCTTGCTGAGTGGTCCGAGGATGGGAAATGGTACTCGGCGCGGCAGCCCGTAGATGTGAGAGAAAACGATATTTCAAACCTGGTTGTGGAGTTCAGTCCCGGCGCCGAGCTGAAGGGCCAGGTGCGGGTGGAAGGACGGCCGCTGGCGAGCTTCAGCGATATCCATGTCGGCCTGCAATCGGATGCGGCATTTCGGTTCGGGGGTGGAGCCTTCGGCGCAGTGAAGCGGGATGGAAGCTTCACGCTGTCCAACATCGGGCCCGATCGTTACCGCCTCAATGCCTTCGGCTCGCCCGAGGACTACTACATCAAGTCCGCGATTCTCGGCGACAAGGAAGCGCTCGATTCGCTCCTCGATTTTACGCAAGGCGCGTCCGGAACCCTGGATATCCTGTTAAGCAGCAACGGAGGCCAGGTCGAGGGCGTGGTTCTGAATGCCGCCGAGCAGCCGGTCTCGAGTGCCGCCGTAGTGCTGGTGCCGGACGAGCCGCGGCGCGCGCAAACGCGCCTTTACAAGGACGTCTCCACCGACCAATACGGGCGTTTCAACATCAAAGGCATCGCGCCGGGCGGTTATAAGCTGTTTGCGTGGGAGGAAGTGGAGAGCGGCGCTTACCAGGATCCGGATTTCTTGAAGGCGTTTGAGTCGCTGGGCGAGCGAAAAGCCATACGCGAGGGCAGCCGCGAGAGCGCCCAGTTGAAACTGATCCCTGCCGAAAACAAAAAGCCTGCGCCGGGGAATCCGGCTCGTTAATGCCGGGACGATTTGCGCCGCTTGTTGCCAGCCCGCTCCGGCTCGACCAGCGAGAATTGCAGTTTCCGCTCCACGGCATCCACGCGCTCCAGGAGCACGCGCACGCGGTCGCCGATCGAGAACTCGCGGCGGGAGCGCTGCCCGATGATCTTGCGCACGTTCTCGTGGTAAGTATAGCGGTCGCCGGGCAGTGAATCGATCGGCACCAGGCCTTCTATGAACAGGTCCGCCAACTCGACGAACAGGCCGTACTTGGTAGTGCTGATGATGAGTGCGTCGAACTCGTCGCCGACGCGGTCCGCCATGAACTTGGTCTTTTTCCACTCGACGAGTTCGCGCTCGGCTTCCGCGGCCCGCCGCTCCGATTGCGAAGATTCGTCGGCGATCGCGCTTAATTCAGGCGCGGACGAGTAGGCCCAGCCGTCGAGCGCGGCCGCGAGCAGGCGGTGCACCATCAGATCGGGATAACGGCGGATGGGCGATGTGAAGTGCGTGTACGTTTCGGCGGCGAGCGCAAAATGTCCGACATTGTCCGTTGAATATCGGGCCTGCTTGAGCGACCGCAGCATGAGGTAGCTGAGGATGTGCTCTTCGGGTTTGCCTTCGATCTTAGCCACCAGCTTCTGATAATTGCGCGGCGAGATCTTGACCTGGGCGGGCAGCACGATATCGCGTCGCACTTTGTGGCCGTCGCGGCGCTTGTCCGCGTATGTGAATTTCCTCACAGGAATCGCGCCCACGCCGAGCGAGTAGCCGAAGTGCGCCGCCACTTCTTCGAATTCCATCACGCGCTTGGGATCGGGTTGCTCGTGGATGCGGTAGATGGAGGGCAGCCCGGTGGCCTGCAGGTGCGCGGCCACGGCTTCGTTGGCCGCCAGCATAAACTCCTCGATGATGCGGTGCGCGATGTTGCGCGGCGCCCGCACCACGCCGGCCATTTCGCCCCACTCGTCGAATTCGATCAGAGGCTCGGGCAGGTCGAAGTCGATGGACCCGCGCCGCACGCGCTTGCGGTTCAAAATCTCGGCCAACTCGCGCATCAGCTCGAATCTGCCGGCCAGGTTGCGATATCGCTCCCGCAATTTCGCGTCGCCTTCGAGCAGCAGGTGGACATCGGTATAGGTCATCCGCTCGGCGCTCCGAATCATGCCGCGAACGAATTTCTGCTCGACCATGTCGCCGCTGTGGTCGAACTCCATCAACGCCGAAAGCACGAGCCGGTCTAGATGCGGGTTGAGCGAGCAGATGTTGGTGGAAAGCTCGAAAGGCAGCATGGGCACGGCGCGGTCCGGGAAATAAATGCTCGTCCCCCGCAGCCGCGCCTCGGAATCGATGGGCGTGCCGGGCCGCACGTAGTGGCTCACATCGGCAATGTGTACGTGAAGCGCGAAATTGCCGCTGGCCAGGCGGTCGACCCACACCGCGTCATCGAAATCGCGCGCCGTTTCGCCATCGATGGTGACGATTTCGAACGCGCGGAAATCCTCGCGCCCGGCCAGTTCCCACGCCGCGATCACGCCGGGAACGGCCTCGGCCTGCTCTACCACCTCCGGGGGAAAGCGGTGCGGCAGATGATGCTTACGGATTACGATTTCCACGTCGATGCCGAAATCGTCGGGCGAACCCAGGATTTCGATCACGCGCCCCACCGCGCGCTCGCCATTTTCGGGATATTCGAGCAGCTCGACGTTGACGATCATGCCGTCCAGTTTCGCGGGCTCGGAGATTTCGAGCGGCTTCGGGCCAATGCGGTCAATCTGCGCGGCCGGGGCGGGAATGGCCAGATCCTCCGGAATCTCGATCCAGTCGCGCAGCCGCTCGTCGTGGGGCACGACGAAAAATCCGCGGCGCCCAACCCGGAACTCGCCCACCACAGTGGGGTGCGCGCGCCTGAGTACCTTGACGATCTCGCCGTCAGCACGCCCGCTGGGCTCGATGCGCGCGATGCGCGCCACTACGCGATCGCCGGGCATGGCGCGGCCGGCTGAGTCGGCCGGGATAAAAATGTCTCCGGCTACGCCCGCGACCGGCTGATCCGGAATTACAAAGCCGTACCCATCGCGGTGCATGGAGAGCCGGCCCACTGTGAATTCGCGGTTGCCGCGAGTGGCAACAAAGTGGCCGGAGCGCGTTTCGATCAGATCGCCGCGCGTCGCCAGCCGGGCCACCAGGGTCTCGAGCTCTTCGCGTTTCGAAATGCGCGCGCCCAGTTCGCGGATGAGTTGCTTGAGATTGGCCTTGGCGTGCGGTAAACGGGTGATGTGGTCGAGCAGGTCCGCCTCGGTCATATAACCCATGGTACTCGCGGGCAAAATTTCGCTGCGAGAGATGCTAGTGGTCGCGGTCCGTCACCAGATCGGTGATTCCGTACAGCGCGCGCTGGTAGGGCGACTCCGGAAACTCGCCGATCACCTGTCGCGCCTTGTCGGTGAACGCCTGCGCACGCTCGCGCACACGCTCGATGCCACGGTACTTCTCGATCAGCGCCAAAATCTGGCTTAGCGGCACGTTTTGGTAGTGCCGGTCCGCCAGCACGCGCTCGACGATGCGCCGCTCCTCGGCCGAGGCGCGCTCAAGCGCATATACCAGCGGCAGCGTCACTTTTCCTTCACGCAGATCGCCGCCCACCGGCTTGCCCAGCGTCTTCTCGCGCGCCGTGAAATCGAGAACGTCATCCACCAGCTGAAATGCCATCCCGAGATTCCACGCGTATTCGCCCAGCCGTTCCTCGGTCTGCGAATCAGCGCCCGCGACAATAGCGCCCAGCTTGGCGCACACCGAAAACAGGCACGCCGTCTTGCGGTCCACCAGTTCCATGCAATCGGCTTCGGTGACGCCGATCCGCCCAATGCGCTCCAGCTGCAGCAATTCCCCCTCAACCATCATCTGCGTCAGCCCGATCAGCAGATCGAGAACGTGAAAATTGCGCTCGCGCAGCGCGATCTGGAATGCCTGCATGTAGAGCCAGTCGCCGGCCAGCACGCACGTGTGATTGCCCCACTGCACGTTGGTCGAAGGGCGGCCGCGACGGGTCTCCGCGGCGTCGATCACGTCATCATGCACCAGCGTGGCGGCATGGATCATCTCCACCACCGCGCCCATCCGGATAGCGCTCTCTCCGCCGTCACCGATCAGTTTGGACGAGAGCAGCAGCAGCGATGGCCGCAGCCGCTTTCCACCGGCTTCCTGCAGGTATTGTCCGATCGCCGTGATGGCGTCGACCGAAGCAACCGATTCGCGGCTGATCTCCGTTTCGACGCGCTTCAGATCGTCTCTGACGAGATCGAACACCTCTCGCGCGCTAAGAGCCTGGCCCAGCTTCCCTAATCCCATCAGAATGCAACCAGTTTACTCGTTAGATGCGGCGCGCCGCAAACAGACTCACGCTCAGCCCATCCACTGCGGGTTGTGCGCCGTGCCATCGAACTGGGCGGTGGTCTTGAATGGCTCGTATTTGCCGGTCATAGCTGCCTGCTCGGTCTTCGCCAGCAGCTTCGATATTTCCGCCCGGGTCAGAGGTTTGAATGTGCGCGCCGCCTCGAAGGCCTGTTCCAGGCGTTCCATTGACTCGCAACCGTTGATCACCACCGAAGTGGGCAGTGACAACGCGTAGTGCAGGCACTCGACCGGCGTTACCACGCCGCTCTTCAGGACATTGCCATCGCCCATCGGCTTCATACCCAGCACCGCGATGCCTTCCTTCTCGAGCCGCGGCACCACCTGGTGCGTGAAGCTGCGGAAGTGCGCATCCATGACGTTCAGTGGCATCTGGCAGGCGTCGAAATGGAATTTGTGCTCGGCGGCAACATCCAGCATGCGCAGGTGCACCACCGGATCTTTGTGCCCGGTGAATCCGATGTAGCGGATTTTCCCCGCCTGCTTCGCCTCGAGCAACGCCTCGAGCGCGCCGCCGGGAGCGAAGAAGCGGTCGGGATCTTCCATCCGTATGTTCTCGTGGAACTGCATCAAGTCGATGCGGTCCGTCTGGAGGCGCTTTAGCGACTCTTCGATCTGCCGGGCGGTGGCCTCCTTAGTGCGCCCGTCGAATTTCGTCATCAGAAACGCCTTCTCGCGATATCCGTCGCGCAGCGCCTTTCCCATGCGGATCTCGCTCTCGCCGTCGTGATAGTCCCAGCAGTTATCCAGGAAATTCATGCCCCGGTCGAGCGCGCTGCGAATGATCTTAATGCCCGCGCTCTCATCCTTGGGACGTCCGATGTGGTGGCCGCCAAGCCCGATGGCCGACACCTTCTCGCCCGTCTTCCCCAGCTTCCGGTAGATCATGCCATCCGCGGCGCGCAGTCGGCCGCCCGCCGACAGGGCCGCCACGCCCGTCAGAAACTCACGCCGTTGCAGATTTTTCGGTTTCATCTGAAGTCTCCTCTCCCTTAGCCCAGGCTCGCCAGGACCTTCATCGCCTCGGCGTGCGCCATCACCACGTTCGGGTCGCGCTGCAGCGCATCCAGATAATGCTGTCGGAAAGCGCCGCCGGTGTTCGCGGGAGCCAGCAACTCGCGCGCCTGCGCCAGGAAGCGGTCCGCATCCGACGGTGTGACAGGCTGCTCTTTTTCATCCAGCGCTTCGTCGATCAGCACCACCAACTCGGACAGCTCGTGCAGCCAGGCGAACCACGGGTCGTGCAGGACCAGTTCCAGTAACTGCCCTTTGGTTTTGATCCGGGCGATGTCGCGATCGTAGGACGCCGTCTCCGAATCCAGCAGTATCTTGTGCAGGTGGAGCAGCCCATTGCGCAGGCAAGTCAGGCGTTGCCGCAGCGCATCCCGCGTTGATTCGGGCGAAGCCATCTGTATCTTTACTCAGGGTAACGCGAACGGAGCGCGATTGGCTCCGGCCAGGGTGACCAAAAGTCCTATTCCGCGGCGGCCGGGCGCGCGTGTTCGCTCTCCACCTGGCGCAACCGGAAGTAACCGCCAACCAGCGCCGACGGAATCGAGAGAAACATGAGCGCGATCGTATACCATAGCGGCTGGTCCGCGGCGAAGAAAATCCTTTCCAGAATGCTCATTGCGATGGAAAGTGCACCCAGGCTCAGGGCGTGTTTCATTTCCGAGCGCCCTGCTAGCAATGCGGTCACGTACCCGCCGGCAATCATAAAGAAAAAACCCGTCCCGAGAAGAAACACGAAGTACGCAGGGTCTGGCACGAATTCCGGTTGGAACGCGGTCAGGATAATATCGCTGCCGCGGTATGCCACCAGCATCACGACGTACCCCAGCACCACCGCCAGCACACTTCGCACCATCGGGAAATATGATACAACACACCCGCGGCGCTACTTTGAAAAACGCGCCGTCAAATCGGGTCCCAATTTTCGTTCGCCGCCGCCATGAAGCCCCCATAGCCCTTATCCATCCAGCGCTTGGTGGCTTCCGCGATGAGCCCGTCGTTCTGCGTCATCAGATGAATGTCGGATTCGTGGCAGAACAAGCATTCGAAGGTCCGGTCGCGGTCCTGCACCACGAGATCCGCCTGGCCCGGCGAATAGATCCCCTGTTGGATGCTCGCTTCAATGAAAGCGGCCAGCTCCGGCAGCGGGATCTCGATGTCCTGCCAGAGTTGACCGGGCTCCAGCTTGCAGCCCGAGCCGTACTCGACCAGCAGCCTGTCCACCCCGCTCGACTGGAGCAGCTTCACAATCTCCGGAACTTCTTCCAGCAACTGCGTGACGCTCAATGGGCCGGTTACGCACGTCATGGTGCTCACCTCCTCGCGAGCCGCCCGCCCCGGTGATTCCGGCTCGTGATGTGGAGGAGTATACGCGAACGCCAGGCCGGTGCCAAGCGGTCGGCCGCCTTGCTCTTGCTCCCTTCTACTGAGCTGCCCGCCACGGTGATATGTTCGGCCAGCTTTTGAGCGCTCTGGCGGCGAAGTCTGGCGGTTCATTTGCATGGCATCCGGCGCATGGGTTCGGAACTTTTAGCGTATCCGTAGCAGCAGGTGTAATGAACTTAAATGTGTGGGCACGAACATTGATATCCGCGATCGTCTGCTCGATTTTTGGCATGTGACAGTTCACGCACTCGCTTCCCGCGCTGGCGACCTTATGGTGCGTGTGCGCCTCAATGGTGGGCGCGCGCGGGCCATTGGGTGAGTTCGGGCCATGGCATTCAAGGCACAGAACGTTGGCGGGCTTCACGAGGTCAGCGTTGCTTTCCGTGCCGTGCACGTCATGGCAGCTGAAGCAGCTCACGCCGTGGGTGTACATCTGGCTGGTAACGAAATCGTTGCCCTGCATCCGATTCTTGTGGGCGGTGCCATCCGCGAAATGAGTAAACGATTGTTCGCCAAGCTTATGCTCTTCCAGCTTCCAGAAGTCCTGAAGATTTTTGCCGACCTCAAATCCAACCGGCCAATCATAATATTTGCGTTCGATCGGGTTCTTCAGTGGTTGGCCCTGAGAGTGGCATTGGATGCAGACATTATTCGCCTGAACAAAATTGAGACGTGCCGGGTTAACAATGCTCTCCCGCGACGGCTTCAGGACGTGCGCCGCTCCCGGCCCATGGCACTTTTCACAGCCGACATTCCATTCCGTTACTACCTTTGTCTGAATGTTGTAGTTCACAGAATGGCAACCATCACAGAGCGGGCCGGTGGGCCGCTGCATGTTGTCGTTTGGATAAAAGGCCGTCCACCAATCAGAGCCAGGCGCGGGTTGATAAACTCGCCACACTTGATGGGCTACATCCCACTGGGCGGCCAGCGGATAGTAATCATCACCCTTCCTTGTGAAATAACGCTGCTTCCATTTGCTGCCGTAAACAAAGGCGATATCGTCTTTCGTGAACTTGACCAGCGGATTGGGTTTGGAGAGATCGGGAATGATCGCGTCGGGATGCGTCTTGGGGTCGCGGACCACATTTGCCATCCGAGTGTTGCGCCAGCGGTTGTAAATGGCGGGATGGCACGTCTTGCACGCCTGTGAACCCGCATAGCTTGGTGAAGATTGGGCGTAGATGCCCTGCGGCACTAACAGCAAGAGAGTGAATATGGCCCGCATGATTCCTCACCATCATATCTGCTTTGTCTGAAGCCCAGATTCTGACTGTTGCTGTGGCGGTAGGATGGAATTAGTGATCCGAACGCGAAGGCAATGGTTGCAGGCCGCGACGATGTTGCCGGCATGTCTCGCCCCGCGGGCTGCGCGGAATGAATTCTGGAACAGTAAAGACCCCGCCAGTTGGAGCAACGATGAGAAGCAGGTTCTGCTCGGCCAATCGCCATGGGCGCAGGAAGGTTGGGTGCGCATGGAGGAGGAAAAAAACCGGCGCACAACCCAAGGTTACGGGAACAACGGGAGGCTGGGTGGCGACATGCCGGATACCAGACCGGGCGTCCCGCCCGGGGGCGTGCGCAGCGTACCAATCGGCGAGGCGCCGCCACCGCGTCCGAACCCTGATCCGGGCCATCCGGTCCAATTTCGCGCGCTGGTGCGATGGGAGAGCGCGAAGCCAGTGCGCCTGGCCGGCGGGCCGGAACTGCCGGAATTGACCGGGCAGTTTTACGTGATCCGGCTGCGCGGGCTGCCGTTGATGCCACCGCCCAAGACCAAGCCGGAACAGGGTGCGCCGAATCCGAACGAAGGCATGCTGCAAGCGATTGAGCAGGGCAGCCGGCTGGAGCGCAAGGGCAAGCCTGGCATTCCGTGTGCCCACCTCTTCACGGGGTCGGGGGATACGGCGACCGAGGTGCTCCTCTTTTTCCCGCGGGGCGCGGACCCGATCCAAGTGGCGGATAAGTTAGTGACACTGGAGAGCCGGTTTGCCCCGTTTCATCTGTCGGTCAAATTTCCACTGAAGGACATGATGTACAAAGGCGAGTTGGCACTCTGAGCGAGACGAGCCATCGGAGATCAAAGCCAAACGGACCAGCAGGAACAGGGGCCACGCCCTAGAAGTAGTCCGGCCAGCGCCGGGCGGAGTGAATGATCGCGAGAACTGCAAGCGCGGTCCGCTTTGTCCGGTACGCCACGATGCAAGTGTTTCATGTAGCGACCGTTCGTCCGATCGCTAGAATCACAAGGAGAGCTCAATGAAAGTCCAATTCTTGGAGGAACGGCTACTGCGAGAGCGGCAAGTCCCGTTTGTCGTATGCGATGTCGATGGGCCTGGCACGCTTCTGGCAGCCTTTGCTTCGCGGCAAAGTGACCTCCGTGCCGTGACGAACCCTCGATTTGTTCTTGGCTCAGAAGTTGTGTAGGATAAAGGTGGTCGGTGCCATCGTGCACACGGCCAATTACAAGCCGCATCGTCGGCATTGAGAGGAGAAGTACTTTGAGCAAAACAACCCACCGTTTCCGCGCCCATGAGGTGCGGAGGATTTCCCATCCAATTCTTTCTGGCGTAGAAAAATTCTGGCTGACCGTTCGCGCGGTTGATTTTCCCGCCAACATTAGCACCGCCGTGAACGCTCGCGATCCGGTCGGCCTAAACCGACGTGTGTACCGTGATGTCCGCGATAGTCTTGAGGGTAAAACCTCCCGCCTAGGTACATTCGACTTGATGAACAAGGGCATCACGATCCTGGCCGTAGATGTCAAGCTCGTGGACAAGGAGAAGAAGCTTTTCGATATCACCGTCGACGACCAACATGGCGGCATCGTCGATGGGGCGCATACAGCAAAGATCATTGAACAAGCCAACAAGGAGGGGACCGCTCCCGACGAGCAGTACGTCGAGGTCTATGTTCGTACTGGTATTGAGGAAGAAGTGATCATGGACATTGCTCGCGGGCTAAACACGGCGATTCAAGTGGCTCCAAAGTCCATCTATAACATCGACGGAGTGTTCGATTGGCTGAAGGAGGAGGTGTCTGCCCCGCGTTACAACGGACTATTTGCATGGAAGGAATCGGATGCCTCCGACTATGACGTCCGGGATCTCATCGGCGTTCTTGAGTTGCTGAACGTATTCGACTACCCCAACAGATCGGGACGGCACCCAATATCAGCCTACGAGAAATGGAGCATCCCACTTGAGAAGTTCGCCGACGACTTTGAGCAGAACCGGAACAATCTGAGGAGCAGCAAATACTACCGCCTGCGAAAGCTGTTGCGCGACGGCTTGACGCTCTACGATTACATACGGCGGCAGTTCCGGGACATCCACAATCAGGGGGGTGGTCGGGCGGGCAAGATGAATATTGTGGAAGAGGCCGGCCCCCGGCGGGGAGCTTTCACATTTCCGTTTGGAAACCTTGACCAGAGTCCTTACCGGCTTACAAAGGGAGCCACCTACCCGATTCTCGGCGCGTTCCGCAACTATGTGGAGTTAGACCAGAAGACCGGCGAGGGCATCTGGCATGGTGGATTTTCGTCCGTCCTGGCGGTGTGGGAAGAGGGCGCTCCCGAGTTAGTTGCAGAGACGTTCAACGCAACCAACGAGATCGGTCGCATGCCGGACCAACTCGGAAAAAACCGGAAGCATTGGGACAACCTACACATGAAGCTGCAACTTCGCTTTCTGCGCGCACAACTGGACTCGCAGCAGACTCAACGCGCCTCGCGCAAGCGCTAGGCGGACGTTAGACGTTAAGGGGGACAGACACATTTTCCACGGGCCCGCCACAATTGCGTCTGTCCCACTTTCGCTCTGGCTCTAGCCCTTCGGTGGCCTGCCGTTTAAGAATCACTTGGCTGGTTTGTCATATCGGAGATTGACACTGCCACAGCCGCATCCCCTTCACTTCGCATCTCTCCAGTTCGCCCCTACCCCGATATCCGCCACCAGCGGCACTTCGAGCGGGTAGACTTGCTCCATTTCGTGCTTCACCATCGCGGCGAGCTTCTGCGTCTCTTCCGGCGGCGCTTCGAACACCAGCTCGTCGTGGACTTGCAGCAGCATCGCGGCTTGATATTTTTCTTCGCGCAGGCGGCGGTCGACGTTCACCATGGCGAGCTTGATGAGATCGGCGGCGGTGCCCTGGAGCGGTGAATTCACCGCCGTCCGCTCGGCGAATCCGCGCGCGGTCGGGTTGCGGCTGTTCATCTCCGGGATGGGCCGCTCGCGTCCCAGCAGGGTTTTCGTCACGCCGGTGCGGCGGACCTCGGCGATGGTCGCGTCGATGAACTTTTTCACGCCGTTGTAGCGCTCGAAATAGCCCTGGATGTACAGCTCAGCTTCCGCGCGCGGGATGCCGAGCTGCTGCGAGAGGCCGAACGGGCTAATTCCGTAGACGATCCCGAAATTCACGGCCTTGGCGCGCCGCCGCTCTTCCGGCCCCACCATCAGCGGCGGAATGCCCATCACCTCGGCCGCGGTGCGCGTGTGTATGTCCTCGCCGTTGCGGAACGCCTCAACCAGTACGGCGTCGCGCGACATGTGCGCCAGGAGGCGCAGCTCGATCTGCGAATAATCCGCCACCACCAGCTTCCATCCGGCACGCGGGATGAATGCCGCGCGGATTTCGCGCCCCAACTCCGTGCGGATGGGAATGTTCTGCAGGTTCGGATTCGATGACGATAGCCGTCCCGTCGCCGCGCCGGTCTGGTTGAAGCTGGTGTGCAGTCGGCCGGTGCGCGCGTCGAGCAGCGCCGGCAGCGCATCCACGTACGTCCCCTTGAGCTTGGTGAGCTGCCGGTACTCGAGCACTTTGCGCACTACCTCGTGCTCCTCCGCGAGATCGTCGAGCACGTCGGCGGCGGTCGAGATCGTCTTGCCTTTGCCGTATTTCACCGGCGCCGGCAGCTTCAGGTCTTCGAACAACACGCGCCCCAGTTGCTGCGGCGAGCTGATGTTGAACGGCTTGCCCGCCATCTCGTGAATCTCGGCGGTGAGCCGCGCGATTTCGGTTTCCATCAGTTCCGACAGCCGCTTGAGCTCGCTCGCATCGATCCTGACCCCTGTCGATTCCATGCGCGCCAGCACGTTCGCCAGCGGCAGCTCCACGGTTTCATAAAGCTTGCGCAAGCCGCGCGTGTCGATCTCTTCGCTCAGCTTTTCGTACAGCTCGAGCGCGTAATCGGAGTGCTGCTCGGGCGCTGCGCCAAGCTTCAGGTCCATGCGGCGGTGCGCCAGCTCGTCGAGCGTGCAGCTCCCGGGGTCGGCCTCCAGCAGGAATGCGTAAAGCATCACGTCGTGCGCGAATCCGCGCGCCTCAATGCCGAGCTTCGCGAAGGCGAGCAGCGCCGACTTCACATCGCAAGCGACCTTGGGACGCGCCGCGTCTTCGAGAATCGGCCGCAAACCGTCGAGGAGCTGGAGCGGCACAGCCCGCGCTTCGCCGCGCTTCCAGGCGAGCCCCACCGTGTCGAGCGCGAATTCCCCTTCGCCTGATTTCGCGATAGCCACCGCGACCGGCGCTCCCGCCGGAATCTCCCCCAGCCAGGCGTCCGCCGCCTCCGCCGTCGCCAGCGCTTGATAGTCCCGCGCCCGCGTGTCGTCACTCGGCCCCAATTCCTTCAGATGGCTGTGGAACTCCAACTCCTTGTAGATCTGCTTGAGCACCGTTACATCCGGCTCCTGGGCCTTGACCATTTCCATCGAAAACTCGATCGGCACAGCCGTTTCGATGGTCGCCAGGCGCTTGCTGAGGAGGATGCGCTCGCGATTGTTCTGCAGGCTTTCCCGGTACATTTTTCGCTCGACTTCAGCGGCCCGGTCGAGCGCCGCCTCTACCGACCCGAACTGCTCGATCAAGTCCTTCGCCCCCTTGTCGCCGATGCCTGGCGCGCCGGGGATATTGTCGATGGAATCGCCTTTAAGCGCCAATAAATCAGCCACTTGCGGGGGCGTGACACCCATAAACTCCAGGACTTTAGCCGGGTCGTACCACGTGTCGTCCTTGGCCGGGTTGAGCATGGAGATACGATCGGTGACGAGCTGGAGCATGTCTTTGTCGCTCGAAACGATCACGACTGCGAAACCGGCGTCTGCGGCGCGCCGCGCGATGGTGCCGATTACGTCGTCCGCCTCGAATCCGCGGAACTCGAGGATGGGAATCCGCAGAGCCTCAAGCAGCCGGCGGACGTAGACGATCTGCTCGCCCAGATCCGGCGGCGCTTCGGCTCGATTGGCCTTGTACTCGGCGAATTGCTGCTCGCGAAGGGTGGGCCCGATGCTCTCGAAAACCGCGGCGATATATTCCGGTTTGTAGGTTTTAGCCAGCTTCCGCAGCATGTTGTTGAAAATAAAGACCGCTTCGGTCGAAAGGCCGGTCGAAGTCCGCATCGGCGGGGCCCCCGAGCGGGCGCGGGCATGGTAGGCGCGGAAGATAAACCCGTAAGTATCAATCAGGAACAGGCGAGGGTTGGGCACGAGCATACATCATATCTCCCGTTGCATCGAGAGAGGTACTGCGGCCACGATTTGGCATGCAATGTGTGGCGTTTTTGCAGCAGCCCATTTTGCCGCTATTACTGGAATCAGTAGGTTACGATTCGGTTTCGCGATTGCTATTAACAAAAGTTCACGCTAATTATGCCATTGATTTCAGGAGGCTTCGTTTGCGCTTTGAGACGACGATCCAGCGCCCAGTAGAAGCCAAAGGCATCGGCCTTCACAGTGGAGTTCCCGTTTCGATAAGAGTGCTGCCCGCGCCGGTTTCGACCGGCCTGGTTTTCGTGCGGACGGACCTCGACAACTTCCCCATCTCGGCGAGCTGGCGGCACGTTGCGCGCGTGAGCTACGCCACCAGCCTGATGCGTAAGGGCGTGCTTATCTCGACCACCGAGCACCTGCTGAGCGTCTTTTACCGCTGCGGCATCGACAACGCCTATATCGAGATCGACAACCTTGAATTTCCCATCCAGGACGGGGGCGGATTGCGCTTTCTAGAACCGATCCAGCAGG
>JACXTT010004817.1_pt1 | contig 19903 bp, 9 predicted proteins | sample 9270951 | NCBI WGS metagenome assembly JACXTT01 (sample SAMN15532306, study PRJNA645909) | rock metagenome | isolation source: weathered quartz diorite | place: Puerto Rico | collected 2017-06-21 | reverse complement strand
GTCATCTCCCGCGAACGCGTCCATCGCCTTGCCGAACAGCGCGCGAATCTCGTCGTTGCGCCGGGCTCGGCGGTCGCTCTCCGCGCGGCAGCGCTCGACTCCGGCGGCGGCGGCGGTGTCCCCGGGAGCGGCCGTGAGCGCGCGCTCCCACACGAGCGAAGCGCTCGCGAAGTCCTGCCCGCGCTCCAGGCTGCGCGCCTTGTCGGCGAGGCACGCGAGCTCGAGTCGCGCGGCGTCCGCGCGACCGGGGTCGAGCGTCGTGATCAGCGCCGTCGCCTCCAGCGCGCCGTCGAAGTCTCCGCGCGCGCGCGCGTCCGTCGCGCGTTTGAGCAACGCGGTCACCTGTTCGGTCTGACGCTGGCGGAACGCCTCGGCGAGCCGGCGCTCGACGTTCGCGTCCTCGCGCCGGCGGTAGGCCAGGCGGGAGGCGTCCGTCGTCGGCCCAAACGGCAACGTGACGCCGGCCCGGTGTACCGGCGCGAGCGCGTTGTCCTCGAACGCGTAGTCGAGCGTCAGGTCCCGCCACCTCAACCCGGTGCCCGCGGTGAGCACGCCGTCGTTCAAGCCGAGGCGCAGCGCCGCCGCGGGCAGGAGGCGGTATTCGACGCCGGCGTGGAGCCGCGGCGTGACGCCCGCGGCGCGGGAAACGTCCAGCTCGGTGAGCAGCCCGGAGCCGTTCGGCAGCAGCGTGCGCCAGGCAAACCCGGTCTGCAGCGACAGCGGGTCGGGCACGCTCTCACGGTCGAGCCGGACGGCGGGCGCCACGGCATTGCGCAGCGCCAGGCCCCAAGAGAGCCCCTGGACCCACGGGGCCGCGATTCCGAGCGCCGCCGCGGGTTTCACGTTCAACCCCAGATCGACGCCGAGCCCGCCGCCCGAGAATCCCGCCAGACTCTGATGCTGGAGCTTGATCGCGCCTCCCAGGCTGCCGGCTTCGCCCCACGCCCGCGCGTAGCCCACCGCGAGCTCGAACTGCGAGTCGCGTAGATCGTCCGCGAGCAGCACGTTGCGGTCGTCTCGGTGCTCGATGTCGCCGGCGCCGAAGTGGCGGAACGCCATGCCGGCCGTGCCCCAGCGCCAGCTCGGTACCGCGACCGCCAAGTACGACTCCGACATGCCGAGCCCGAGATCGCCGGACTGCACCGCCTGGAGCTCGGCCCGCGGCGCGAGCCCGAGCCCGGCGGGGTTCCACACCATCGCGCTCGCGTCATCCGCGGCGGCGACGAACGCGGCCCCCATCGCCGTGGCGCGATTGCCCGCGCCGTGTGCGAACACCGACTGCGTGCCCGCGTCGTCGGTCGCGAACGCCGGCCATGCCGCGAGCGACGTCGCGAGCGCGACGCCGGCGGCAACCGAGGACAGCGGGGATCGCGCCACCCGACGCCGGATCCGCACCCTGCGCCACCGCGTCATCGCACCACCGCCAGCTTGCGGCGCAGTCGTTTCGAAGCACCGTCGTCGAAGCGAATCTCGAGCTCCGCCACGTACACGCCGTTGATCACCACGTCGCCGCGGCCGTTGCGACCGTCCCAGCGATCGCTCTGCTGCTGGCCCGCGGCGCGCGTCGCGCCGTCGAGCAGGGTCCTCACGACCTCGCCGCGAGGCGTCAGCACCCGCAGCGTCACGCGCCCGGCCTCCGGCATGTAATACGCGACGGTCGTCGCCTCACGCCCCGCCGCGAACGGATTCGGGAAGTTGACGTAGCTGGCCTCGAGCGTCGCCTGGCCGAGGACGCCCGACTCCGTCCACAGCGGGAACGCGAGTCCCGGCTCAGGGGCCACGTTGATCGCCAGCACGGCGCTCGCCGGCTGGACGACGCCGATGTCCGCGCGGTCGAGCCCGAGGCGCACCCCGGCGGCGAGCGCGGCGATGCGCGTCACGCAGCGCAGCTCGAGCGAGGCCATGGTCGCGGACGCGATCCCGAGCCGCTGCGGCGCGGGCAGCGTCGCGGTCACCGAGTCCGGCGTGAGTGCTGCGCTCTGCGCCCACAGCGCGCCGTCGAGCCACGCCTCGACGCGCGTCGCCACGGTGCCGAGCGGCTGCGACGCGTACGCGCGGTCGCTGCAGCGCACGACCAGGTGATCGACCTCGATCGATCCGGCGCCCTGCGCATCGGCGTTGCGCAGCGTGAGCCGGCCGACCGCCACGGGTCGATCGTCTCCCGCGAGCGCCGCCGGCATCAGGCTCACGAGACCCACCGCGAGATCGCGCGCGGGCGAGGTCAGCCGGCCGAGCCCGGAGTGGAGCGGCAACTGCGCGCCCGGCTCCGGAGCGAGCGTCGCCGGCACGAGCGTGTTGGCGTCGCGCACCCACAACCCGCCGGGCGGCACGATCAGCTCGAGGAATCCGGCGGGAGCCGCGGCATCGACGTCGATTCGCAGCTCGACGCGCGCCGTGTCGCCGGGCTCGAGTTGCCGGCCTCCGAGCGGCAGGCTCACCCGGTTGTCGGCGTTCGGCAGGTCGGTCAGGTCGACCGCGTCCACGCCGTTCCAGCGCACGACGACGCGGCTGACGCGCCCGCGCGGCACCACCGGGCGTCGCAGGTCGTCGACGAACTCGACGCTCACGCTGTCGACGCTGAGCCGCGCCGTGCCGGGTGCGCCCGGGTGGCGCAACCTCGCCGCGAGGGCGAGCAGGTCGGTCTGGCCGATCACCACGGTCGCGGGCAGCGACGACACGCCGGCCGCGCTCAGCGTATCCGCCGGCGCCTCGATCGTCACCGGACCGCCGGCGATCACGGCCGGCGCGTAGTGGACCGGAACGGGAGTCCGGGTGTTCGCGTCGCGGGCGTCGACCCAGGCCGAATCCCGCAGCCGCGCGCCGAAGCGGCCGAACGGAGCGGTCGCGGAGATGTCGCCGACGAGCCGCAGGTCGATCGGCACGTTCGCGGCGAGCTCGATCGGCGGCGTGATCGTCATCACGATCGTGTCGCCGTCCGTCACCGCGACGCCGCGCTGCGCCACCACCTGGGCACCGGCCTCGAGCCGCAGCGCGCTGACGGTGCCACCCGGGGTCGGCAGGTCGGCGCCCAGGGAATCGCTCAGTGCGACGGCCAGCGACGAGACGCGGACGTTGGAGGAGATGCCGCTCACGCCAGGGCTCGTCATTCGGAAGCGCGCGAGCGTCGCGCCCGTCAGGCCGCGGCTGGTGCGAACGGTATCCGGCGCGAGTGTTGCGACGTCGAGCTCCGTCGCCTCGGCGACGATGCTCGCCACCTCGGACCTCAGCGGATACGAGGAGCCGCTGAGCCGCACGGTGACAGGCGCGCCGCTCGTGGCGTCTTGCGCCGAGATCCGCGTGCTGTCGTCGATCACCACCCGGAACGTGCCCACGGTCGTCAGCGAGTCGACGTCGAGGCTGAGACTGACCGTTGCGGGCTGGGTGCCGGTAACGATGACCGGGGTCGCGAGCGGTAGGTCGATCTCCGAGCCCGAAGTCTCGAGCGCCGACTTCACGAGGTACACGTTCGTGCCCTCGCTGACCTCCACGCGGTCGAGCAGCGCCGACGGCACGATCGGCGCCGCGGACTGCTCCTCGAGCCGCACCTTGAGCCGCTCGACGCTCACGTCCGACGCGTCCGCGCCGCCGGGGTGGGCGAGTGTCAGGCTGAACGGCACGACGTTCTTCTGTCCACGATTGACCCGGATGGGCATGGTCTGGACGGGCGTCAGGTCGAGATGCTGGGCGGCCAGGTAGACGCGGTGCGCGTTCGACGTCGCGCGTGGCGCGTTGCGCGGCAGCCCGCTCGGGTCGCCGGTGCCGCCGGCGGTGGCGGCGAACCGGGCGTCGCCGACACCGGTCGCGGTGTACTGCCAGATCAGCGTGTCCGACGCCGCGGGCGCCAGGTCGAACGCCGCCGGCATCGGGCCCGAGGCATACGCGAGCGTCGCGGTGCCCGACAGCTCGGGCGTCGGGGCCGTGACGTTTCGCACGGTCTCGCTGCCCGTGTTGCGCACGATCATGGCGACCGCCACGGTCTGGCCCACCGTGCTGGCGCGGGGCACGCCGATCGTGGCGAGCAGCGGCGCCGAGCTGATCAGGATCGCCTCGGGATTCGCGACTCCCGAGTCCAGCGGGCCGTCGTTCGTCGACTCGTACTCGACGCCACCGACGGGGATCTGGAACCGCACCGTCGTGGTCTCGGCGGCCGCCGCTGCAATGTTCACCGACACGAACACCCGGAGCCCCGGTCCCGTGACCGGGGTCGACAGCAACGGGCTCGTCCAGTCCGCTCCCGAGGGCGTCAGCGGCCCGAGCAGCACGTCGTCGCCGCCGCCGGTGAATACGCCGTCCCCGCCGTCCCGCCACAGTTGCACCTGCGACAGGTCCGCGGGGTGGGCCGTGCCGAGGTTCGTCAGGCGCACGCCCCGCAGCAGATCGGCGGCGTAGCCGTTGCGCGGCAGCACGACGTCGAGCGCCAGGATCGGTCCGTCGCCGGGACTCACCGTGGCACCCGCGGCGCCCACGTTCGTGACCTGCGCCGCAGTGAAGCCGTCCAGCGTCCAGCGCGCGCCGGAGTCGAGCGGCCACTGACCCGTCACCGAGGTCGGCTCGGCGAAGTTCACGCTGTTCGCGTTCGCAACCGTCGCCCCGACGACGTCGCCGTCGCGTGCGCCGGTCGTCGACAGGTCGACCGTCACGAACAGCACCCGACTCGTCCCCGGCGGCACCACGACGTTGAGCCCGGCGAACGTCGCCTGACCCGACTGGAACGAGCCGGTGGCCAGCACCGGATCCGCGTCCGTGCCGTCGAGCGCACCGTTGCCGTTGCCGTCGGCGCGCAGCGTCACCAGCCGCGCCTCGCCGTCGCGCTCCGCCTGGGTCCCCGGACCGGTCGTGGCGTTGCCGACCACCAGCGCCGTCAGCGTTCGAGACACCGAGTACGTGCTCGTCACCGCCAGGCTCATGAGCGGCAGCTGGTGCGTGCCCGGCTCCGCCGTGCCGCCCGCGAGCGTGAGCGCCGCCAGCGTGACCCGGTCCACGTCGCTCACGGTGAGCAGGCCGGGGTTCGCTACTGCCACATCGAGCGGCCCGGTGTTGCCGCTGGACATGCCGACCCCGGGGTCGGGTGCGGCCGGGAGCGCGAGCCGCAGCGTGGCGTTCTGCGTGGCCGTCGACGCGACGTCGGCCGAGACGAACAACCGCGTTCCCGTGACGGGAACGGCTTGCGTCAACCCCGAGAGCTGCCAGCGCCCGCCGCCCGTGTACGCGAGCGACCCGAGCAGGTGGTCGGCCGTGGGAGAGAACGCGCCATCGCCGTCGTCGATCCAAGCGCGCAGGCGCTGGAGGTCGGTCCCGGGCAGCGCCGTGCCGGCGTTCGTCACGCCGAGGCGCACGAGCATGTCCGGGGTGTAACCGTTCGGCGGAAGCTGGACGTCGAGCGCCAGCCGATCCACGGCTCCGGGGTTGACCGTCGCCGGCCCCACCGCGGTGGCGAAGAGCTCGGCCGCGATCATCCCGTCCACCGTGAAGCCGCCGGCGTCGCCCACGGGCCAGTTGTTGCGGAAGATCGGCTCCGGCTCGATGGCGACGTCCGCCGCGGACGCGAGCTCGACGTCGAGCACGTCGCCGTCGCGTATGAGGACCGGCAGCGTGGAGACGACGAACAGCGAACGGTCGGATTGGGCCGGCAGCTTGACGTCGAGCGGGGCGAACGTCACCGAGCCGCCGAGCGCGACGGTCTTCAAGATCACCGCGTCGCGCTGGGCGTCGAACACCCCGTCGCCGTCGTCCAGGTACAGCGCGAGGTCGCCCAGCTCGGCGTCCAGGCGATCGCGATCGCCCGGCCCGAGCGTGCGGTTCGCGAGCACCAGGCGGTCGAGCAGCCGAGAGTCGGGGTACTGATTCGTCACGTGCAGCGTCATGAGCACGAAGCTCGACGTCGGCCGCACGGGGGCCGCGTCCTGGAACGCCTCGAGCTCGACGCCTCCCGCCACCACGCTCATCGCGAGCATCGTGTCGGCGGCCGCGTCACGCAGCCGAATTCCCGTCCCCGCCTCGTTGCCGGAAGCGGTGGCTTGAACCGACAGCGGCGCCAGCAGCGCGGAAGCCGAGACGCGAATCGAGAACGTGAGCGACGCCGTCACGCCGGGGGCGAGCGTGACCGGCAACGGGGGCGAGGCGGCGATCGTGAACTCCGCGTTCGCGTCGCCGGGGACGCCACGGCTGAACACCAGCATCAGCGTGTCGAGCGTCACGGCCGCCTGGGCGACGTTGTCGATGCGCACGGTGAGGTCGACGCCGGTTTGGCCCTGGTAGACGACGGGCGGCCCGCTGACCGAGCGGATCGCGATCGCGCGCGGCGGGAGCACCATGACCTGCGCGGTGTCGGACACCGCTCCGCTCTGGGCGATGATGCGGCCCGCGCCCGGCGCGGTCGCGAGGAACGCTCCGGACGCGGCGCCGATCGTGCCGATGCCGCCCTCGACCCGCCACGTCGGCGCCACCGGCACCGGATGGCCGAGCGCGTCGGCGCCCTCGGCGCTGAACGTGATCGAGCTGTCGCGATACATCTGGGCTTGCGGCGGCGATACGCTCAGCCGGGCCAACGGGCCCACGACCACGCGAACCATCCAATTGTTGCCGTCGGATTGCCCGTTCGCATCGCCCTCGGTCGCGGTCTGCGCCGGAACGGCGGTGGCTTGATCGTCGTACACGACGACGAACGCCGAGCCCAGGGAGTCCAGGGCCGTGGGCGCGTCCAGCCGCAGCTCGAGCTCGATCAGCTGGCTCGACGTCACCTTCGTCGCGAGCGAGACCTCGGCCTGACCGGCCACGCTGAGGTCGCCGAACGCGACGAGGTTGCCGGCGACGCGGACGTGCGTGACCGCCGGCGCGCCGTAGCCTTGCGGGAGGCCGACCCGAATCCGGTCGATTCCGGTGTCGGTGGCGTTGAAGTACGGCAGCAGGTCGACGTCGATGACCTGCGACGAGGCGCCGGCCGTGATCGTGTGCGGGTGGACCTCGGCGAGCCCCAGCTGTGCCGCGAATCCCTTGGTCACGATGCTCGCCTGGAGCGCGACTTTGTTGCTGCCCGCCATCGCCCCGAACGCCGATGCGTCGAGGCGGAGCCCGAGCGTGCCCTGATAGTCCTGATCCGGCAGCCCCGCGGGATGGTCGATCCACAGGTACAGCTCGGTCGGCGCCGTCGTCTCGCTGTCCTGCGCCGGCCACGTTGCGATCGGCGACCACGCCGTCGACAGCGTGCCGCCGGCACCGGGATCCGCGCTAAACGACCAGTGGAGTCGCCCCGGTGGACCCGCGATGTGCAGCGTGTCGGCGGGGACGGTGACGCCGACCAGATCGCTGGCGATGGCTTCGAGCGCGACGGATGTGTTCACCTCGATCGCGTAGTGCAGGCGCGCGTCGGACGGCGTCCCGAGCGCCAGACCGGTGGCGCCCGGCGGCCCGGCGCTGAAGGCCCCGACCGGGTCGATCGAGACGAGGGACAGGCGCGCGGGCACCGTCAGTCCGGTGAGCGTCGAATCCGCGACCCCGGGCGGCGTCGCGCTGGTGGCGCGCACCCGGATCGTCCACTTGGGAAGGATCGAGGCGCGCGCGATGCGACTGACGACGAACGCGAGGCGTGCGGTCGCGGGCCCCGGCGTGACGCTCGCCTCGTCCATCGAGCACAGGCCGGGAACGACCTGCCAGCTCGTGCCCACGGGCTGGAGCAGGGTCCACGCCGGAGTTGCGCCGCGCGTCCACAGGAAGCTCGCCCCGTAGGCCGACGCGTTGGAGCCGCCGGCGGCGGGATGCAGCACGTCGAACTGGATCGACTTCACGTCTTGCAGGCCGTTGCCGTCGCTGAGCGTCACGTCGACGAACATCGTGTCGGCGGGGTTCGGCGCGCTCGTCACCGATCCGCTGCGATCCCGCAGCGCCAGCGCCCGAATGATGGTCGGCTGGTCGGGCAACACCGCGATCGTGGACGTGTCGCGCAGGGCCCCCGAGTAGGCGATGAGCCGAACGGTGCCCGCCACGGCGCCGCAGAACTGGAGGCCCGGGCTCACGCCGCCGGCTTCGGGTGGCGACACGACGACGCTGTCGGGCTGGACCGCGAACACGTTGCCGAGCGAGTCGCGCCCCGAGACCGCGAGCTGCAGGCACGCTCCACGTTGCACCTGCGCGCTGTCGGGAGTGAGATCGATGGCGACCGCGGGGGTCAATGCCACGCCGAGGAGCCAGTCGTCGCCGTTGCCGGCGACGCGGTCCGCGTTTCCCGGCCACAGGGCCTGGGCCCCTGCTCCCGGCGTTGTGGAGTCGTCGACGGTCATTGGCAGGTCGAGACCGGGGTCGCTCGCCGGCGCCAGCACGTCGGCGCGAAAGTCGAGCTGCACCTGGCCGCGGGTACGGATGCGCGGCAGCCGGAACGTCGCGGTCGAGCCGTCGTCGACCACGCTCACCGCGGACGCCGGCACCAGCGTGCCGTTCACCACGAGGCGGTTGACGCCGGTCACGACGAGCCCGCCGCGATGGGACACGGTCAGCACGTCGAAGCCGGTCGGGGCGCCGGTAGGCGTGCTCGTCTGGGCGTCGACGTCGAGCCATGCCGTGAGCACGACGCCTCGCGAGCCGGTTCGCACGACTCGCGGCTGGATCTCCGCGCTACCCGCCGCGATTGCAGGCGGCTCGTCGGTGTATTGAACCACCAGGGCGGGACGCAGCGACGAGCTCGTTTGGTCGCTGGACGCGAACGCCACCTCCCGGCCGGGGGTGCTCCTCTGCGGCTGGATCAGAAAGCCGTCGTTCGCCAGCGCAGCGCTATTCCACGCCTCGACGATCGGGCCGACCTGCCAGCGCACGCTCGAGTTCGTACCCGCCGTCGACAGTAGCGCGCGGTCCGTCCAGTAGGGGCCGTGCGTGCCGCCCGGGGTCGACCACGGCGTTCCCAGCAGCAGGAACACGTCGCGGGTGTCCCACGTGACGACGCCCTCGTTGAAGCTCTCGGTGAGCGGATAGATGCGCGCGTCGATCGGCGTGTCGCTGTTGCCGGCGGTCTGCTTGAGGTCGAGCCACGCCTGCAGCACCGTCCTGCCGGTGAGCGCGTCGATCGGGAAGCGGACGATCGTGTTGCGATTCGTGTGATCGCTGCTCGATCGAATGCGAAGAATCGGATTCGTGCCGTTGTTCTCCCCCGGCACGTCCTCGCGCAAGTAGGAGTCGTCGACCGTGGGCGGCGTGGACGGGATGGTCACGGTCGAGTTCGTCGCCCAAGCGCGACCGCCCCATGCGGTGGCGATGCCGGCGATCAGCAGAGTGCGCGTCGCCAGGCGGTCGAGCGCGCGCGCCGCCCGGCATCCGGGTGCGGGGACGGATTCCATCGCATCTGTTATCGGCGGCCGAAGGGGCCCGCTGAACCCGTCGCACTCGCGTCAACATGCTGCGATGACGTGAGTTCGACGCGAGTAAGGGGCAGTCTCGAGGTGGCACGATCGCGCTCCCTCAGTGCCTGAATGCAGGAGCCGAGAAGTGGAGCGAGCCAGCGCCGCAACCTGTGGCAGGACATGGGACAACGGCCGATAACCGGCCCATGTCCGCGAACCCCATGGGCTCACCGGCTCCTCACGAACCGAAGCCGTCCGAGGCCACGGCAGCCCCCGCGATCGACCCGCCGCTCCTCCCGCGTCCGGCCGTCGCGGCTGCGTTTCCCGACCTCGCGCTCGGGGTCGTGTTCCTGACGACGTGGGTCGCGCCGCGCACCGTCCCGGCCTCGATGATCGGCCAGTTGCTCGTCGTGATGCTGATGGAGTTCATCATCATGCACTCCTCGGCGTTCATGGGGCTCGCGATGTTCAGGCCGGGAGCGCGACGCGCTCGAGCAACGGCGGTCCTGGGACTGGGTGCGTTCTATACGGTGTTCGTGCTGGGATTCGCGCTCGCGTTCCACACGCCGTGGCCGCTCGTGAGCTTCTGGGGATTGACGCTCAATCGGCTGCTGAGCGCGATCGTGGGACAGGCGCCGGACGGCGAGGAGCAGCGGTTCATCCGCAAGGGCTGGGCGGCGAGCGCGATCTTCTACCTCGGCTTCGCGTTCCTCACGATCCTGCCGCCCGTGCCGCGGTTCGGCGTGACGCCGGACGTCGTGAGCGGGCTGCATCTGCCGAGCAGCGGGCTGTGGATCCGTGAGCCGTGGCGCGTGCTTGCGTTCGGATTCCTGTACTTCACCGCGACGGGAATCTCCGAGCTCTACGACCATCGCTGGATCCGCGCCCAGGACCTGCCGGCCCAGTCCTGATCCGTCGGGCTCGAGCGCTCCTCGTAGGGTGTGACGACGCGGGCGGCGCGGGCCTCCCTCGATGCGGCGTCGTCGGGCGGCGGCGGTCCGTCAGCCGAGGTCGCGCAGGCGCGCCAGGGTCGCGCGCCGGTAGGTGCGGCCGACCGGGATGCGATGCTCGTCGACGGCGAGCAGCGCGCGTCCGCCGAGAACCGGGGTCCAACCGCGCACCCGAGTCAGGTTCACGATCCAAGAGCGATGGACACGCGCGAACGTGCACGGCAGGATCGTCGCGAGCGTCGCGAGCGGTTTCTCGTGCAGCCGAACGCCGCCGTCGGCGAGCACCAGCTCCGAATAGTCGTCGGCGCCGCGAATCGCCACCACCCGCGTGACGTCCACGAGCTCGATGTGCCCGCCGCGGCGAACCGCGAGCCGCGAGGTGCGAACGACATCGCCCCGCGCGGCGTCCGAGTCCCGGCCCAGCACCCGCGCGAGGGCCGAGCGCAGCCGGTCCTCGGTCCACGGCTTCACGAGGTAATCGGTGACGCCGTATTCGAACGCCCGCAGCGCGTGCTCCTCGTACGCCGAGACCACGACCGTGTGAAACCGCGACGCGACCACTTCCGCGAGCAGATCGAAGCCGTCGCGGCCGTCCAGGTTGAGATCCAGGAACACGAGGTCGAGCGGCCGGGAGCGCACGTGCTCGAGCGCTCGCTCGAATGTGCCGAGCAGCGTCAGCTCTTGGATCCGCTCCCCGAGGATCGCGCGCACCGCGCGCTCCAGTCGGCGCGCGACCGGCGCCTCGTCCTCGACGATCGCGATTCTCACGAGTGCCTCCGCGGCACGTCGATCTCGACCTGCCACCGATCGCCGACCGCTTCCTGCGACAGGCTCCAGTCCTCGCCCCACGCTTCCCGCAATCGGGCGGTGACGTAGCGAGTGCCGGTGCCGCCGTAGGCCTCGCCGGCCGCGGCCGACCCCAACGGCGAGGTGAACGTGTAGCGACTGCGTCCGCCGTGGCGCACCGCCGTGAGCCGCAGCACGATCTCGCCGTCGCCGCTCGGCGCGTGCGTCACGGCGTTCTCGAGCAGCGTGTGGATCAGTGCCGGCGGCACGGGGTCGGCCTCGTCGACGCCGTCGGTCTCGAGTCGATAGATCCGGTCGCGTCGCAAGCCGAGCGTCTCGAGGTGCGCGCGACACAATCTCAGCTCCTCGGCCATCGGGATCAGCCTGCGGTCGGCGATGCCGTTCAGCACCCGAAGCTCGGTGGACAGCGCATCGATCATCCGCACGGCGGTCGGAGGGTCCTCCTCGATCCAGCCGCCGATCGCGGTCAGCGTGTTCATGACGAAGTGGGGCTGCAGGTGGCGCTTGAGCAGCTCGGCCTCGAACCGGGCCGAGCGGGCGAGCGCCCGCTCGTGCGCGGTGGTCTCGTCGCGCCACACGAGCAGGTGACCGATCAGCAGGCACGCGAGCAGCGCATCGACGGCGAAGTAGAAGCCGCGATCCAGAAACCCCGGCGCGTCGAGCGTCAGGCACGCCAGCGCCGGCACGATCCCGCACAGCGCCGGCCACGCACCTCGCCGCCTCCGCGCGACCGCGAGCGCCGTCCACGCTCCCGCGAACGCGAACGCCACCGCGTGCGTGGTCGTCGCCTTCACGTCCCACGAGCGGACGAGGAACGCCGGCGCCGCAATCAACGGGATCGCCACCGCGAGCGCGCGCGTGGAGTGGGGCAGCGGAAATCGAGTCGTCACGAACGCCGCGAGCAGCGCGCCCGAGCCCCACGTCAACGCGCAGATCGTGACGAGCCGGACGAAGTGTCGGTCGTAGGAGTAGCCGACCAGCGGTCGCCACGCCTCCGCGCACAGCAGCGCGGCCACGACGACGCCCAACGTGCCCAGCAGCAGGGCCGAGCGGTCCCGCGGCTGCAGCGCAAACATCACGAACGCGAGCAGCGCCCCGAGCGCGATGCCGCTCAAGCTGGTGAGCGAGATCCACGCGCCGCGCCAGCGTTGCAGCGCGACGCGGTCGAACGGCCCCACGCCGGCGCGCCAATAGCCCGTCGGCGGCGAGAACCCGCGGTGCTGAGCCGACGTGCGCAGCGCCAGTACGTGGGTTCCCGGACCCGACAGCGAGTCGGGGATGCCGTAGCACGCCTCGACCGGTCCCGGCACCTCCGACGCCGGCGTCGCGCCGACGCGGCCGCCGCGACCGATCAGCGTCCCATCCCACCAGACCTCGTGGGACGCGAGTGCCGCGAGGTACACCGCCTGCGGCGGCCGCGGCCCCGCGGGTAGAGTCACCCGGGCCCGCACCCACAGGACGCCGGGGGCGTGCGGCAGCTCCCAGAACGGGCGCCGCGCCCAGGCGGAGTCATCGAGGCCGGGTCGCGCCCAGGCCGGCGAGTCCCCGGCCGCGAACCGCACGGACTGGAGCCAGTGAATGCCGGTGTCCCAAGGGGCGCAACCGGCGACGAGCACGACGAGGCATGGCCAGCGGATCCACGTCACGTCCCGAGCGTAGCAGCACGCGCGAGGCGTGCCGATGTCGTTCGCCGGAAAATCCTGCCCGTTCGCCGAACCGACGTTCCGCGGCGACCGCGCCGAGGTAAGAGTGGACTGAGACCCGCTCCCCACGGCGTGGCCGGAGTCACCGCGATCCTCCCCGAGAAGGAGAACGACCCATGCGACGCGTGCTGACGGCCGCACTGTTCTCGACCACCCTCACGCTGCCCGCAGGTGCGCCTGTCGCCGCGCGTTCGAGCGTGGGCGACGCGCGCATCACGGCGGCGGTGGACGCCTACCTGCGTCCGCTCATCGCCATCGACGCGTTTCAGGGCGTGGTGCTGGTCGCGCGCGGCGACCGCATCCTCGTGCAGAAAGGCTACGGGCTCGCGAACGTCGAGCTGGGCGTGCCGAACACTCCCGAACGAGTGTTTCGGATCGCGTCGCTGAGTAAGCCGTTCACCGAGGTGGCGCTCGGACGGCTCATGGAGGAGCACCGGCTGTCGCTCGACGACTCCCTGGCCCGCTTCCTTCCCGGATTCCCGAACGGGGGTCGCATCACGCTCGACCTGCTGCGCACGCATCGCGCCGGCATCGTCAGCCGCAACAGCATTCCCTACGACGAGGAGGCGAACGCACCGAACACCCTCGACAGCCTGGTGCGATGGATCGCGGCGCAGCCGCTCGACTTCGAGCCGGGCGCGAAGGAGCGGTACTCGAACGGCGGGTATGCGGTGCTCGCGCGGGTCATCGAGCGTGCGTCCGCGATGAGCTACGCCGACTACCTCGGGCACGCGGTGCTCGAGCCGCTCGGCCTCACGCACACGCGACACGAGGCCGATCAGATGCTGATCCCGGGACGCGCGTACGGCTACCAACCGAGCCCGAGCGAGCGGCACGCGTTGCGGCTCGCGCCGTTCCAGCAGATGGCGACCAAGACCGGAGGCGGCTCGCTCGTATCGACCGCGGGAGACCTGCGCCGCTTCCTGCGGGCGTTCGATCACGACAACGTCATCCACCGGTCGACGTGGGAGCGGTTGTTCGGACGCGACAGCATCCAGTCGTTCCAGGGGCGGTGCCCGGGATTCAACGTGTTCATGCTCCGGGACTTCGCACACGACGTCGACGTGGTCGTGCTCGCGAACAACTACGCGAGCGGGATGGTGGGCACGGTGGGCACCGACCTGCTCGCGCTCGCTGTGGGGCGTGCGGCCGAGCCGCCGAGGTGGCGGGCCGACGAGCCGACGGACTCGTCGATCGCGCGACGCTGGGCCGGGCGCTTTCACACGGTCGGCGGCCGGCTGCCCTACGGCGAGGGCCCGTTCGAGCTGCGCTGGGAGCGCGGCGGGGTCGTGTTCTGCATCGGCGACGAGCCGCTCGACGTCCTCCTGCCGCAAGGGAACGGCGCCTACCTGCTTCGCAACCTATGGTCGGAGCTGCGTCTGCCGGATGCTACGGGCGGCGGGCGGCCGACGCTGCGCCCGTTGTGGCTCAAGCGAGACCCGGTTCCCCTGGAGCGTCTCGCGGCGGCCGGCCCGTGACGCGCCGTCATGGGCTCGGGCCCGCGCCGCGGCGTGCTCACGAGTTACGGCCCGCCGCCGCTCGTGAGCGGCGCGGTGGGTGAAGCCTCGAGCAGCGATGCGGGTAGCTCTCCGGAGTCCGGGGTCACCGGGACCACGCCGAGCTGAGAGATCCGTCCCCGTCGCGCCGCGGCGACGAGTGCGATGAGGTCGCGGGCGGCCGCCCAGCGTCCTTGACGCCGATCGAGCGCGGTGAGCTCCAGCACCACGCGGGCGTTCGCGGTCGGGTCGTTGCGCGAGGGCTTCGCTCGATCCACGGCGCGACGGCCGACGCGCTCGACCCATCGCGCGGCGTCCGAGTCGTGCCCCGTGCGCGCCGGATCGGCGGCGACGATCGTGACGTCCTGGTCGCGGACGATGCGCGCGTAGTCCTGCGCCAGGCCGGGGTGGACGCCGGAGACCTCGACGACCGCGGCGTCGACGATGCGTCCGAATCGGCACTCGGGCCGCCAGGCGCGCACGGCGTCGCGGCAGTGGCCCAGCAGCCCGTCGATGGCCTCGGCCTTGTCGCGCGGCCGCGCCGCGCGCTCGAAGGTGAGGCGTTCGTCGCCCGCCATCGCCGCATCGCGATCGAACACGACTCCGTCGAGCGGGGCGTAGACCGCGAGGTCGGTGAGGAAGTCGATCGCGGCGCGCTGGGCCTCGGGCAGGTCGGGCGACAGCCGGGTCGGCCACTCGCTCGCGAGCGACGGCGCCCCGTTCGCGGCGTTCGAGCGGGGTGTGCCTCGGGAGCCGCTCGAGCAGATCCGCCACTCGGGATGCTGCTGCCACACCCACGTCAGGTTCAGGGTCGGCACTCGCGCCCACACCTTGACCCGCGCCTGCGCGAGCCTGAACGCCACCATCGACCAGACGTCAGCCCGCACGCCGACCTGGTGATTCATGCACCACGCCGAGGACAACCGGCCGTCGCGCGCCGTGTCCGAGCACACGGACAGCAGGACGTGGGTGGCGCCTAGCGCGCGCACCCGCTTCACCAGCCGGTCCACGCGGTCGTCGAACACCGACGGGTCGGGGCTGTAGACGTCGTCCAGGTCGACGTCGGCGACCCGCATCGGTGGAGCCGCCGGGTCGAGCCACGTCGCGTCGCCCGCGTCGAACCGGAGGTTGCGGGTGACCATGACGCGCGGTAGACAGCCGGAGCGCAGATCCTCCTCGGTCACCCCGCGGCCGCCGAGCGCCAACGTGGCTCGAAACCCGGACTGCGCGGCGAGCCCACGAGCCATCTCGTTGTGCATGCCGTAGGGCCATACGAGCACGTCGGCGGCCTTGCCGAGGTACCGCCGCAGCTGGCGTTGCGTGCTGTCCAGATCGGCGCGGATTCGGGCCCGGTATTCCTCGCGATTCTCGTAGCGCCGCTCGGCGAGCAGGTAGCGACGCGTCGCGCCGGACGGCGCGCTGTCGCGGTACGGATTCGCCGTCTCGTAGCGATGGATCGCGTGCGAGTGCGACGCGATCGATACGAGCGGGTCGCGCGCGACCTCGCGCAGCTCGTCCCAACCCATGAGCGGCGGCAGCCCCGGCTCGGGCCGATCGACGAACCCGGTGATCACCGCGAGCGTCGCCGGGACGCACTCCTCGCGCAGCACCGCCAACGCGCGCTCTCGGAAGCTGCGATAGCCGTCGTCGAACGTCAGCACGAGCGATCGCGGCGGCAGCTGCTCGGGATGCTGGCGGTGGTCGAGCAGCTCGGCCAGCGAGAGGAACGTCCAGCCGGCGGCGCGGCAGGCGCGGATCTGCCGCCGCAAGAACTCGGCCGACACGGTTTGGAGCGGCGCCTGGGAATCGTCGGAGACGTCGTGGTAGCACAGGATCGCGATGCGCCGCTGGGACGCGTCGGGTCGCGCCGCCGCCGCGGCCGTGCTCGGGCGCGCCAGCAGCGCGAGCGCCGCCACCACGACCCATGGATTCGAGCGCCGCATCCTCAGAACCCCCGGGTCACGGAGATCGCCCAGCGCTTCCGCTCGTAGCCGCTGGCCGTCTGGAGATTCGAATTGCTGCGGCCGCCTTCCAGCGCGAGCGTCGCCAGGTGCTCGATCACCCACTCCACCCGGCCAGAGACGTTGACGAAGGTGCGTGTCTCGGCGCCGCGCTCGCGCTGCCAGCCCGTCCATCCCGTCGCCGAGATCGTGAGGTCGCGGCGAGGCGTCCATTCCGCCTCCGCCCCGGGCCCCCCTTCGGCGTACTGCGCGGGGTCATAGTAGCCGTTGTCGAGGTCGCGGCGCGTGCGCAGCTGCTCGGCGCGCGCGAGCACGGCGAGCTTGCGCGTCCGATCCGAGAACACCTGGTTTCGTACCCATGCCGCCTCGGACTGCGAGCGGTTGTCGTCGCTGTAGAACCGCTGTCGCGCGTCGGCGTGCAGCGTCCAGCGTTCGCTCGGGCTCCAGTCGGCGCCGCCGACCCAGGTCTGGGCGCTGATGCCTCGCGCCAACGAGATTCGCGTCATGACGAGCTCGCGGGCCATGCCCGCATCGAACCGCAGCCGATCGGCGGGGCGCCAGGTCACGCCCAGCTCGCCGACGCCCGACGTGCCGCCGCTCGAGCCGAGATCGCACGTGCCGCCCGCGGCGCGCGTTACCCACTCGGCGGACCAGCTCGTGACGAGGCTGGCGGTGAGTAGCAGCGGGTCGACCGTGCCGCCCGGATCGCGAACGTTGTCGCGCTGCGCGCCGAGCACGACGGTGTTGTGGGTGCCGAGCGGCACGCTCAGCTCCGTGGTCGTGGTGCCGATGCGCAGCCCGTCGCTGTCGTCCGAGCGCGCGTAACCGCCGGTCAGGCTGGGCCTCGACTCGCGCTCGATCCGCTGGCGCAGCTCGAGCCCCTCGGGGTCGTACGGTTCACGCGCGAGGTAGAGGTCGAGCCAGTCCCGGGCGCCGCCCGTGTTGCCGCTCCAGTAGTGCGCGAACGCCAGGGTCTTGAGCACCTCCGGTTCGGCGTTCGCGGAGCCGGCGAGCGGCTCGAGCCGCGCGATGGCGCGCCGGTGTAGGCCGGACCAGTTCTCGACCTGGGCGAGACCGAGGCGCGCGTCGCGGTTGTCCGGATCGCGGGCCAGCTCGTCGCGGTACGCGCGGATGGCCTCGCGATTGCGCCCCATCCAGTTCAGCACACGCGCGCGCTGCACCTTGAGCGCGGCGTCGTCCGGGGACTCGGCGAGCAGCGAATCGTACGCGGCGAGCGATTCGGTCAGCCGGTCCGCGTGCGACAACGCCAGGGCCCGCATCACGCGGGCGTCGTGATCGGTCGGCTCCTCCGCGAGGCGGACGTCGAGGTCGCGCAGCGCCCCTTGCGGGTCGCCCGCCCACAACCGTTCGGTCGCGAGGTCGGTGCGCAGCTCCCGGACCAGTTCGGGGTGCTGCGCCGCCAGGGCTTCGTACAGCCGCACCGCCTCCGCGTGGCGCCCCGCCCAGCCGGTGACGCCGGCCTCGAGCCAGCGGAGGTCGATGTCGTCCGGATGGCGGGCGAGCCCGCGACGGATCACCGTCAGGGCGTCGTCGTAACGTCCCGCGTCGGCGCGCGCGCGCGCGTCGCCCCACGCCGTGCGTGACGAATCCGCCCGCGCGGCGGCGTGCGCGCTGTCGGCCGGCGCGTCGGCCGTCGCGGCGGTCGGTCGCGTGCCGATCGCCGTGGCAGCCAGGGTGGCCGCGACCCACGCGACCGAGATCACCCGCGCCTCGAAGCGCACCCGGCGCCTCATCGCTGGGTCTTCCATTGGGTCACGGCGCCGTGCCGCAGCCGGCCGAACAGGCCGATCGGCGTCACGAACACGGTGATGATCGACTGCAGCATCCAGTAGACGATCGGATACGCCACGGCGACCGGAAAGTGCCTGACGATGGTCGGGTCGTAGCGGGAGTCGAGCATCACGCCGGTGAACAGCTGGATCAGACACAGGGTGCCGATCGTCATGCCCCACCAGTTCGGGATCGGCGACACGCCGACCGGCGGAATCCCGAACGCGTACGAAAGGATCCAGAACGTCGTGAGCACGACGAAGCAGTAGGCCCACAGGATCGACAGCGTGGATTCGATGTACACCGGCCACATGCGGCGCGTGCGCCAGCTCACGATGACGCCGCGATAGCGGCGCAGCACCTGCGCCAGCCCGCGCGCCCACCGCTGGCGCTGGACGATCAGCGCACGCAGGTTGCGTGGCACCTTCATCCACACCAACGCGCGGGGCTCGTAGCGGACGTCGTAAGCGGCGCGCTGCAGCTTCCACGTCATGTCGATGTCTTCGGTCGCCATCTCCGGGCTGTACGGCCCGACGTCGAGCAGCGCCTTGACCCGGAACGCGCCGACGACGCCCGACATCGTGACGATGCGGCCCCAGACTCGTTGAGCGCGGCGCAGCAAGCTCACGATCGAGGTGAACTCCACCATCTGGAGCTGGGACAGGAACGTGTCCCGGTTGTGGACTCGCGGATTGCCCGTGACACCCGCGACCCGCGCCGACTCGAAGTGAGGCACCATCCAGCGCAGGATCATCGGGTCGGGGGCGGCGTCGGCGTCCATGACCAACACGATCTCGCCGCGAACGCACGGCAGCGCGTCGTTCATGGCCATGGCCTTGCCTTCGTTGCGTTGCTTCGTGATCAGCCGCACGCGGCCGCTCTCGACGAACGGTCGCACCGCCTCGCGCGTGCCGTCGGTCGAGGCGTCGTCGATGACGACGACTTCGTAGAGCGGGTAGTCGATGGTCGTCGCACACTCGAGCGTCTCGGCGATCACCTTCTCCTCGCAGTACGCCGGGATGAGCACCGACACCATCGGGTAGCGCTCGAGCGCCGGCGGCTGCTCGGGCTCGGGACGGCCCTTGCGCTCGCGTTCGCGCCGCACGAAGAAGTGGATGCCGGTCGTCACCCACGTGATCGCGCTCAGCACCGGATAGAACGCGAAGAACACGAGCACCCACCAGTAGACGGGCCAGGTCGGGACGATCTGCAACGCGTGGCGGATCGCGTCGACCACGTCAGGCTCCCGGCCGGCGCGGCGGCGTGCGCCACGGGTCGCCGAGCGCCGCCGCCTCGGTGCGCGGCGGCAGACCGGCGGCGGGGTCGTAGCGCTTGCCGTCCTCGGTCCAACGCACGTAGATGACCGGGGCGGTGCTGCGATCGGGCCCGCCCGGCGGAAACGTCACCGGGCGGCCGACGCCGTCGTGCGAGAAGTCGAACGCCGCCTCGCGCACCTTCGTGCGCGGGCCCTTGCGCTGGTAGATGCGGAGGTTGTGCCACGCCCACGCCAGCGTCACGAGCACGATCAGCGCGAGCGAGACGGCGATGAACAGAGCGGTGAAGCGAATCTCGCGGCTGCTCACCCGGTGGAACACGATCCACCACCAATAGATGAACAACGCCCACCCAGCGATGGCGATGAGAGCGTGGAACACCCGGCGGACGGGTCCGGCGACGATCGGCGGCGAATGGGGGCTGGGTCGATCGGTCATATCCCTGTGACGCGAGGCAAGTGAGGCCCAGGGCCGGTGGCGCGCCGGAGCCGGCCGCCGGCCGATCGGGCGCAGGATGCCAGAATCGATGCGAAAGTGTTATCGGCCATGCCGGTGCGGGGAATTAGGCGTGCGGCTGGAAGCGACCCGACGGTAC
>JACXTT010004816.1_pt1 | contig 19903 bp, 18 predicted proteins | sample 9270951 | NCBI WGS metagenome assembly JACXTT01 (sample SAMN15532306, study PRJNA645909) | rock metagenome | isolation source: weathered quartz diorite | place: Puerto Rico | collected 2017-06-21 | reverse complement strand
AAAGCCCAGAGAGCCTGATTTGGCCAACGGTCGACCATCATCCAGTGTAAACGGCTCGGAGCTAACGCCTTGGCGCATTCGCTCGGCCAGGGTCTCGCCCTGGTTGCGGTGCGGGCCGCGCGCCACCACCAAAAACTCTTCGCCGCCCCAGCGCACCAAAAAGTCGGAGTCGCGGAACACGCGCTGCATGCGCTGGCGCATCTGCATCAGTACCGCATCGCCCGCTGCATGGCCATACACATCGTTGACCTGTTTGAAATGGTCGATATCGATCAAGAAAAAAATCAGGTCCGCGTCCTGCGGCTCGGTATGCGTCAGCGCGGCCGTTTCATGGCGGCGCAGGTGCAGCGCAATGTCAGTCTCCAGATTCAGCGACAGAAAGCGCCGGTTGCGCATGCCGGTCAGTGGGTCGGTCAGGCTGGCCTCTTCCAGTGCCTTGGACTTTTCTTCCAGCGCACGCGATGCCGCTTGCAAGCTGGCCGTGCGCTCGGCCACACGGGCCTCCAGCACGCGCTGCACGCGGCGCAAGTAGGCCGTGCGGGCCTGCACAATCGCGTACACGACCAGGGCCAGCAACAGCACCCCAAGCAGGCGAAACCACCGCGTCTGGTACCACGCGGGTTGCACGGTGATAGGCAAAGCCTGCTCGGTGAATACACCATTGCGGTTGGAGCCACGCATGCGCAGCGTATAGTCGCCCGGCGGCAGGTTGGTGTAGGCGGCTATGCGCCGGCTGGCGTCGGTGCTCTTCCAGTCGGAGTCAAACCCATCCAAGCGGTAGGCATATAGGTTGCGCTCGGGGGCCGACAGGTCCAGCGCGGCAAACTCTACCGATACGCTGTTGGCGTTGGCCTCCACCACGAGCGGCGCCTTGCTGCCTGCAGTCAGGCTGCGGCCGGGCAGGCTCTTGTCGCCAACCCAGGTGTTGGTCACCACCAGGGGTGCCGCAAAATTCCAGTTGGACAGCAAGGCGGGCCGCACAATGCTCAAGCCACCGCCGCCACCAAACAGTATCTCATCGTCGGCCGTGTGGGCGCCTGCGCCACCCCAGTAAGCCGCTATCTGCACGCCGTCTTCTCGCCGCAGCGCCCGAACGCCCAGAGTATGGGGGTCAATCTGCGCCAGGCCATCGTCGGTACTGGCCCACACCATGCCGGCAGCGTCCAGCAGCAGCTTGTCTACATTGTTGTCTGGCAGGCCTTGTACCACGGTCAATGTTGTGAACTGCGGCGTGCCTTTGGCATCACGCCCGGTCATGACAGCAATGCCGCCGCCCAGCGTGCTCACCCACAGCCGGCCACTGGGGTCCAGCAAAAGTGAGGTGATGGAACCCTTGCCCAGTCCATGGCCGCTGGCGGCGTCGGGCTGTATCTGCTCCACGGTATCCGTGCCAGGGTCATAGCGGTTCAAGCCAATGGCAGTGCCAACCCACAGGGCGCCATCAGCCGTCTTTTGGATGGCATTGATGCGCCGGTCCGTAAAACGCGTGCCCGGCACATTGCGCAAAACCTTGGGCTCGACCGTGGGGTCGGCCACATCCAGCTGCCACAGGCCATCGGCCCAACTACCCAGCCACAGCGTGCTGCCGTCCAGGTGTTGGGCGTCCACACTGTCAGCAGCAGACGCGCGCGTGAACCGCATGCGGCTCAGGCCTTTGCCCGACAGGTCCGAGCGGTACAAACCACGCAGCGTGCCCAGGTATACCTGCTGGGCAGCGGGCACAAACACCATATTCCACACAAAGTCCTTGGCCAGGCTGCTGGCCTCTGCAGCGCCGGGCCGTAGCTCTGCGACGCGGGCCGCCCGTGGGTCCAACACGTCCACACCATTTTTGGCCAGGCCCAGCCATACATGACCATCGGGCGTGGGCAGCACGGAGGTCACGTCTTCATCCGACACGCCATTCTTGTTACCAGCCGCACCCCAGACCGTCAGCACCGCGGCCTGGCTGGGGTTGTAGCGGCTCAGGCCGCGGCCATGGGCAATCCACACCAAACCGTTGGGCTGCGTATGCAGGGCCCACACCGTATTGCTGGGCAGGCTGCTGGGCCGCTCCTTGTTGTTTTGCAGCTGCTGCGTGCGCAGCGTGGCCAAGTCAACCACCACAATGCCGCTGCCAAACAGACCCAGCCAGATCTGGCCCGGGGCCACCTCGCGTATGGCCAGCACACGGTCCTGCTCAATGCTGGAGGCGGTAGGCGGCGTGGCGCGCAACTGCCGGGCCACGCCACTGGCCGGATCCAACACCCAGGCGCCCTGCCCCATGGTGCCCACCCAGATCTGCCCCTTGCTGTCTTCCAGCAAGGAGCGCACCGAACTGGCAGCAGCACCCGGTCTAGGGTCCAGCGGCACCAGCTCAAACGCCGCGTTGGCCGTGGGCGCACGGTGTAGCAAGCCGGCTTGTGTGCCCACCCACAGACCACCGGCGCGGTCGCGCAACAGCGCGGTGAAGTGGTTGCGTTGCTCCACCGTCGACTCGCCATGGGGCATATGCTCCACCGCATCGGTGTCGGCCAGCACATGCACCAGGCCACCATCGGTGCCCACCCACACTCCGCCAAGGCCGTCATCGGCAATGGCATGCACCAGCACATGGCCCTGTCCCTTGGCGCCAACAGCAAAGGCCTTGAAGTTGTCGCTGGCAGGCTCGTAGCGCGCCAGCACGCCGCCATTGGTGCCTACCCACAAGCGGCCCTTGGGGTCGGTGTGCAGCACCTGGATCCAGTTGTCGGGCAGGCTGCTGGGGTCCTTGGGGTCCGGCTTGTAGACCCGAAAACGGTAGCCGTCCCAACGCGCCAAGCCGGCCTGGGTGCCCACCCACAGAAAACCGTCGCCGTCTTCGGCCACCGAGGTCGCCAGTGGGCCGGGCAAGCCCGCCTCCTGCGTGAAGTTGGTAAACGTGGTGTCAGAGAGCGCAGACCAGCGCGGGGCACGCGCAACCGTGTCCAAGCGCATGGACGGCGCGTGCGCTGCATCCGTGGCGGGTTTGGCTGAACTTGCACATGCGGCAACCATGAGACAGGCACCGACTGCCCAAGACAAGCCAAGTCTCTGCCAAAAACCGCGACACGCCGAGTCAATAGCCATCTGATAGGCTCCAACGTTGAACTGTTTGGCAAATTCTACGCACAGTCTGCCTGCGATTTGTGCGAGATGTACCTACACAATTGCTGCTACAGTGTGCCGTCGCTGAGGAGCTACCGAATCAAGCATGGCATACCCCTATCTAGGTGATTTACTAAAGGCATTGACCGGGCTGGACCTGCCTTTGCCGCTGCCCACGTTTGGCTTGATGGTGGCCGTGGCACTGCTAGTGTCCATGTCGGTCTTTGAAAGGGAACTGCGGCGCTTGCATGAAGCCGGTCACATCGGCCTGCTGAGCCGCCGCGTCAAAGGGCGCAATGTAGTGCTGCCACCCCAGGCCTATGCCAGCGAGTTCAGTTTTATCGTGGTCGTTGCCGGGCTGGTGGGTGCGCGCTTGTTCCACATTCTTGAATATCCGCAGGAATTCATGGCGCACCCGTGGGACATGATCTTGTCGCGCAGCGGCATGACCATCTTTGGCGGTTTGATTGTGGGCGCGCTGGCCGGTGTGGCTTTTCTTAAACGGCATGGCTTTCCCGTGCTGCGGGTGTGTGACGCCATAGCCCCGGTGCTGATGCTGGGCTATGCCATTGGCCGCATCGGCTGCCAACTGTCGGGCGATGGCGACTGGGGCATTGAAGCCAACCTGGCGCTCAAACCCGATTGGCTGCCGCTGTGGCTGTGGGCGCAGACCTATGACCACAACATTGTCGGTGTGGCCATTGCGGCACCGGGCGTCTACCCCGCACCCATTTACGAGACGCTGATGGCGCTCATGGCCTTTGCACTGCTATGGCGCGTCAGAAAACACAGCTTGCGCGCGGGCTGGCTGTTTGCGCTGTATTTGCTGCTCAGTGGCGTGGAGCGCCTGTTGATTGAGCAGATCCGGGTTAATGCGGTCTACGACATTTTCGGCTTGCACGTTACGCAGGCCGAGATCATTTCTACAGCCTTGATCGCACTCGGGCTGGCCGGCCTGGCGTGGCTGACCGCACGCCCCAGCGCAGCTATCACTTGCCAGCCGGTTTGACAGGCGTGCCCTTGGGCAGCGTAACGGCCGGCACCAGCACGTTTTGAACAGCACCCGGCGTCAAGCCCGGCGCCAGCACGTCAAACGACTTGGCAACCGGCCCACCCGTACAGGCCTGCTCAGGCGGTGCACTAGGACTGGTCACCAAGTTCAGCGTGTACTTGCCGGGCTTGCTCACCGTGAAGTCGTGCGGCTTGAGCCACTCCAATAGGGTGCCATTGAACACCTGCGTGTCCGGCCCGGAGATGACGACGTTGACCAGGCAACTGTCCATCTTGGCCAGCGCGTATATGCCAAAGATCATGGGCTGGCCCGCGTAGAACGGCGGGTTCCATTGCGCCTGGTCCTTGCCATGAATGCCAATTTCTTCGGCCATCATCTTGTAGGGCTTGTCGAGCAGCGTCAGCGGCACGGGCAGCGGAATCTTGTCGCACTCGTTGTTGCCAGTGGGTGTTTCCACCTCAAACTGGTAGGCCCCGGCTTTCAAATTGGGGAACAGGGCCAGATCGACCGACGACGTCATGCTTGCCGGCTTGAGCGACGGCACCGTCGCTGCCACTTTGTTGCCACCGCCATCGCGCAGGCCAAAGCCATAGATGCAGGACTTGTTACCCGTGGTGCTGACGTCAATATGGCCGCCCAGCACGGCCGAGGGTTTGGCCAGCGTGACCGTACTGATGAATGGCGTGTCGCTGGGCTTGCACAGGTAGGTGCCGGCGTTTTGCGAATAGCAGGCTGAGGTTACAACGGCTGTAGTGCCGGCCGGGCATTGCTCAGGCTTTTGAACGCACTGCGCAAAAGCGGCAGGCGCGGTCATACAACAGGTGGCGGCAGCCATGGCTGCAAAAAAGGGATGAAGTGTATGCATAGTCTTGCTGTAGTGGTTGTTGCCAAGCGAATGGAGCCCGTATTGAGCCGGGCGCGCGTCTGTGTCGAGGCTTGACGCAGCAAGGTTCAATCGGAGATGCTTGCGCATCAGCGCGGGTGGGGTTCAACTGAAACATCTGCAGCGTTGCTGGCTGCAGTTGAACGGACGCGTTGTACGTGCCGCCGTTGATTCAGAGCTGACTTTTTTAAAATTTTTTTCTTGTTGCCGCACCTATTTTCCTAACACGTTTCGCCTGAAGAACAAGGTTTCGAGAATAGTTTCGGTTTCTACGGATTCATCGCCCGTTTGCGGAAGGGCACGCCTGCACAGCGTTGAACGCAGCATTTCGTGCAGGCGACTCACGCGGCATGTTCTGGCGCTACGTCGGCTTGACGATCAGATAGCGCCGCTTTCAAAAACCTTTAGACAAGAAGCGAAAAGAAGGAAATGACGCGAAGCAAAATATTCTCACCGATAGCGATTGCCGTTGCACCCGCAGTAGCCTTGGGGCTACTACTGTCCGCGTCGGCATTGCACGCCGCAGACAACGCCGCACCGGGAAAAAATGCAAGGGTGAATTCGATGCCAGCGAAAGGCCCGATGGCAGCAACCGTTGCTGTCAAACCCGACCCAACGGTAACGGGCGTGGCGCTTGGCAAGGATTTCATACAAGCTGGCGACCCCATACTGGTCACACTCAGCGGCACTGGCTTTCCAGATACGCCCCGAGTCAATGTTTCGCTTGTTTGCATTGTGGCCATCCATTTCACAGACCCAGTAAGACCAGAAAAGTCATGGTCGATGAGCGTGGGGCTTAACAAGGTTCCGGCAAGCAATGTGCTTCAAGGGTGGGCGAAGGCGCCCATGTACCCGGGCAGTTTTACCATAGAAGTCACTGCACCAGATTTCGCCTTGCCATATGACCCATTGGCTGCCAACAACCCGCCCAAGCCGCCCCCGTCATGTACGGTGAAGGGTAAGCAAATGGTCACGCTCCATGTGACTGAAGGGGTAGCTCAGTAGCACTTCGCCCATCTTGATTTATCACACAAACACACCCACACATCATGAACATGAACATTCGTATCCGCCCCTCGCACCTAGTATGCTTGGCTATCCTCGCCGGTTCGTTCGCTGCCTGCGCCTCTGATCTGCCCAACGCCAATTCGAAGAACGCGCCAAGAACCAGCGCAGGGGGCGCAGTTTACACAGTGCCGCACATGCTTGAAATCGGTTCGGTAACCGGGTTTGCGTACTCCGGACCCTATATGCCCGGCACGACGGACATCCCCGTGGCCTTTGCAGGCTACGTGCCAATAGCCATCAGCGGCATGGCCGGGCAAAGGAACTGCGGGGTCGGCCTTGTCCTTCAGGAGGCCGGTCAGGCCCCTATGTGGATGGCTGTTGCCGGACCCTCTCAGCCTTTTCCAGTGACGATTTTGATACCGGACCCCATACTCAATGGCCGCAGTGAAGTCACCCTTACGTTTCGGGCTGTCGGTTGGGACACAAAAGACAAGTCCGGTAAGGCGGTTCCAGCCTGCAACGGGAAAACCGACGACCGTCAACTGCATTTTGTTCGCAGGTCTGGAAAGGTTGAGCCGTAGGACAGTGGTTTGAGTTGGCGTTGCCGCAGCAGTGTTTGCAAGGTATGAATCCATCGCTACCGTTGCCAACTGCATCGGGGCTTGCTGCAACAAGGTTCAAATGGGATTTGTGAAACGGCTCTATTGCTATTGGCGGCGCCTAGGTTAGGGCCTGTGACTGAGCCGAGCGCCCTGGCCAACGTGGTGCCCATTCGCCGGAATCAAGGCTGTGCCCAGCGTGGCTGTAATCGAAGCGACCGCTAGCGCATGCACACCAAACTCGCAATCCGGATCTTGCTGTAAGGTGATTGCGTTTGGGATGCTGGGTTGCGCGGCTACGGGTGTCGCGAGCAGCTATGCCAACGTTGGAAGGGCTAGTGTGGCTGCGAGGCGTGGGAGTGGTGTCACGCCGTTCACCTAGAAACGCATCGCGATCTGGGGCCACTCGAGTAGCGACAGGATCTACAGAACAAATATTTTGAGCCAGATGTGGCCCCTTAAAATGACTGGTCTTGAGTCGTAGACTTCACGATCAGGACAGCCCTTTGATCGGCGGCGCAGAGCCGGAAGCCGGCAATGATGATGTAGCGCCGCCATACCTCACCGTGGCCTTTTAGCAATCGACTAGCAAGAAAATTTATGAAGCCGGAAGCACTTGTGACAGCCATCCAAACCCACTCGGGTGAGTTCCTTTGTACTGAAATTCATTGCGAGAGGCGAAAGACCGTCCACTTCAAGCATGTTATGACCCCGCCAAAGAAGAGCAAGGCCGCGCCTGATCTTGGCAAACTCCGCGAGTTCTACAAAGCGCTCGGAAGCGTGCGCTTTTACTACGATCAGGAAAGCGGCGATTCGGCGAAGTATTTGGGCACAGTTGACGAGTGGGAAGAGCTGAAAGATAACTTCAACGATTGGGTTGAAGATCTCGACGAGGAAGAACGTGAAGATATTGTCCCTAGCTGGGTGGACAGCTGTCTCGTTGTGGGGGAGACTCCGCATTCCGGAAACTACATCCTCGTAGTCGGTGAAGGCGAGGAGCGTGGGCATGTCTATGAGTTCGACCACGATGGATTCGAGTTCACCCACGAAGCGAACGATGTGATCGAGTACGCTAGCAAGCTGTTGAAGCCTGACAACTCAGTTTTAACCCGCATTGCTTCCCACATGCGCTTCGCGACTGGTGATCGCTTAGTGCAGTGGTGGATCGAAGAGCTTCGAGACAGTGACGGTCACGTTGCATACACAAAGGCCTGAGCCTAAAAAATCCCTTTTGCTCTAGCCTACTGCTCCCTACGCACCGCCTTAATAAACTTCCGACTCTGCACCGGCGTCTGCGCCTTCAAGTCCGCCTGCCACTCCATCCACTGCTTCAGCGATATCGACAGCTGCAAGGAATAGTCCAGTGCAATCCAAGCCTTCTGCGCCGGGTTGAGGTAAGCAGGCACGCCATCGCCCATCACATTCTGCCCAGTTGACGTAGTCATGTTGAACGAAGTCCCCGCCATCACATTCGCAAAATAGATCGCATCGATTTGTGAAAACGTTACGCCATTGTTTTCGGTAGCCACTGTGCCGCTTCGGTCCAGGCCCTGTGTCGTCAGCCCAATAACGGGCGCAACCGATTCTTTGGTGATGCCCGAGAACTGCGACAACAGTGGCGGTGTGGTGAACGTGCTGTCGGGCACCGATGCGGAGCCGTGGCACGACATGCACGAGCTGTTGGCGTTGTCGGCAGGGCCATTCAGGCGGTAGTTCGACCCCAGGTGCCCCATTTGCTGCATGGTGCCCGTGCCACCGGTTGAATTCAATTCATCCACCACGTCCCAAAAGATCACTTCTTCTTTGAAGCCATTCTTGCGGGGGTTGGGCGGGTAGTTGTAGGCCAACTGGCCAGCCGGTGGTGTGTCGTTGCCCCACATCAGGCCCAGCAGGCTGACGCGGTGCCAGGCGTCTTTGACCTTTGCTTTGCGGCGCCCATCGGCCACAAAGGTGCCGTACACCCAGCCCGTGCCTTGGGCACGCTTGTCAGACACGGAAATGTCAAACTGCATCAGGCGCACATCGTCCCACTTGGCAAAGTTGCGGGGGCATTGTTGCGATTGCTCGGCCAGTGTGGCGCCTTCTGTGGCTACGCAGAATGTGGGGTCAGAAATGTTGGCGTTCCACTGGGGCATGTTGACCAATGCGGGTAGCTGGTCCAGCGTGGCGGTGTTGAACAGTGGCTTGGCGATGACCGCGCCTTCGTCAAAGCGGATATTGGCCGTAGGTATTTTTGCCGTGCCATCTTTTTGCCACACCGTACCCAGCGTGTAGGCGGCGGTGGCGTTGTAGATGGCGATAGCCCACATGGTGGTTGCGGCGCTGCCGGTGCCCGACTTGATCGAAAAGGTAACCGGCGCCTCGCGCGTCAAACCGTGGGTGAATTCACGGCCGGCCAAGGGGTCATAAGTTTGAAACGCAATGTGGTACCAGGGGCGCACGGGGTTGTCGCACACATCAAAATCAACCTGGGGGGCTTGGTTGATATTGCCCTTGAGCGCGTATTCGTAGACCAACCAGCCATATTCCTGGGCCAGCTTGGTTTTGACGGCCTGGCTGGTGGCGGGGTTGAACAATGCGTCGAACTTGGCGGCGCGCCAGGGCTGGTTGGCTTTGTCGTCGACCGGCTGGCGTGGGTAGTCGTCTGCCAGTTTGAAGATGGGGCCGCTGTAGGCGCCCGTGGGCGCATTGCTGATGGCCTGCCCCTTCCATTGTTCTGCAAACTTGGGCGCTATGTCTTGCCAATAGCTGGGATAGGTGCCAGTGCAGGTGTTGGCGGCATACGACGCGCTGGAAAGGCTTGCCAAGCCCAACAGGCTTATCTGGATCAGTTTGTTCATAAAAGGTGTCCCCTGACTGGTTTGTAGGTCTGCAAAAAACGATGTGGCGATGACTGCCAAATTCATCATCCGGGGGACAACAGACGCTGTCAATTACACGGCGGCACTCGGCCCCATACCGTTGGTTTTTTTGCACTGGCCATTCAAACCGTCTGTTTCCACAGACAAATTGCCTGCGGTGTATCTGCCCTCAGCGTTGATTTCATTGAACAATTTCGCTGGCACGATTCTTGGGTAACTAGCCGCAAAAGGCACTGAACCATCACAGCGCCACACCCGACTACCGAGTGTGTCTACAACAACCAACATAACCAGGAATCGCTATGCGCCTCTCAAGACTAGCCTGCACAGTGGCTGCCATGCTGGCCACTGCCCCCCTATGGGCAGCAACATTTCCAGGCATGGGCATCGCCAACCCATCGGTTGCGCTGGTGGGCCAGGACATTACCTTTTCATTTCCAGTGGCCTACAGCAAAAAGGAGTTTGGTGCCTGCGGCATCAAGGTCGTGTTTGGTGATGGCGTTACCAAATACGATGCGGTGCAGCAACCGACCTACCCGCTGGCCTATAGCGTCAAGCACGCCTACAACAAGTCCAGTGCCGATCAGCCTTATGGCGGAGTCTATATTGCGACCCTGACACCCGAAGCACACTCCGGTTTGCCGGCTTGCTCCGGCAATGGCAACACGGCCAAGGTCACGGTGAATGCAGCTATCACCGTTTCGCCAGCTTTGGTGCAAGCGCAGACACCCAAGATTGTGACATCGGCTGCGGTCATCACCGCCATGGCCCTGCCCACACCCGTGGCCGTGCTGACCATGGTCAGCTTCCCGCAAAACTGGTATGACGCTACCAACAGCAGCTTTCAAATCGACACCAATGGCAAAAAAGGCGCACAGTGTGGCGTGCAACTGGAGCTGACCCATGTGGACAGCGGCACATCCAAACAGGTGCTACTGGACCATGTGGCCTACCCTACCACCACCAGCTACACCATCAACTGGCCCAATGCACCGGCAGGCAACTACCGGGCCACGGCCAAACCGCTGCCCGCCAATTCCGGCCTACCGGGGCCTGCAGGCGGCGCGTTGCCAAGCTGTGACATCCAAGGTGGCACCAGCACAGCCATGGCGGTGCTGAAGTCCGACCAGATCATCAAGAAGGCCGGTGCCTTGCTGACACTACCTGGCGCGTCTGCGCCTGCCGGCGCCCTGGGCCCCGCAGGCCAGGTTGCCGGCTTGATAGACACCACACCCACCACCGGTGTGAACCTCGCGGCCGACATGTCCCGCTCGGTGTACCCCGCCGGTGTGGCGCAAACCTTCAAGCTGACCAGCAATACGGGCGGCAAGAATTGCCACTTCTCGGTCACATTGGGCGGCAGCAACGGCCCCATCTTCACCAAGACGTTTGATACGCCCTTGCCCTGGACGTCACCCGACTACGCCATGCCCAACAACAGCCCAGGCCAGCAATACACCATCGCGGTGAAGGCACTGGCACCCACCAAGCCAGGGCCCAGCGCCTGCCAGGGCGTTGCCAACCTCAGCTACAGCGTGGTGTATGAGATTGGTTCCATCACATCGGTCTCACTGGGACAAAAGTCGGTGGCCACAGGCCAGACGGTGGACTGGACCATCAATGGCAAATCGTTTGGCGTCTGTGAATATACGGTCAACGCTGGCACACGTGGCGCAGCGCCCGACTTGAGCTACCAGACCAACAAGCAGTTTCCCAACCACATCACCAAGAGCTACGACAACCCAGGGGAGTTTTACGTCAACGCCGATGAAATCTTGCACGAAGGCAACCCGGTGGGCTGTGCCGGCCATGCCAAGAGCGTTTTTGTGACCGTGTTGGCGCGCCCGACATGCCCGGCCCCGCAATACGCCTACAAGTCGCCAGACGACTCGGACTACGGTTGCGTGTTCCCCACCAGCGTGCAGTCCACCATTACCGAGACATTTAGCTGCCCCACTGGCTACAGCGTGCAAAAGAGCGTGCTGCAAGAAGTGCAGTATGGCTGCCACCGCGACTCCGCCCCCAAGACCTTGATCACCACCGCCATGCTCAGTGGTAGCGTGGGCGCTGCCATTCCCGGCTCAACTGGCGGCGGTGGCAACTCGGGCAGCCCCAAGCTGGACACGCCAACCATCACCAAGGTGCAGTTGGTGGCCGCCACCGGTGGCGCACCGCGGCCCAACAACAATGTGTTCTACGCGGGTGAGGATCTGCAGGTGGATATTTCTGGCAACGTAACCAACAACGGTGGCTGGAATATCTTCAAATGCGGCTACGAAGTGCAGCTGGAGAACATTGGCACCAACAAGACCTCCACCTTCTACTTCACCAACTTCACCACCCACTCGCTGGGTGGCAGCCACCCACCGGGCGAGTACCGTGTGAAGGCTGTACCCAAGACCACGCTGGACGCCCTGCCCTGCGCCGGCTCGGCCACCACCGGCACCTTCAAGCTGCACCCCCGCGCTGCGTGTCTGACGGACCTGAAGTTGAAAGGCTATGGCTTTCACTTCAACATGGCAGACGCCATGGGCCTGCCCCAGTTCTGCCAATTCTGCGACAGCATCTTCTCGCCAGCGCACAACAAGGCGTTTCTGATCACTACGCCCGTGTTTGCCGATGGTGGCCCGGCTTGTGCTTACACCATCACACAAAACGGCAATGTGACGGCCGAGATCTTTGCCAACGGCAAAGTCATTCCTCCCGGCCAGGAAGAGCAGCCGCCGTTCATGACCAAGTGGGACGACAGCAAGAACACAGTAACCGTGACGGTCAAAGGCCAGGAAGGCCTGCCAGTGCCGGCCTGCAATGGCAGCTTTACCAAGACCATTACATTCACCGACAACCCTGACCTGCCAGCGGTTTACAAGTAAAGGCGGTATACGCAACCCTGGGGGCTTGCATGTTGGAAAAATATATCGTATGATACGCATCATGCGAAAGTTACCATCCAATACGCGGGCTGCAGCCAAAGAGGCATCACACGAGCGCATCGTCGGTGTTGCCGCACGTGCCATCCGGCGCAGTGGCTACGACGGCACGGGTGTCGCCGACATCATGAAAGAGGCCGGCCTGACACATGGCGCGTTTTACGCCCATTTCGCTTCCCGCGAAGCCATGCTGGCCGAGGCGGCAGACCGTGCTGGCGCCGAAGCCAACGCGGCAGCGGCGAGCGTCATCGCCGCAGTACCGCCAGAGCAGTCGCTGCAGGCGCTGATGCAGGTCTATCTCTCCAAGGAGCATCTCGAAAGCATCGAAACCGGTTGCGCAATTTCGGCGCTGGGTTCTGAGATGCCGCGCCAATCGCCTGAAGTGCGCCATGCGGCCACCCGCCGCATCAAGGAGATGATTGATCTTGTCGCACGCCAATTGCCCGACTGGGGTCAACCCAGCGCACATGAGCGCGCGCTGGTAACCGTGGCCACCATGGTGGGCACATTGATGCTGGCCCGCGCCGTTGACGATGCGGCCCTGTCTGATGCGTTACGCAATGCAAGCTTGAAGAGCCTGAACCCGGTCGGGGCCTGAGCCCATAGCCCGCCTTTTTTTACCTATACATATGATGGTCATCATGCGACATTACTTGATAACCAAGACCCCTGCACGCCAACCCCTTACCTTTTGAAAGTGAAAAAGCCATGAAAGCATTTACCGTTGATCGTTATGGAAAAGGCGGCGCGTTGCGATTGGCAGAGGTGCCAACGCCAGAGTTGCGCGATGACGAGGTCTTGGTCCAGGCGCATGCCGCCGGCGTGAACCTGCTGGACGCCAAGATCCGTAACGGCGAGTTCAAGCTCATCCTGCCCTATCGCCTGCCCCTGATCTTGGGCCACGATGTGGCGGGGGTCATCGTCAAAGTCGGCCCGCGCGTGCGCCAGTTCAAGCCGGGCGACGAGGTCTATGCGCGCACGGACGATTTTCGGATCGGCACATTCGCTGAATTTGTACCAGTCAAGGAAACGTCTCTGGCGCTCAAGCCCAAGGGTCTCACCATGGAAGAAGCGGCCTCCATTCCACTGGTCGCGTTGACCGCCTGGCAGGCATTGGTCGTGAAGGCCAATTTGAAGAGGGGGCAAAAGGTCTTCATTCAAGCTGGCTCTGGCGGCGTGGGAACGTTTGCCATCCAGTTGGCCAAGCATCTTGGCGCAACTGTTGCCACGACAACGAGCACGGCCAACCTTGCATGGGTGAAGAGTCTGGGCGCCGACGTCATCGTCGATTACAAGACGCAGGACTTTGAAGATGTGCTGCATGACTATGACGTGGTGCTGAACAGCCAGGACGGCAACACCTTGGAGAAGTCCCTTCGGGTGCTCAAGCCCGGTGGGCAGCTTATTTCCATATCCGGCCCGCCCGATCCCAAGTTTGCAGAGCAAATCAAGGCCCCTTGGTTTGTGAAACAAGTCATGCGGCTGCTGAGTTCTGGCGTTCGGCGCCGGGCCAAGAGCCGCGGCGTTGACTACGCCTTCCTCTTCATGACGGCGCAGGGTCAGCAACTGCGCGAGATCACCCAGCTCTTGGATGCAGGCGCTATTCGCCCGGTGGTGGATCGGGTGTTTGCGTTTGACGCCACCAATGAGGCCATGGCCTATGTCGAATCGGGCCGCGCAAAAGGCAAGGTCGTCATCAAGGTCCGTTAAACGCGGCCCAACTCATTTTATTTGTCAATCCCACTGGAGAATCCTATGAAAATCGAAAATTCTGTCGTCCTAGTTACTGGTGCCAACCGCGGAATCGGCTTGGCGTTTGCACGCGAATTGCTTGCACGGGGCGCCCGCAAGGTCTACGCCGCGGCGCGAAACCCAACGTCGGTTACGCTGCCGGGCGTTCAGGCCTTGCAGTTGGATGTAACCAAGCCCGAAGAGGTTGCCGCCGCGGCGCTGCAGGCTGCAGACGCCACGATCGTGATTAATAACGCCGGCATCGCCCAACCCGGCGGTTTTCTGGCGCAGGACAGCGAAGCGGTTGCGCGCCGTATTTTTGAGACCAACTTCTTTGGCATGCTGAACGTCAGCAAGGCCTTTGCGCCGGTGCTCAAGGCCAATGGCGGCGGTGCGCTTCTGAATGTCTTGTCGGTCGTGTCGTGGGTCAACGGCGCAGAGTTGGCGGCCTATTCAGCCAGCAAGTCGGCCGCGTGGTCGCTGACCAACGCGCTGCGCCACGAATTGGCGGCGCAGAAAACACAGGTACTGGGTCTGCACATGGCATACGTCGACACCGATCTCACGCGGGGCTTTGAAGTCGCAAAAAGCAGCGCTGAGGATATCGTCCTGCGCGCGCTCGACGGACTTGAGGCGGGCGTCGACGAAGTGTTGGCCGATGCGTTGACGCAGCAGGTCCGCCAAGGCCTGACCGCTACACGGCCGGTCTACCTTCCCCAAGTCAACTGAGCAGGATGCATCACATGTTATTCACATCTCTCTCCGCACCGTTCCTGCACCTCAACAACCGCATCGTCATGGCACCCATGACGCGCAGCCGTGCGGTGCAGGCCAACACGCCCAATGCGCTGATGGCGCAGTACTATGGCCAGCGGGCCACAGCGGGCTTGATCATTACCGAGGGCACGTCGCCGTCACCCAACGGTCTGGGCTATGCCCGCATTCCTGGCTTGTACAACGAAGCGCAGAAAAACGGGTGGAAGCTGGTAACCGACGCGGTCCACGCCAAGGGCGGCAAGATATTCTTGCAACTGATGCATACGGGGCGCGTCAGCCATGTCGCCAACCTGCCAGCAGGCGCGCACGTCGTCGGGGCCACTGCCGAGATATGCCCTGGTGAGATGCACACCGACGCACTGGGCATGCAGCCGCACAGCGCTCCACGCGCAATGACCGCCGAAGACATTGCCCATGCCGTGCAGGAGTACGCCCATTCGGCCCGGCTCGCCATCGAAGCAGGGTTCGACGGCGTGGAGCTGCACGCAGCCAACGGCTATTTGATGGAGCAATTTTTGAACGCCAACGTGAACTTGCGCACCGACGCGTACGGCGGCAGTATCCAGGGCCGCAATCGCTTTGTGCTGGAAATCGTTCGGGCCACGGTAGCCGCCATAGGTGCCAACCGCGTGGGCATCCGCCTTTCACCCTACGGCGTGTTCAACGGTATGGGTGCTTTTCCCGAGGTGGAGGCCCAGTACCTGGCGCTGACCGAAGAGCTTGCGCAATTGGGCATTCGCTACGTGCACCTGCTGGACCATTCGGCGCTCGGTGCGCCACCGGTACCGGCGGCGTTCAAGCGTCAGCTTCGCACGGCGTTCTCTGGCGTCTTCATTCTTGCCGGTGGTTTTGATCGCACGACGGCGCAATCTGCGCTCAGCGCTGGCGATGCCGATCTGATCGCCTTCGCCCGCCCGTATATCGCCAACCCCGACTTGGTGGAGCGCATGCAAGCCGAAGCCCCGCTGAATGCGCTAGACATGGCGACGTTCTACACGCCAGGCGCAACCGGCTACACCGACTATCCCATGCGCGCCGCCTGATTGTGGAGACCCATGCCATGAACCAACTACTCAAAACCGCCATCCTCGGACTCACCATGGCTACCGCCCTTCTGTCGACGCCGGTTAGGGCGGCTGATGTGATGGTGGACACCTGGAAGACTGTGGCCACGCAAACAGTCACGGCAGGCGGCGTAAGCTTCGCGTACCGAGAACTAGGAAAGCAAAACGGTGGAACGCCCGTGGTGTTTCTCGTCCATCTGGCCGCCGTGATGGACAACTGGGACCCCCGGATCATGGACGGCATTGCCGCCAAGCACCATGTCATCGCTTTTGACAACCGAGGCATCGGGGCATCCAGTGGCTCGCCGTCGAGTTCGATGGAGCAAATGGCGGACGATGCCATTACCTTTATTCATGCGATGGGGTTCACGCAGGTTGACCTCCTGGGTTTCTCAATGGGTGGAATGGTCGCCCAGGAGATCGTGCTCAAAGAGCCGCAATTGGTGCGCAAAATGGTTCTCGCAGGCACCGGACCCGCGGGTGGCGAAGGCATCAGCACCGTGTCGGGGGTGACCTTTTACGACATGCTCAGGGGTTTCTTTACGGGTCAGGATGCGAAGCAGTTCCTGTTCTTCACGCGCACGCCTGGCGGCATAGCGGCCGGCAAGGCGTTCCTGGAGCGACTGAAGGAGCGCACGGAGAACCGTGACAAAGAAATCTCTGTGCGCGCGTTCATGGCCCAGTTGGAGGCGCTTCGCACCTGGGGCAACAAACAGCCTGCCGATCTGAGCACCATCAAGCAGCCCGTGCTGGTGGTCAATGGTGACAGCGACCGCATGGTCCCCACGCCGAACACGCACGACCTGGCACGACGGCTTGCGAACAGCACGCTGATTATCTACCCCGATGCCGGTCATGGCGGCATATTCCAGTTCCATGCCGATTTCGTGCCCAGCGCACTGGAGTTTCTTGGCCGCGCTACACCATAGGGAGAACAATCCCACGGCACCACGCCATTTGGTTTGGACGTGGCCCATTCGCGGTCACCCAGAAATCTCTGGCTCCACCAGTGTTGCCAGTTGCGCCAACGATTCCTGCCAACCCAGATAGCACATCTCCACCGGAATGGGCGCTGGGATGCCCTCTTGCACGATATGGATGTCCGTGCCGCACAGTACGGGCTTCAAGACCACGGTCACCTGCATTTCTCCAGGAAGGTTTGGATCGTCAAATGTGTTGGTGTAGAGAATTTTTTCGGAGGGCACCAGCTCACGGTACTCCCCACCAAACGAGTGGCCGTTGCCCGTTCCAAAATTCGTGAACGACATCTTGAAGGTACCGCCAAGCTTCGCCTCCATGTGGTGGACGGTGCAGGTGAAGCCATACGGCGGGAGCCACTTGGCCATGGCGCCAGCGTTCAAAAATGCCCGGTAGATACGCTCAGGGGGCGCGCGCAGCACGCGGTGCAAGCGCACTGTGCCGGTGGATTGGGTCATGGTTTCTTTCCTTTCAATGGATGTCAACAGTAACCACACTCTGACGGTGCTGCGTGACAATTGTCAAGTCATCGGAATTGTTGAACCAACCCTGCCGCAGTACCATGCTCATCGTTCAACGGCGCGATGGGAGCTGCTGGGCGACCTACTTTCCCGTTCTGTGGAGGTTCAATCATGAGCAAATTTTTCGTGTTGTATTTGGCCCCAACGGCATCCATCGAACAGATGATGGCCAATACCTCTCCCGAGCAGATGAAAATCGGCATGGATGCCTGGATGAACTGGATGAAAACCAACGCCAGCGCACTGGCCGACATGGGCGCCCCGCTGGGCAAGACCAAGCGCGTAACGTCGTCTGGCGTGTCCAGCGTCAAGAACGAGGTGACTGGCTACACGATTGTGGAGGCCGAATCGCATGACGCCGCCGCCAAGATGCTGCACGGCCACCCGCACCTGAGCATGCCAGGCGCTTACATCGACGTGCTGGCGGTGATGCCGATTCCGGGTATGTAGCCATATTTATTTTGCCCCGCGCGAATCCATTTACCCAAATCGTCCCTCTTACCTGGTGAATGCAACGGCTGGTAGTCGGCGCATTCGTCCACGTAACTACATTCGGAAGAGGGCAAATCATGATTTATCGTAAAAACGTCGCCACCAAAGAAGCCATTGCACGCCTGGTGGGTGGCGCATTGATGCTCTGCTGCGGCTACCTGGGGCTGGGTTTGACGCCGTTGGGCTTTCTGGTGATGGGGGTTGGCGCGGTTAGCGTGCTGACCGGCCTGGTGGGCTACTGCCCCGCCTGCGCGTTGGCTGGACGCAAGCTGCTGAACGACTGAGCGGCACACCATGCACATCTCAGAACCCCTATTTTCTGCGGCGCAGCGCGGCGAGCCCGACGCGCTCAACACGCTGCTGGTGCGCCTGCAGCCCGACATTCGGCGCTACGCGCGCACGCAGTGCCACACGTCTTCCGCGCTGGAAGACGTTGTGCAGGAAGCCATGATTCTGCTGTACCGCAGAGTGAACACCGTGCGCAGCCCGACCGCCATGGCGGCCTGGCTGATCACGGTGGTGGCACGCCTGTGCGCGCTGCCGGTGTTGATGTTCATGCGCGGCGTTGAAGAACTCAGCACCATAGAGGACTCGGCACATTTCGCCACGGTGGCTGTTGAAGACCTGCGCATCGACCTGGTGCGGGCGCTGGAGTCGCTTTCCGCACAGCACCGCGAGGTCATCTTGTTGCGCGATATGCAGGAAATGACGATTCGCGAAATATCCAGAGCATTGGGGCAAACGCCAGAGGCCGTCAAGAGCCGGCTGCACCGGGCGCGCCTGTTGGTGCGGGAATACCTGGCCCCCAGGAGTGCGCCATGAGCTGGCGCAACGCATTCAAACGCAGCGCCACCGGCGTCTTTGCCACTGCCACGTTGACGGGCCACCTGTTGCGCGGCGCCGTGGCATTTGCGCTGCTCGCTTGGGCCATGGCAATGAGCACCGACCATCCCATGCTGGCTCTGCTGGCCGGTGTCGGGGCGCTGGTAGCATTCAGGGGCTGCCCCATGTGCTGGACCATGGGTTTGTTTGAAACGCTGGCGCAGAAGCTGCGATAGGCTATGTAGCACTGTTCATCGGGTCTTGCTGTTAGCCCCTGTTACGCTATCGGCATTGCCACAATCGAAATTAGTTTATGCGCGTCATTGCTGTGTTTTTATTGGGCTGCTGCTGCGCCGTCAGCGCGCAGACCATGCAGGTGGAGTCAAGCTCCATGGCATGGCGGGCCAGTTTTTCCGAGCTTGGTGCAGTCGCCAGTGAATGGGCTAACGGCGCCCTCAAGATGCCCTATGTGCAGATTGACAAGCCAGCAGTGGCCGCACGCATCAACGATGCGCTGTACCTGCAGCACATGGGTATGCCGGCACCGCTAAAGCCGGGTAAGACATTTGCCTTGGCCGATGGCGCAGAGGTGCCTGTGGGTACCGCGTCCCAAGATTTCACCGTCACGCGCAATGACGCAGTTATTTTGTCTATCCAGTTCGACGGGGAAGGCTGCGGCGCCTATTGCGAAAACTATGTTGAGACCATGTCATTTGACGCCCGTACCGGCCGCGTCATCACGCTGGACGATGTGTTGAATGCATTTGGCAGGGCAGAAATTCCCAAGCGCATGGTGGCCGAGAGCGTGCGGCAGTACCGCGCGCAAATCAAGGGACTCGAACAACAGCTAAAGACTCTGCGCGCCAAAGGTAAAAAGGCAACCCCCGAGGCGGTAGACGATCTGGAGTCGCGCGTGGAGCTGAACGAACGATGCCTTGAGGAGGCATTGCAAAAGCTGGCCGACAAAGCATGGTATCCGGTCGATTTTTTGCGCTTCGAGTTACCGGCCGCCAAGGGTAAGGTCTTTACCTCGGGGCGCTGTAGCACACATGCCCAGCGAGGGTTGGAGTAAGCTGGAAGAGGGGTCCCAGCGCTGGCGGTGCGGGGCAGGGGAAAAAAA
>JACXTT010004815.1_pt1 | contig 19906 bp, 21 predicted proteins | sample 9270951 | NCBI WGS metagenome assembly JACXTT01 (sample SAMN15532306, study PRJNA645909) | rock metagenome | isolation source: weathered quartz diorite | place: Puerto Rico | collected 2017-06-21 | reverse complement strand
GTGCGCCACGCCCGTCACGTCCGTGGTCCGGAAATAAAACTGCGGCCGATAGCCAGTGAAGAACGGCGTGTGTCTCCCGCCTTCTTCCTTGGTCAAAACGTAAGCTTCAGCCTTGAACTTCGTGTGCGGCGTGATTGAGCCCGGCTTCGAGATTACCTGCCCACGCTCAATGTCTTTGCGATCCACACCGCGCAAAAGCAGTCCGACGTTGTCGCCGGCCATGCCTTCATCAAGCAGCTTCTTGAACATCTCCACGCCCGTGACGACCGTGTTCTTCGTCGGACGAATGCCCACAATCTCAACCGACTCGTTGACCTTGACCTTGCCGCGCTCCACTCGACCCGTGGCTACTGTACCGCGGCCCTGGATCGTGAAGATATCTTCCACCGGCATCAAAAACGGCTTATCAATGTCGCGCGTCGGCGTCGGAATGTAGGCGTCCACCGCATCCATCAACTCGACTACCGACTTCTCCCACTGCTCATCGCCTTCCAGAGCTTTCAGCGCTGAGACCTTCACCACCGGAATGTCATCACCGGGAAATTCATAGGCACTGAGCAACTCGCGCACTTCCAGTTCCACCAACTCGAGCAATTCCGGATCGTCAACCGCATCGACTTTATTCAAAGCCACCACCATTGCCGGCACACCCACCTGACGAGCGAGCAGGATGTGCTCACGCGTCTGCGGCATCGGACCGTCGGTCGCGGCGACCACGAGAATCGCGCCGTCCATCTGCGCCGCGCCGGTGATCATGTTCTTCACATAATCGGCGTGGCCGGGGCAGTCCACGTGCGCGTAGTGACGGTTGGCCGTCTCGTACTCGACGTGCGCGGTGGCGATCGTGATGCCTCTGGCCTTCTCTTCCGGCGCCTTGTCAATCTGATCGAAAGCCACAAACTGCACCTTCGGATTGTGCTTCGCCAAAACCTTGGTGATGGCCGCCGTCAAAGTCGTCTTGCCGTGATCCACGTGCCCAATCGTCCCGATATTCACGTGCGGCTTGCTGCGATCAAATTTCTCTTTGCTCATTGTTTGTCTCTCGTCCTCGAAAGGAGCGCCGACATCCTGTCGGCGGTTCCCGAGCATCCTTGCTCGCTTCTTTATTCCGCTCGCTATCGCTCGCGGTTCTGTAACTAACTTAACTGGAGCCCGCGATGAGATTTGAACTCATGACCTCCTCCTTACCAAGGAGGCGCTCTACCCCTGAGCTACGCGGGCTGTAGCGCAAGTTGTTAACTTGCGTGCTCGTTCAAGTCTCAACGCGCAAATCACCAATTTGCGCTACATTTCTGGAGCGGGCGACGAGACTCGAACTCGCGACCCTCAGCTTGGAAGGCTGATGCTCTACCAACTGAGCTACACCCGCCCAATTTTCAAATTGAGATCTGAAATCTCAATGGTGCAGGGGGTAGGATTCGAACCTACGTAGGGCAGTGAAGCCCGCCGGGTTTACAGCCCGGTGCCATTAACCACTCGACCACCCCTGCCTGTCCTTGGTTAAGATGCGATTCAAACCGGTGAGAAACTATTTTGACCTTCGATAGCGCGCACTCCGGCCCTAGTCGCAAACTCGTAACTTTAACTGACGGGATTTCAGTTTGCAAGCGCGCAACGAACAAACTTCAACGCTGACGAGCATCGTCGAGCTTCTACTGACTGATGGAGCCGGCGAAGGGACTTGAACCCCCGACCTACTGATTACAAATCTGAAAGAGATTGACTCTCTCAGTATGCTTCCGACCTGCCTTGTGCGCCTTTGTTGGGGCTTTCCCGCAACTCTATAATCTGTGTGCGGCTGAGTATGGCGCAGGTTGGTGCTGTTGGCACACAACTGGCACACAGGGATTATTTTAGGAATGACGAGAATCTCTATTGGCGAACTTGATATGCCCGACAAGGCGACGGCTCGCATTCGGTTGCAGCACGCTTTCCTGTGCGAAGTGGCGCGGCTCGCTCCTGCCGTATGGGTTGACCTGCATGAATCGACGCAGGCAACCTACCGAGAATTAAAAGACCATTATCCCGCCGACTATCTTCATCATGATGTAGAGTTCCTGTGTACGCCACCGGAATCGCGAGCGCAGGCGTCAAAGGTATTTTCTGACTATCCCGCTCTGACAAAGTTAATAGAACAGCTTGATGCGTGGGCCGAAAAGTGGAATCTGACACCCGCTGATCCTGACGATGCGTGGTTGAGTCGAGTCGCAATCCGTCAAATCGAATTCTGGCACGAACACGGTCGGGCCGGCGAGTATATCGGTTTGGGTCTTGGTGCGATTGGGCCAATCCCACAGGCCATTAAACCGCCGTCGGGCTTGCCCGGATACAACCCCTTGCTTCAGAGCCGCGCAGAGTATCAGGCCCAAGTGCGCCAGCAAGCAACGGCGGAGATTAGTGAAAACGATTTGCTGAATCGTGCCCGGCGGCCAACACGCCGATCCTACGTCGAATCAATTATCAACTCTACGGATGACTATTGTGATCATGTCGAATCTAGCCTTGAATCCGCCGGGTTCCCGCGCGGGGAACAGAAGAGGCAGGCAATGCGTCATATCGAATGGGCCGTCAAGGCTACGGTTCTTGGAGAAACACAGACCGCAATCTCACGGGATGCCCAACTCAGCGGCGATGACGTTTCACCGCAGGCAGTTTCAAAGGCGATCGATCAGGTTTTGAAGGCGATTGGCCTACGATAACTCACTCCATCACTTTACAACTTACGCTCCTCACAAAATCTTTTTGAAAGTTGATCTGTTAGCTGCCGTTCTGCGCTCTACTGTGTGGCGGAGGTGATTTTAATGTCATTCATGACTGCCAAAGAAATTTCCGTTCGGCTCAATATCCCCTTGGCTCGTGTCTACGAGTTGACCAGACGTGGAGCGATTCCGGTGGTGCGCCTTGGCGACCGCCAACTGCGATATAACCCTGCGGCGCTCGATGAGTGGGCGAGGCGTGGTGGCACGACCGAAGGCGATCCCCAGCGATGCGGGAAAAACGAGGCGAGCGATGGCACCAAATGAAAACGCCGACGTTCGCGGCGGCGCTGCCGAAAACCCAGAACTAAACCAAGCGAATAATACAAGCCGCAACAACAGTGTGCAATATCAGAGCACAAGCGACCAACGGCGAAAAATAAACAGGGCGGCGTTGCAAGGAACGCCCGCTGATGTGACGGACGTTGAGCCGTGGCCGGAAAGCGTAAACGGTGCGGACGTTCTGGATCAGATCGCGGAAACACTGTCCCGTTACATCGTCCTACCAGACGGCGCAGCAGATGCCATAGCTCTTTGGTGTGCTTATGCTCACGTCTTTGAGGCGTTTGTCTGTTCGCCCCGCCTTATCATCACGTCGCCCGATAAACGATGCGGCAAGACAACCTTGCGTGACGTGTTGGCTGAACTTGTGCCGCGTCCTCTACCAACGGAGAATCTGACGCCCGCCGTCATGTTTAGATTGATTGAGTCTCACCAACCAACTATTCTCGCGGATGAATACGACGCTTGGATTCGGGACAATGAGGAACTTCGTGGACTTCTAAACGCGGGTTATCGACGGGGTAGTAGTGCGTATCGATGTCAGGGCGACGGTCACGAGGTTCGGAGATTCAACGTGTTCTCTCCCGCCGTTCTTTGCGGTATTGGCTCGCTGCCCGGAACGCTCTCCGACCGCGGCATCACCATCCGAATGAAACGAGCCAAACGTGGCGAAGTGGCCGCACGATTTGATTCCCGACACCTGGAGTACGAGCGAGAACTTCAGCGCAAACTGAAGCGGTTCTGCGATGACTGCCGCGTGCAGTTGGAAACATGCGATCCGGTTCTTCCCGCCGCAGCCTATAACCGTGTTGCCGACAACTGGCGACCCCTGTTTGCGGTGACTGAAGTGGCGGGCGGTGACTGGCCGCAAGGTGCGGTGTCTGCTTTCGCAAAGCTCGCCTTGAATCATGACGACGAAGATAGCATCGCAACAATGATGCTGGCGGACATCCGCGAGTTATTGAATGAAATAGACAGCGAACGAATTTTCTCGCGGGTATTAGTCGAGAGTCTGTGCGCTATGACTGACCGACCGTGGCTCGAATCAAATCGCGGTCGCCCGATCAACGAGCGATGGCTTGCTTTCAATCTTAGAGGATTCGGCGTTCGACCAAAGACGCTCCGAATCGATGACGAGCGCGCCAAAGGTTATGAACGCGCAGACTTCGTTGAGGCTTTCGACCGCTATCTTTCCGAATCCAACATGGCTTCCGATCCGTGACATCGTGACAAGTCAACGGGCATCGATCTGCGGTACGATTACAATCCGTGACGTGGGAGCGATTGTCACGGTTGCGAAGACCGGATCGGGCCTGTGAGAAAGCGACCGGCACGGTGTCACGATCATTTTTCCTCTTTTCCTCCCTGAAGCGGCATTGCGGAACAGTGGCGGAATGGACGGGAAAATCGCAGTACAAGGCGGGACAGTCCGGCGGCGTGTGGTCAATGTGTGGGACAGTAGGAGGGACAATCGCGGGGACAGTTCCTCACTAGAGCCGTTACCGGCGTCGATTAGACAAGATCAGCCCATCGCGGCAAAAGGCTCGACAACTTGATGCTCAGATCACACGTGCCGCAAACGTAGCCATAGTTCGAGTGAGGAACCCGTCCCGGTGACATGCGACGTTTGCAATTTGGACATGCCACCCATAAATCGAGTTCATGCATGAACACGTGTTCCGGCAATGACCAATAGTTTTTATCGCCGTGTTCAGAACAATTCCGCGTAACGTAGCCACCATCCATACTCTGCACCAAAAGGGTCGGCGCACCGCAACAAGAAGCCTTAGAGCCGCCTTGGATTCTAAGCGGGAAAGACTTCCACATGTCCCGAACTGAGGGATCAATCGGATATTCAGCCATGAGGTTTTCTCCAGCTTGCCACTACACCCTACTTTTGAAGATTCCAACGCCCTCGATCAACCCACAACAACTTACTGAATCGATAGTCGCCAACGAATTGCCCACCCCGGAATAGTCCTGTTCCCGTCATCTTGGACTTTTTACCCTTGTAGTCCATCTTCCAGACGCCCGACCCCATCGGCGTTAGCTTGAAGATGAGCGTGTCTTCGTTGAAGTATTCGCTACCTGTAAGAACGACCCGCGCGGTCATCTGCCCACCTTCCAGCGCCATCGTCAATACAAGTGCGCCGGAGACGGGGTAGCTATTGCTTGCCCACGTTCCGGTGTAAGTGCCAACCAAGCTGCCCACATCAGTATCCGGTGAGCTGCCACTGCAAATCTTTTGGATCAGTGCAGCCATCATGCTGCCGGGCTTCACGGCCTCCCATGCGCGGTTCGCCTCCGGCACGTCTATCGACTCTAGAGAGATTCCCTGTTCGTCGTATTCTTCAAATCGAATGATCCGAGAGGCTGAATGGGCGCAGTCGAGATCGTCAAAGTTCACTTGATAACGAAAGGTAGGATGGTCAGATAGTTTCTTCCGCGCCTCGTCAGTTTTTGGCACCCACTTAATACGGATTGTCAGCAGTTGTCCGCGTTGATCTTCTCCGAGTTGGCCGGAATCGTAATACACGTCTGTTTCACCCACTGACCCGAAAAACACCCACCGTGGAACCGGACGCGGCTTAGGGTTGGTTACGGCAGTGAGGGTGCGAGGGGTTGATTCAATCTCCGATATAAGCGAAGCGAGATAGTTTGATGGAACGGCAAAATTCAAGTTCTGGCCTTGCGACAAAAAGCTTTCAGCGACGCCGATTACTTGCGCCAGCTTATTGACCACTGGGCCTCCGCTACTTCCGTGTGAAATCGGCGCTGTGATCTGTATCAAGTCTTCGGCTTCGACTCTGCGGGTTCCCTTGCTGCTAACTATGCCTGGCGAGATCGAGCCTTCAAGTGCTTCGGGGTTTCCAAGCGCGTAAATCTCATCGCCGATTTCGGGCGGCTTAGTGCTAATCGCCAGAGGTGCGCCCCGCACATCAGCCACTTGTAGAAGCACCAAATCCCGTTCCTTACTCACGGCAACGACACCGCTGATCCGGTGCAACTTTGACTCGCCGACGATTTTTATGTCTGCGTCTGACGCGCCTTCGATAACGTGAAAATTTGTCGCAACGATCTGCTCAGTAACGAAAAAGCCGCTCGCCAATATGAGCGGATGACGTAATGAATCATAGGTAGTTACGACTACAACCGATGGAAGAGCGCGTCGAGCAACCTCGCCCGCGTTTTGAGCAAGAGACCCGGCACATTGGAGCGAAATGATAATCAGCAGCCAAATCGAGTACCTGAGACTTCTCGATAGACGCTCCATTTTCATAGCGTGATCTCCACTCACATAATCTCATCAACGAATTGGGTTGGTTGAGGTGCTAAGAATCGTCCGACAAACTCCAAGAGTTCGTCGCCGTCATAGGGTGCTTGAAGGTATCCGGCGAGTTTGTCGCCAAATACGTTGTACTCATGCGAATCCTTTGGCGCGGCGCTCACTATCAACACGGGTATGTCCTTGAACGCTGGATCAGACTTCAGCAAACGCAGGAATGACCACCCGTCCTTACCCCGTCCGCTTGACGACGGGCGCTTGATGTCTTGGATCAATAGGTCAACGCGCATCGTGCGAAGAATCGCTAACGCCCATTCGTCGTTAGTGGCTGTCAGACACTCGTAACCACCATCTTCCAGAATGGCTTTGTGGCATTCAACGATGTCAGGATCATCATTCAGGCTCAGGATCACTTTCATTGAAAGCGCGATTCCCCCCTAACAAGCTCCAACTCTATCGCTGCCACTCGTCAGCCATCCGTCTGATATCTTCCGCATCAAGCACCCATACACGGGCAACCTTGTTCTTCTTCTGATCGTGCATTCCGATCAGGTATCCATCCCAGTCAACTCCGTCGGGGCCGCCGTCCGGCTTGTGAGTGAGAAGAACGGCATCGTTTTCCTTAAACTCCGAGAAGCCAGCTTCCCAGTCACAGCCCCAAATCTTATTAGTGACCGGAATCTTAACAGACCACATGATCGCCTTCTTTTGTTCCCACAGGCTCCTGTTAGTGCTCTCCTTGATCACATAGCCAACCTCAGAAACATTTCCATTGCCGACCTGTGGCACAATTGCCTCGCTTTCCAACTGGCGCGCATTGTGCTCTGTCTTATACAAAGCCCAGATCGCGTAGGTGGCGACAACAACCACAGAAGCTGCCAAAAATGCGAGCCACGCTTTCGTATTCGACACCTTCGCGACCCTTGCAATTCCCGGCACGATCACAAGGATACCGATTAAGGCAGCAACGGCTAACAAGAGAAATAGCAGGTCGATCATTGTGCTAGACTAGCGCCAAATAATGAGTAGGGCGGCTTCACTAACGACGTGACGCGCGCCGCTTGGAATCCTCGAAACGGATTCTGGGCAGCCTCAAGCAATGCGCGAATCATACTCGCAATTGCGAGCCAGCGTAAAGATCAATCCGAACCTCATGTTCCATCAGGAGAGTTACACTGATGGGACAGTCACGCCGTCCACGGCCAAAGTGTCTGGCCGCTAAACTGAGACAGATTCGATTGCGGCTGGGCCTGACACAACAACAGGTCGCGTCACACTTGAGCGAAGTTGACTCGCCAAGACAGGGCGGTCATGTCTCGGAGTATGAGCGCGGTGTACGTGAGCCGTCGTTGCTTGTGCTGCTGGCTATCGCCCGATTAGCGCGGGTGCCGATGGAAGTGCTGGTAGACGATCAATTAGACTTGCCGAAAAGACTCAAAGATTAAATGCAGTGGGGGTGATCGCGCGGAGAGGAGTCACGTTCTTAGGCAACAAACGTGCTCGTTCCTCTTTGCGAATCGCTTCGACAGTCGCGCTGTATCCATCAACCACGCAAAGACCGGCAAAAAAGTTGGCTAGAAGTTTCAGGCCGTCCGGCGTGTCGCGGTCTCTGGCAACCATCCGAAACAGTTCAAATGAAATCCGGGAATCCGGCTTGTACTTTTTCCAAAGCTCGTCCTTGTAGCTATTCCAAACCAAGTCACCGAAGTTCTTAGGGGGTTGTTGAGGCATCGTGTCGAGAACTATAGATGCCCAGTCCAATGGCGGCGCTGGAACCTTAGATCGGACACTGGACAGCCTACGGCGGCTGCGGTGATGGCGCTTGACGGGTCGCCCTGCGATTTCGTTCATAACGGCGCTCCTTCGGTACTTTTCATCACTATGCGCCCGTCAAACTAAACGTGTCAATCCGAAAAATCTTGAAAATTCTTGACGGTACTAGGTTGGAGTCCCTCGCACGCCCAAGAACGAATCTAATCTACGCGCTACATCGGGTTCCCTACCGGCGGCACCCCTGTTGCTCTGGCTGCTCGAATGCATAGTAGGTGCTGCGCACCTGAGATGTTTTTTGACACGTCACCCCCTGAATTCGGGAGTGACGGCGTTACGTTTGTAAACGCGGCGGGCCATCTTGTTAACACGACTCGATGCGGAGTTTAGAAGCGGCGCGTTAACGAAAGTTAACGACACCGTTAACGGCTGTTACGCGGACGGCAGGTAAGTCAGTCTGTATGTGTTACGCAACACCTGTATGTAAAACACAACACCGCGAAAGCGTGCAATATCCGTTGCGCGTACATATACGTCTGTGGTATAATGGCAGGGTGATTAAGTTGCTTCTCAGTGAGATGCTAGAGACACGCAGCCGCACGGCCTACTGGCTGGCGAACGAGACCGGCATACGCTATGCGTCCATCTGGCAGATGGCGAATGGCGACACCGCACGGCTTCACATCGAAACACTTGATCGCATCTGCGAAGCGCTCGAATGTCAGCCGGGCGACTTGCTAGTCAGAGTTGAATCGAAGCGACGCGGCAAACCGAGCCGCAAGAAAGCAAGAAAGAGGTAGACAGCAAATGAGGGGACAGATAATCAATCGCGGAAAGCGAACTTGGCTTGTTCGTGTGTTCATGGGACGAGACGGCGACGGCAAGCGCCGATATCTCAATAAGACGATCAATGGCAACAAAAAAGATGCGCAGGACTGGCTGAGCGAAACACTGACGAAGATCAGCACGGGCGCATTCATCGCGCCAACACGTGAGACAGTGAGCGAATACCTCGATAAGTGGCTTGAGACTGCTGCGCGTCCGCGAGTGCGCGAAAGCACCTTTGAAGACTACAAGGATATCATTGACCGCTATATCCGGCCTGCGTTTGGCGAGCGAAGGTTGAGCGATCTACGTCCGCTCGACATTCAAACGCTTTACAGCGAGATGCAGGCTCGCGGGCTTTCCGCTCGGAGTGTTCGATACGTTCATGCCGTTCTATCTTCCGCATTGAAGCAAGCGGTCAAGTGGCAAATGCTCTTTCGGAATCCTTGTGACGGTGTAGAGTTGCCGCGCATGGTTGGAAGTGAGATGCAGGCGCTTTCACCGGAACAGGCCAATAGGCTTTTGAGTGCGGCTGCGGAAAGCGAGCACGGGATCGTGTTCAGTTTCGCATTAGCGACCGGCATGAGGCCGGAAGAATTCCTTGGCTTACAGTGGTCAGACATTGATCTCGAAAAACGGACAGGGACAGTTCGGCGCACGTTGGTGTGGCGCAAGGGTGGCGGCTGGTATTTCGGCGAGCCAAAGACTTCGCGCTCGCGGCGCACTGTCCCTCTCCCTGCTTCATTGGTTCGCTCGCTTATAGTACATCGACGGGTGCAAGCTGAAGCGCGGCTGAAGCTGGGCCAAGACTATCAAAACAACGATCTTGTATTCGCGACTGGCAAGGGCACACCTCATAACTCGCGCAATCTCTCGCAAAGGCACTTTCGCCCGATTCTGGCAAAGGCAGGCACGGCAAAGGATGGTGAAAATCAGGCCGAAGTAAGCGAGTTGTGGCCGGACAGACTCAAGAGCCTTCGCCTCTACGATCTCCGTCACACTTGCGCGACTCTCTTACTGGCCGCAGGCGAGAATCCAAAGGTCGTTTCCGAGCGATTAGGGCACGCCAGCATCGTGTTGACTCTCGACACCTACTCTCATGTACTGCCTTCGATGCAGCAAGCGGCGACGGACAAACTAGAACAAATTCTGTTCGGAACTTAACGTCGCGTGAGGTGAGGTAGGGTTCTCTAAGAGCGGCGAGCCAAGAGGCTTTGCCGCTCTCTTTTTTCGCTGTTTCTTACCTTTGGCACACTATGGGCACACAAACTCAGAATCTTGATCCAATGCGCAGTCTGTAAGTTGCTGAAATAATTGGAGCCGGCGAAGGGACTTGAACCCCCGACCTACTGATTACAAATCAGTTGCTCTACCAACTGAGCTACGCCGGCGAAAGCAAGGATGATCGCGAAAGAACAGAAGGACTAACTCGACTCCCGCGAACGTGAGTGATAGTAGCAGCAGCGAGTTTGAAAAGTGAAGTCGCGGCGCAGCAAAACGCATGCAAAATCGAAGCCACGTGCGCTTGACATTGGCAAGACCGGTTCGTATTCTACCCGTTCGCGTTTTACGCGCTAATTTCAGAAGGAATTATCTATGTCAACATACTTCCCCAGCGGCCGGGGTTTGGCTGAAAACCGGAAGTGGCACGTCGTCGACGCCTCGGGCAAGACGGTGGGTCATCTCGCGTCCGAGGTCGCGAAGATTTTGTCAGGTAAACGGAATCCGCAATGGACTCCGTTTATGGACATGGGCGATCACGTAATCGTGGTAAATGCGCGCAAGGCAATGTTCACCGGCTCAAAGGCTAGCGACAAAGTTTATCGGCGGCACACGCTTTATCCGGGCGGCCTGCGCGAAACCTCAGTGACGGAAATGTTCGCCAAGCATCCGGAAAGAGTTATCGAACTGGCGGTGAAAGGAATGCTCCCCAAAACAAAACTGGGAAAGGCCATGGCCAAGAAATTAAAGGTCTATGCTGACGCCGAGCATCCCCACGCGGCGCAGCAACCCGCAAGCCTCGACCTCCCTTCCCGCAGAAACCAAAAATAAGATCAAAGGAAATTAAGAAGTGGCAGACATTCAATATTACGGTACGGGACGTCGCAAGACTTCGACGGCTCGCGTTTATTTACGCCCCGGCGGCGGCAACGTACAAGTAAATCGCAAAGCCTTTGAAGCCTATTTCCCGAATGAAACGCTAAGAATGATCATTCGGCAGCCGTTGAATCTCACCGAGACGGTGAACAAGTTCGACGTGTTGGTTAATGTGGCGGGCGGTGGCCCGGCGGGACAAGCGGGCGCAATTCGTCATGGCATCACGCGCGCGCTGATCGAATATAACGCGGACTTGCGCCCAACCTTGAAACAGGCGGGTTTAATAACGCGCGATCCGCGCATCAAGGAACGAAAGAAGTACGGACAGAAAGGGGCGCGCAAGCGCTTCCAATTCTCGAAGCGATAATTTTGAGATTTCAAGTTGAGATCTCAGATTTGAAAATCCATTGCCGCGATTTCGATTGGCTGTCCCGATGCGGATGATGATCGCGGCGAGTACATAAACCAATTAAGGAGAGACAAGTTTTGGTAACCGTTACGATGAAAGAATTGCTGGAGGCCGGTGTTCACTTCGGCCACCAGGTGCGCCGTTGGAATCCGAAGATGAAGGAATACATCTTCGGCGAACGCAACGGCATTTACATCATCGATCTGCAAAAAACCCAGAAGATGTTTCGCGAAGCGCTTCAGTACGTCAGCAACATCGTCGCTGAGGATCGCGGGAAAACCGTCCTTTTCGTGGGCACCAAACGGCAGGCGCAAGACGCTGTCCGTGAAGAAGCCGAACGAGCGGGTCAGTACTTCGTGAATCAGCGCTGGCTGGGCGGCTTGCTCACGAATTTTCAGACGGTGCAGAAGTCAATTAAGCGTCTTAAAGATTTGGAGGAGATGCAAACCGATGGTCGATATGAAAAGTTGACCAAGAAGGAACGCATCAAACTTGATCGTGAGCGCGAGAGTCTCAATAAGACTCTGTCGGGAATCAAGGCCATGAATCGCCTGCCTGACGCAGTGTTTGTGATCGATGTTCGCAAAGAGGAGATTGCGGTCGCGGAAGCCAACAAGCTAGGCATTCCGGTGATCGCCGTCGTCGATACTAACTGTTCACCAGAAGGCATCGATTACGTCATCCCAGGGAACGATGATGCATTGCGCGCAGTGCGCCTCTTCGCTTCACGAATTGCTGATGCCGTTCTTGAAGGACAGCAAATGCTGACTGAAGGTGGCGCAACGTCCGCGGTTGATGAGTCCAGCGAGGCCGCCGGCGAGGCGACCCCAACCGTCGAAGAAGCGGCACCGGAATCGGAAGCCGCAGTCGCCACGGCGGACTCTGAAACTGGCGCTGCTGAAGCGGCGGCTGAAGAGCAACCATCAGAAGAGAGCGCGGAGGTTTTGGCCGCAAGTTAACCGCAGGTAATTAAGATTGAATCGGCGAGCGCAGCCTCAGCAGCGGGACCTCCGCCGGGCTGCGCGTTTTCATGAATAAACAACGTCATTAGGAGAAGATAAGTAATCATGGGAGAAATAAGTGCAGCCGCGGTGAAAGCGCTGCGAGAAAAGACTGGCGCGGGAATGATGGAATGCAAGAAGGCTTTGATTGAAGCTAACGGCAACGAAGACCGTGCCAACGAAATCCTGCGCGAGCGGGGGCTCGCATCAGCCAAGAAAAAAGAAGGCCGCGTGGCCGCTGAAGGTGTGGTTGGGTCGTACATCCATATGGGCGGCAAGGTTGGCGTGCTGGTCGAAGTGAATTGCGAGACAGACTTCGTCGCGCGGGGCGATGAATTCCAACAACTTGTGAAAGACACGGCGATGCATATCGCCGCGGCCGAACCCCGATACGTGTCGCGGGATGAAGTAACGGGCGACGTGCTCGACAAGGAACGCGAAATCGCGCGCGCGCAAGCGAAGAACGATCCGAAGAATGCGAATAAACCTGACCAGGTCATCGATAAGATCGTCGAAGGGCGGCTGAACAAGTTTTATGAAGAGTTCGTGCTCCTTGACCAACCCTTCATTAAGGATCCGGCGAAGACCGTCGGCGAGTTAATAACGGAAAAAATCGCCAAGAGCGGCGAGAAGATTACGATTCGTCGGTTTGCTCGCTACAAAATGGGCGAAGGCTTGGCGAAACGGGACGACGATTTTGGCGATGAGGTAGCGAAACTCAGCGGAAACTAAGTTCTCGAAACTCATGACTGAACCCAACCGTTCCCTTCCCTATGAGCGTGTCCTACTAAAGTTGTCCGGTGAAGCGCTGCTCGGCGACCAGTCGTTCGGTATCGACGTGAAAGTTGCGCGCTCGGTCGCGGAAGAGATTAAGCAGGCGCATGAACTCGGCATTCAAATCGCCGTGGTGATCGGCGGCGGAAACATCTTCCGAGGGGTTTCGGCAAGCGCGGGCAATATGGATCGGGCTTCAGCCGATTATATCGGCATGCTGGCCACGGTTATGAACGCCGTGGTCCTGCAGGACGCGCTTGAAAAAATCGGAATTCACACGCGCGTCCTTTCGGCGATCGACATACCTCAGCTTGCGGAACCATTCATTCGCCGGCGCGCAATTCGCCATCTCGAAAAAGGCCGCATCGTCATCCTCGCAGCCGGCACGGGCAATCCATTCTTCTCAACTGATTCCGCGGCGGCGTTGCGGGCGCTTGAAATCAAAGCGGACGCGATCCTCAAAGGCACTAAGGTTGACGGCGTGTATTCAGCCGATCCGATGAAGGACGCCAGCGCCACACGATTCGACTGCATCACGTTTCAGGAGGTACTCGAAAAGAACTTGCGCGTCATGGACGCGTCGGCGATTTCGATGTGCCGCGATAACAATCTTCCCATCATCGTCTTCAACATGCGCACGCCTGGCAACATTGCCCGGGCCGTCACAAAAGACTCAGGCGTGGGCACGCTCGTCTGCTTGCAAAGGCCGTGAATAGTGAATCGTAAGTCGTGAATGGACTGTCTGTAAGGATGGTTGTCTAATCACGATTTACCATTTACTATTCACCACCGCTAACTGTTCACGACCGCTATGACTGAAAAAGACGTCATCAAAGAAACGCGTCCGCGCATGGAGTCCGCAATCGAAGACTTCAAACGCAAGCTCGCAACCGTTCGCACCGGCCGTGCGTCAGTTAGTCTGCTCGATACAGTCATGATCGATTACTACGGCACGCCGACGCCGCTGAACCAGATGGCTTCGGTGCATGCTCCTGAACCGCAGATGCTCACCGTGCAACCATGGGATCCAACGCAACTGGGCAATGTCGAAAAAGCGATTCGCGGGGCCGATCTCGGCCTTAATCCTTCGAATGACGGCAAGCTGGTGCGCATCCCGATTCCGCCGCTGACCGAAGAACGTCGCAAGCAACTCGCCAAACAGATTCACGAAATTGCCGAGGAGCATCGCACCGCCATTCGCAATATCCGCCGCGACGAGAATGACAAGCTGAAGAAGTTGCTCAAGGACAAAACAATCTCAGAGGATGCGGAGCGCGATGGCCTCGAGCAGATTCAAAAACTCACGGACACCTACACCGGAAAGATCGACGAGTTGTCCAAGTCAAAGGAACACGAAATCATGAGCGTCTAGGTTCTCATGATCGCATCTCTCGCCCTATCTCTACTGGCAATTGCGAGCGGCACGCTTCTCACTTACGAATATGATGAGGGCGCGTCGCTCGCTTCGCGTTTATGCAGCGGAGCCTGTGTCGGGTTTGCGATAATGGCGCTCGCCGGGTTTGTCTTTGCGCTCATCCTCGGTTTGGGACCGCATTCGATTGGACTCACCGCAGCAGTCTTGATGCTTCCCTTTCTGCTGCTCAGATCTCAGCGAACTCGCGCCCAACTGAATCACGACATCAATCAGTCGCTGAAAGCAATTAGCCGGGCCAGCACAAAACCGGATCGTTGGGCTTTCATCTATTTTCTTTTCTATGCCGGCGTGATGATTGTGACGTGGCTAGTATTTGATCGCGCACTACTGGAAAAGCCCGATGGCTACTACACGGGAGTGTTGAATAACTATGGGGATCTGCCTTTCCACCTCAGCGTGATTACGCGCTTCGCATTTGGTCAAAACTATCCGCCGGAAGATCCCACGTTCGCCGGCGCGCGCTTCACCTATCCTTTTCTCACTGATTTTGTTTCCGCGATCTTCGTTCGTCTGGGCGCGAGTTTGCGCGCATCACTGTTTATTGAGAATTGGACCGTCGGCGTGGCGCTGGTTGGCGTGCTGCATCGGTTCGGTTGGCAACTGCTACGGAATCGCACGGCAGCGATCCTTACGCCGGTGCTGGTGATCCTTAACGGTGGTTTTGGTTGGTGGATGCTGTTCGGTGATGTGAATAAATCAGACAATGGAATTTTCCACGTCCTAAACCACATCGAGCATTCGTACACAATCCTGCCCGACGTAACGCTTGGTTGGCGCTGGGGCAATGCGGTTACTAGCCTGCTTGTCCCTCAACGGGGCTTCTTGCTCGGCATCCCGCTGGCGGTGATCGTGTTCACGCAGTGCTGGCAAGCAATGACGAATGGGGGGACGGGGAGACAAGGAGACACGGGGAAACGATCTCAGAAGAGCACGACTAAATCCTCGAAACCGCAGCCCGATCTCACTGTCTCTCCGTCTCCCCTTCTCCGCGTCAGTCCTCGTATGCTCGCGGCTGGTTTCATCGCGGGCCTGGTACCGCTCGTTCACGCGCACAGCTTTATAGCGGTAATGGGGGTAGCCGGCGTGCTGGCGCTCATTAACCTTAGACGCTGGCGAGAGTGGCTTATCTTCTTTGTCATCGCTTCCCTTATCGCCGGACCACAATTGCTTTGGTCAACCCACGGCTCAGCGGTCAGCACGCGCGCCTTTATCGGTTGGGAATTTGGCTGGGGCCACGGCGGCGAGAATGTTGTGCTCTTCTGGCTGAAGAACACCGGCGTGTTCATTCCGCTGCTGGTTGCTGCGCTGATCTGGAAAACCGATTCATATCTCATTTCGCGAAAGCAGTTGCTTTTCTATTTGCCGTTCACGCTTTGCTTCATCATTCCGAACCTGGTCAAGTTCGCGCCTTGGATTTGGGACAATGTCAAGATTCTTTTCTATTGGTGGATCGCTTCGGCGCCCTTCGTCGCGTTGCTGCTCGCAAAGCTCTGGGAAGGTTCAGCCTTCAATCGCGTGATGGCGGCCACGTTATTCGTAATATTAACTCTCGCGGGAGGCCTCGATGTGTTCGCATTGGCCACGAGACAAGGTGAGTATCAGGAGTTCGACGGCGATGGCGTTACGTTTGCCGAAGCAATCAAGCAGCAAACGCCGCCCCGCGCCACCATCCTTCATGCGCCCATTCACAACACGCCGATCTTCCTGAGCGGTCGCCGTTCGGTGATGGGATATCCCGGGCACATCTGGACGCATGGAATTGACTCGGGCCCGCGGGAAAATGAAATCAAGCAGATTTATGGTGGGGCGCCGAGCGCTGCGAACTTGCTGCAGAAATACGCCGTCGATTATGTTGTAGTCGATCCGCAGGAACGTTCGGTGTTGACCGTGAACGATGCTTTTTTCCGTCATTATCCCGAAGTGATAACAGTAGGTGAGTACCATCTCTTCAAAATCACAAACTAAGAAACAGAAGGCCACAAAGACAGACCGGGCCGGCGTCAACCTTAGCAGCGATCCAGCGGCAACGGCGGCGCGTGATAGCATTTCTGAATCAACCTATCGCTTAGCCGCCAGTGCGATCTTGATTCTTGGCGCGGTGGTCAGACTCTTCAATTTAACTCTGGTTCCGCTTCATCACGACGAAGGGGTCAACGGAAATTTTCTCGTGACGCTGGTTCGCGAGGGCAAGTACGTTTACGATCCACAGAATTATCACGGGCCGACGCTTTACTACTTCTCATCCTTCATCCCCTGGTTGGCTCGATTCCTTGGCGGAATAAACGCTCGCGACGCTTATGGCTTGACCACGTTTAATATTCGCCTCATTACGGTGCTCTTTGGCGTGGCCACTATGTGGCTGGCGCTGATGTTGCGAAAGCGGCTCGGATCGATCGGTGCGCTATCAGCGGCGACGTTAATCGCCATTTCACCCGGGGCAATTTATCTTTCGCGCTATTTCATTCACGAAACCCTGTTCGTCTTCTTCACGCTTGGTATCGTCGTCGCAGCGCTGCGATATTACGACAGCGCTAACAGCGTCTATCTAATTCTAGCGGCCATCTGCGCTGCGCTGATGGTCGCCACCAAGGAAACCTGGATCATTAACGGCCCCGTGCTGTTGATGGCCATGGGAATCACGCAACTGTATTTCGCACTGCGCAGAAAATTAGCCGGTAAGGGATTCGCAGACTCCGCGGCGGAAATACCCTCTCAATCCCCTCTGGTCGGAAAGATCGCGTTAATGGCATTCGCTATTTTCATTGCCTTGACGATCCTCTTCGTTGCGTCATTCAACGAGAGAAGCAGCATTTGGATCTGGGTCAGCGTGGCGGGCTTGATTGGCGCAACCTTATTTTTCGTTCTTCAACAACGCAGCAGCTATGCAGATTCACCGAATCCGGATCTTCCTACTGATTCTCTGTTCGCCCGCTTCGGTGGTCCCATACCGTTTGCGACGGTGATGTTGGTGGCTTTCGCAGTCTTCATCCTCGTTAACGTCTTGTTCTATTCATCGTTCTTCACCAATTATCCGAAGGGCGTAAGCGACGCGCTGAGGACGCTGAACCTTTGGCGTCAGCGCACGCATGAGCACGAACACCCTTTTCTTCAGTATTTCGAGTGGCTCAGGCAAATCGAGTCGCCTTTGCTTTTGTTGGGAGTCGGCGGAGCAGTCGTCGCAGTTTGGCGGGCTGATAACCGGTTCGCCGTTTTCAGCGCGCTGTGGGCCTTCGGTCTCTTGTTGGCCTACTCACTTGTCGGCTACAAGACTCCGTGGATCAGCCTGAATTTTGTCGTTCCGCTGGCGCTAATCAGCGGTTTCGCATTGAAGAAATTGTGGGAGCGTCGCGATGAGCCATGGCTTCCACTTGTGCTAATCGGCGGCGCGATTGCCCTCCTCGTTTTCCGCCATTTGCTGTCACCGCGTTATGGCGACAACGGCGAGGTCGCTGGGGTAACTTGGGATTTTGACCTTTCACACAACGGCATCTACATCGCCGGAGTGATATTGCTGGCTTTGTATGCGGGCTTCATCCTGTATTCACGCCAACAGGGTAAGGTATCTCCGCACTTTATCACGGCAGTCCTTCTCGCCCTCAGCCTCGCTTCATATCAGTTGTATCAACTGAATTTCGTTCATTACGATGACGACCAGTTGCCCTACGTCTATGCGCACACCAAACGTCCGATGCTTGCGATGATTGATCGCATCGAGAGCATCGCTCAGAAAAATGGCACGGGCACCGACACGGGCGTGGCGATCGTCTCTCCTGATTACTGGCCGCTGCCCTGGTACTTCCGCAATTACAAGAAGGTCGGCTACTACGCGCAGATCGTTCCGACTAATGAAGCAATCATTATCGGATCAAAGGCGCAGGAGGATCAGCTCAAGTCACAGTTTTCCGATCGCTATGATGTGATCGATTCCGGCGCCGACGAAGGTGCGTATCCGCTGCGACCCGGAGTGGATTTGTTGCTGTTGGTAAGGCGGGATGTGAAGAGATAGCCATTACCATAACCGTCCGGTGATAAGCCAGGATGTTTTATGAGGTTCGAATGGGACGACAAAAAGGCTCTTGAGAATCTCTCGAAGCACGGAGTAAGCTTCGGTGAGGCAACTGAAGTTTTTTATGATCCGAACGCGGTCGAGATCGAGAGAAACACGAAAGATAAGGAATCCAAATCACGGTCTGATGAAGTCGAGCTAATCGTCACACAGGAGGATTACCAAGCAGGCCTAGAGCGCGGCTGGACAGCAGACGACATGCTCAAGCCCGGACGCTACAAATTCAAGCGCGGCGGTTTTCTGGCAAGACATCCCGAGTTAAAGGTCCCGGAAAAGAAACGAGCGTAATGGAAACCTTTGAGGAAAACGACGTTGTTGCACTATTAGTCGATCAGCCTGATAGCGGCTTACCACGTGGAGATTTGGGAACGGTGATTCAAGTCTTCGAATCGACTGCCAATCATCCATCAGGCCTGATTGTGGAGTTTGTGAATGAGTTCGGAAAAGTCCAGGCTCAGGCCGACATCACTGACCTGAATCAGATTGTGAAGTTGCGATATCGACCTGTATCAGAAGCGGCGTAAGAGGAATGCCGAAGCGGTTGATCACCATATGATGCGCCTTCCCAAATTCGAATATCGCGTGCCGCGCACCGTCGCGGAGGCGGTGAAGATCGTCGCGGATGTTGGACCCGAGGCTCAGTTCGTCGCTGGTGGTACGGATCTCTATCCCAATATGAAGCGCCGGCAGCAGATGCCCAAGACAGTCATCTCTGTCATGCGCGTTCCAGAACTGAATCAGGTATCGGGAGATGCGGACCGAGGCTTGGCGATCGGCGCGTCGATCACTCTTACTGACATCGTCGAGCACCCAATCATCAAACGCGATTATCCAGTCATCGCATCAGCGGCGCGGACGATCTCAACCCCCATCCTGCGCAACATGGGAACGATTGGCGGTAACTTGCTGCTCGATACGCGATGCAATTACTACGATCAGAATTACGAATGGCGAAAGGCGATCAACTTCTGCCTGAAGAAAGACGGCGATGTTTGTTGGGTGGCGCCGGGAAGTTCGAAATGTTGGGCTGTGCAATCGAGTGATCTCGTTCCTGTAATGGTCGCCATTGGCGCGAAGTTTCGATTCATCTCGACTGCCGGCGAGCGGATGGTCGAAGCGCGCGAGTTCTACAAAGGCGATGGCATCGCTGATATGACAAAACGGCAAGATGAGTTATTGTTCGAGCTTACTCTTCCACCCGCCAA
>JACXTT010004814.1_pt1 | contig 19906 bp, 19 predicted proteins | sample 9270951 | NCBI WGS metagenome assembly JACXTT01 (sample SAMN15532306, study PRJNA645909) | rock metagenome | isolation source: weathered quartz diorite | place: Puerto Rico | collected 2017-06-21 | reverse complement strand
AGGAATACCATCCGGCTCCCATCCTGTCAATGTCCTCTCTACTAATGGGCAACAATTTCGGATGGAGCAGGTTCCGGTTCAGTGGGAAAGAGCGTCGTCTTCTGAAGATTCGGCTCTTTCTTGACTAAGAAGGAATCCGGATCTGGCAAAAGCAGCGCTTTCCGTAGAACTTCATCTACATGAGAGACTGTCATAATTTTTACTTCTTTAAGAATAGCGGCAGGAACGTCTTGTAAGTCTTTCTCATTCTCTAAAGGAACTAGAACTTCTTTAATGCCTCCCCTATGGGCAGCAAGAATTTTCTCCTTTAAGCCGCCAATAGGGAGGACTCTTCCACGTAAGGTGATCTCTCCAGTCATGGCAACATCGTGACGCACCGGCAGCTTCGCTAAAGCAGAGACGAGCGAAGTAGTCATTGTCACACCAGCAGACGGACCATCTTTAGGAATCGCTCCTTCCGGGATGTGTACGTGTATGTCAACCTTTTGATAAAAATCCTTTTCTAAACCTAATTCATCTGCGCGCGAACGGACGTAACTCATCGCCGCCTGAGCAGATTCCTGCATTACATCGCCTACTTTTCCAGTGATGGTTAGCTTTCCCTTCCCCGGCAGCACCGTTACTTCCGTTGCAAGCAGCTCACCGCCCATATCCGTCCACGCCAGCCCGGTCACAACGCCAATCTTATCTTCCTGTTCCGCCTTACTAATACGAAATCGTGCTGGACCTAGAAATTTTGCAATATTCTTCGCGTTGATCCGCACCCGCGTGTTACGATCTTTTTTTACAATTTCGACAGCAATCTTGCGGCAGAGCGCCCCAATCTCTCGCTCCAGATTACGAACACCAGATTCTCGAGTGTACGAACGGATGACTGTCATCAAAGCATTTTCTGGACAGTCAATGTTATGCTCAGCGAGGCCATTGGCTTCTCTTTGCTTTTTCAACAGGTATTTCTTTGCAATGTGGAGCTTCTCCCATTCAGTGTATCCGGGGATACGGATGATCTCCATCCGATCCTGCAAAGGACGGGGAATACGCTCTAAGCTATTTGCAGTGCAGATGAAGAGAATTTTTGACAAATCGTAATCGACATCAAGGTAGTGATCGTTGAAGGTGGTGTTTTGTTCAGGATCTAATACTTCCATTAAAGCAGCAGAGGGATCGCCACGGAAATCTGTTGACATTTTGTCTATTTCGTCCAAGAGAAAAACAGGGTTGCCGGATCCCGCTTTTTTCATGCCTTGAATGATTTTCCCGGGCATGGCTCCGATATACGTACGTCGATGTCCGCGGATCTCCGCCTCATCTCGTACACCGCCAAGAGAGACGCGTACAAATTTCCTCCCCGTTGAACGGGCGATGGATTTACCAAGCGAAGTTTTCCCAACTCCTGGAGGTCCCACAAAACAGAGGATCGGCCCACGGAGTTCCCCAACCAAGCTTTGGACAGCTAGATATTCAAGAATCCGTTCCTTTACTTTCTCAAGACCATAGTGATCCTCTTCAAGTACTTTCTCTGCATCTTGAATATCGAGTTTGTCTTCTGTGTATTCTGCCCAAGGCAGAGACAACAGCCAATCAATATAATTTCGCACCACTGTCGCCTCAGCGGACATTGGCGACATCATCTTGAGCTTCTTCAGCTCTTTTTCAACTTTGTCTTTCGCTTCTATCGAAAGTTTCTTTTGGCGAATTTTTTCTTCGAGTTCTTGAATCTCATTCTTGAATTCGTCTTTTTCTCCTAATTCTTTCTGAATCGCGCGCATTTGCTCGTTCAGATAATACTCTTTTTGGGTCTTCTCCATTTGCTTTTTGACCCGGTTGCGGATACGACGTTCGACTTCAAGGATTTCAATCTCTGACCTCATGAAGCCAAGGACTTTCTCCAAGCGCTCAGCTGAGTTGAACGTCTCCAGCAGGACCTGTTTATCTTCTAATTTCACACCCAATTGTGCAATGATCGTGTCAGCTAGTCGTGCAGGATCGTCAATAGAAGCGGTAGACATAATCATTTCAGGAGGGATTTTTTTATTCAGACGGACGTAATTCTCAAAAGTTGAATTAATTGTCCCGATCAGCGGTTCGATTTCAGTAGATCGTTCGGAATGCTCTTCGATTTCTTCGATTTCCGCCCAAAAACAATCGCTTTGTCCAAGGTGTCGTACTACGCGACCACGCTTCTTCCCTTCAACAAGGACTTTCACGGTTCCGTCAGGTAGCCGCAGCAACTGCACTACATTGCCTATAGTTCCAATTTGATAGAGATCCTCCGCAGCAGGATCGTTAACTTTAGCATCTCGCTGTGTGACGAGGAAAACCATCTTTTTCCCTGCCACCGCTTCCTCTAAGGCTTTAATTGATTTTTGTCTCCCTACAAAGAGGGGAACAACCATATGCGGGAATACAATGATGTCCCGCAGAGGCAGGAGCGGCAGTCGCGACGCGCCTCCAGTCTCACGGTTATCTTTTTTATCATTACGAAATAGCATGGGGGGTCTCCTCTTGCCTCTATCAACACCCTTAGGCGCTTTCAGCAGCCGCCTTTTGATACACTACAATAGGTTGTGCATCACGAGTTACAACTTCTTCAGATATGAGCACTTCTTTAATATTTGGCTGTGAAGGAATCTCATACATCACATCGAGCATAATGTTTTCCATAATTGCTCGCAGTCCGCGCGCTCCGGATTTTCTTTTGAGTGCTTCCCGTGCGATGGCGGTCAGAGCCCCCTCGGTAAAGCGAAGATGTACGTTCTCAAGGTCAAAGAGCTTCTGATATTGACGAACAAGAGCATTCTTTGGTTCTCGCAGAATACGGACAAGTGACTGCTCATCTAGTTCTTCAAGAGTCGCAAGCACTGGAAGACGCCCAATGAATTCAGGAATCATTCCAAATTTTAAAAGATCTTCAGGTTGGACTTCTGCGAGCAGGGCGCTCCCGCTACGGTCATCCACTTTTTTCACATTGGCCCCGAATCCTAGACTCTTCCCACCAATGCGGCGTCGGATGATATCTTCTAAGCCAACAAAAGCGCCCCCACAGATGAATAAGATATTCGTCGTATCAACCTGAACGAATTCTTGCTGTGGATGTTTCCTGCCACCTTTTGGAGGAACGCTTGCAACAGTTCCTTCGATGATTTTCAACAGTGCTTGTTGCACTCCCTCTCCAGAGACGTCGCGCGTAATAGACGGATTGTCGCCTTTTCTGGCAATTTTGTCGATCTCATCGATGTAGACGATTCCCTTCTGTGCCTTCTCTACATCATAGTCGGCATTCTGCAGTAAACTTAAAATGATATTCTCGACATCTTCACCAACGTAACCAGCTTCAGTGAGGCTGGTTGCATCTCCAATGGTAAAAGGAACTTGGAGAAACCGTGCGAGCGTCTGAGCAAGTAAAGTCTTTCCAGAGCCGGTGGGTCCAATAAGGAGTATATTAGATTTTTGCAGCTCAACGTCATTGGTCACCATCTGCGAGTCGACGCGTTTGTAATGATTATGAACAGCGACAGCAAGGATTTTCTTAGCGCGTTCTTGACCAATGACATACTGGTCTAGCACTCGTTTAATTTCCGATGGCTTTGGGACAGTAGACACTGAAGAAAAAGTCTCTTCTTGATCACACTCTTCAGCAATAATGTCGTTGCACAAATCAATACATTCATCACAGATATAGACGGTCGGACCCGCAATGAGTTTACGCACTTCGTCTTGGCTCTTTCCACAGAATGAACAGACTAAGTTGCCTGGACGATCATCAACGTGTCTGGCCATAAGCTCCTCACTCTTTTTTTGCGACCCGGCTTGAGATTACTTCATCAATGATGCCGTACTCAAGCGCTTGTCTACTCGTCAGAAAAAGATCACGATCAGTATCTCGCTCAACACGCTTTGCATTCTGTCCAGTGTGCTTCACAAGAATATTGCTGAGCTGCTCACGTAAACGCAGAATTTCTCTTGCCTGAATATCGATATCGCTGGCTTGCCCTCGGGCCCCACCCAGCGGTTGATGAAGCATGACTCGAGCATAAGGCAGTGCGTATCGTTTCCCTTTAGCGCCAGCTGCTAAGAGCCACGCTGCCATACTCGCAGCCTGTCCTAAGCAAAGAGTGGAAACCGGGGGACGGATATACTGCATAGTATCATAAATTGCGAGTCCCGCCGTAACAGAACCGCCAGGGGAGTTAATGTAGAAGTGAACGTCTTTGTCAGGATCTTCAGATTCGAGAAAAAGAAGTTGAGCAGTAATCAGGTTAGCGATCTCATCGGTCACTGCAGTGCCGAGGAAAATGATCCGCTCTTTTAGCAGGCGAGAGAAAATATCATAAGCGCGTTCTCCTCGCCCAGTCTGCTCAACGACAATAGGAATTAGGTTCATAAACAACCTAAAACTATCCTAGACTTTTTCTTCTGTTCCAGCAACGCCTGTCTCTCCTTCATTCTTCTGATTCTCTACGATCTTCACTTTCGCCTTGTCAATGACAAAACGTAATGTTTTTTCTTGCTGTATTCGCCGCTCAAGATTGAGACGATTTTCTGATCTCTCATAGAGAGCTTCAATTTGCTGACGACGTTCGATTCCATTCGCGGCTACAATATCGGCAATGCGTTGACGAATCTCTTCGTCCGAAACTGAGAGGCCTTCCTGCTTCGCCAACGCATCCAAGACAAGGAACGATTGTACTTGACGCCGAGCACGGGCAGAAAATTCCTCACGAAATTGTTCAGGCAGCGCTAGGCGACTGGAAGACAAATCTTCATCTGGCCGTAGAATACCAGCCTCAATGAGCATGTGGCGTTCTTGTTCACGCACTAAGCTCGGAGGAACTTCAAAAAGATTCCGAGTAATGAGCTGGGAAAGAATTGCTTCCTCAAGCTGACTTTCGGCTTGCCGGTCAAGTTGCTGTTGGAGATTCTGGCGAATTTTTCCTCGCAATTCCTCCAAGGTTTCGCATTCACCATGATCCTTCGCAAATTCATCATCAAGTTGAGGGACCTCTTTTCGCAAAAGCTCTTGTACCGTCACACGAAAATCAGCGGTGCGAGTCGGGGTAGTTTCTGGTTCTTGATTGTCAGGATTCTCGGGAAAGGGAAGTGTAAACTCTACCAAGCTCCCTTTTTTCACGCCAAGAAGTTGGTCCTGAAAACCGGGGAAGATATTTTCTTTCCCCATCTCGGTTAAACGACCTTTCCCTTCGAGCCCCGGCGCTGGCTTCCCATTAACAAAAGCTGCGAAGTCTAACCGCACCACATCGTTAGGCTCAACCTGGACACGATCTGAGATGGGATGCAGCTGGGCAAGCGACTCGGCTAAACGATGTAACGCCGCTTCAACCTCAGACTCCTGCACTTGCCGCACGGGTTTTTCAGCTTCGAGCCCTTCGAAGACGGCGACCTTCACTTCCGGGCGCACTTCAACCGTCGCAAAATAACGAAAGGGCTGTCCCGAAGTGAGTCGCTCGGCAACGATATGGGGTTGAGTAACAACAAGCAATTGATGCTCTTTCAACGCTTCAGCATAGGATTCTTCAATGAGGTGAGCGCCAACTTCCGAGGCAACTTGCTCACCAAACTGTCGTTCGATGAGCGCACGTGGAGCCTTTCCCGGCCGGAAGCCTTTGATTCGCGCGTTGTGTTGAAAGGAATGGTACATTTTCTCAAGTTCCACACCGACCCGTTCGGAAGGAATCTCGAAATTTAGTTTTTTTTCGACGGCGCTAATTGTTTCAATGGTGACTTTCATAAAGATGAGGTCTTCTTAAAGTTTCATATGGGTTGGCAGTAGTAGCGCAAGGAAAACTTCTGAAGGTCGCCGGAAGCTCCCAAGGCGCGCCGAGAAGTGCGCAACAATACACTGCGAGAGGGGGGACTTGAACCCCCATCCGCCGTCAAGCGGGCTAGATCCTAAGTCTAGTGCGTCTGCCAATTCCGCCACTCTCGCCTTAGTCACAGAAGATGGGCCGCCGGAGATTCGAACTCCGGACCCGCTGATTAAGAGTCAGCTGCTCTACCAACTGAGCTAGCGGCCCATTCAGGCTGTCTAAATCTTCACCTAGTTGTTCGTCCCTCTTTCGCAAGGAGACACGAACAACTCGTGAGGAAGGAAGGTGAGTGAAGGGATTTGAACCCTCGACCCCTGGGGCCACAACCCAGTGCTCTGCCAATTGAGCTACACCCACCATACGCGCCAGAAGGGATTCGAACCCCTGACCCACGGCTTAGAAGGCCGTTGCTCTATCCATCTGAGCTACTGGCGCTCGGGACAGAAGAGGATCTAGGCGCAAACCACATGAGTCGGACAACCTTCCCCTTTGGTCTCTTTTTTTGAATCGGGGCGAGCCGATTTGAACGGCCGGCCCCCTGCTCCCAAGGCAGGTGCGCTACCAGGCTGCGCTACGCCCCGATCTCTCCGTCCAGCAGAGTCGATTAACACAACCCGATCGGGTAGCGCAAGCGGGCATGGAACGTAAGGAATTTCCTCTTGGGAGATTTTTTCTACTCTACTCAATTCTCCACGAAAAACTGAGACAAGCTTGAGTACATCGCGGGACAGAGTACACAACAAATTACAGACTTGGTCGACGGTCTATCAGTGCAGGACCAACAGAAGGCAGATTAATGTCCTCGCGTTTACCCCAATGCGCCAATTCCTCCCGTAATCCGGCCTTATCGGCGATCTGTCGTAAAGAGACGCCTGCCAGATAGTTCGCAAGCAATTGTTGCGCTTCGTGCCAAATCGATATCTGATTGCAAACCGAGCAGTATCGACACACCCGCTCTCGCTCATCAAGGCATCCCATAAGTAAGAGTGGTCCCTCAAGGCATTCGTAGACCTCTTTCAGGTTGATCTCAGCCGGAGATTTCTTCAAAGTAAATCCGCCTCGAGTTCCCATATACGACTGCACAAAGCCCGCGCTCGCCAGCCGCTTCATGATCTTTGAAAGAAAATGTGCAGGAATATCTTGTTTGGTCTGAATCTCTCGCCGCGAAACAATCTGCTGTTGCGGTTGCGCCGCCAAGTAAGAGAGCGCACGGATGGCGTAATCAACCCGCCGTCCAATATTCATGAGCGAACTGCGCTCACCGGGGCGAAATTGCGCTCTTTTCCCCATGTGTATCACCTCAGGTCGCCTTGCCTTTTACAGTCCCTTTTTTTCCGTTGTTATGCTCTTTCATGAAAAACAAATCTCAGTCCTCTTCCGGCATTCCCAGGGTCCGTTTTGCCTCAAGACTCATCATCGTCGGCTCCCACGGAGGTTCCCATACAATTTCAACTTTCGCATCTACGATACCAGGAATCTCCAGCAATTTTTGCTCGGCTTCGGAGGCAATGTACCCGCCCATTCCACACCCACGCGCCGTAAGCGTCATCTTCACGTCGATCTTTTGTGCGGCGACTTGGACATCGTAAACAAGGCCGAGGTCAACGATGTTGACCGGGATCTCAGGATCATAACAGGTGCGTAAAACATCATACACTTCTTCCTGAGTGGGCATGGCGTTCCTCCCTTTTATTTTTACAGCTGGGCTCCTCGCACAATCTGCTTTTGCCCCTGAATCTTCTGTTGTAACGCCATCAAGGCATCCAACACATTCTCTGGACGGGGAGGACATCCGGGAACGTACACATCAACTGGAATAATACGATCGATTCCGGCCACTGTAGTATAATTATCATAAAATCCACCAGTCGAAGCACACGCGCCAAACGCCATCACCCACTTCGGTTCGCCCATTTGTTCATAGACGCGTTTCAGAATGGGAGCCTGGCGACAGGTGACCGTGCCAATCACCATCAAAAGATCAGCTTGGCGAGGACTAAACCGCGGCAGCAGGGCGCCGAAGCGGTCGATGTCATAGGGCGTCATCGACAACGCCATGTATTCCATAGCGCAACAGGCTGTCGCAAAAGGGTAAGGGAAAAGGGAATACTTTCTTGCCCAACCAATCGCTTTATCTAATTGCGTGAGTACGACCGCATCACCAAGCAGAATATCTTCTCCCTGGCCTTTGGCTCCCATGATCGATGCATTCAGATCTTGCATAGTTATTGCCCTTCTCTCAATACGCCTTACGCTGCTTCTTCTTTTTTCCCCTGGGTCGATTTACTGCGCGCACGCCAGTCTGCTACCGCAGATTTAATAGCGTCCTCCGCCAACACGGAGCAATGAATCTTCACCGGAGGCAACGAAAGCTCCTGAACTATCTGCGAGTTTTTAATCTGGTACGCTTCAGTAACGGTCTTCCCTTTTACCAGTTCCGTCACGTAGCTCGATGACGCAATTGCCGACCCACAGCCAAAGGTCTTGAAGCGTGCATCCTCGATGATTTCAGTTTCTGGGTTGATCTTGAGCTGGAGCTTCATTACGTCGCCGCACTCTGGGGCGCCCACCACACCAGTCCCTACATTGTCTTCGTCCTTGGTGAAGCTCCCTACGTTCCTCGGGTTCTGGTAATGTTCTAGGACCTTATCAGTGTAGGCCATCGCTAGTTCCTTTCCCCACTCTCTTTAGTTATACACAACATTCTTGCTTGTCGTTTCGTTAAATTAGACCCATAAGGTCCAATTTGTCAATCATCCTTAATTGTTCTTACCACTGCCGTTTTTACCACTTCTCGTAGTGTACAGCTCGGCGTTCGTACCCAGCTCGACGCAACATATCGCGAAGCTCCGTGACAATGCTTCCTATCCCACAGATATAAAAATGACGGCTCCGATCGTTGCTACCGCTAATGTATCGTTGTTCGACCTGTTCCACTAACGTCCCTTGCAATCCTAGCCATTCTGACGAAGGCGCAGATAGCAATGCAGCAAAACGAAAATGGGTGCACACACGCGCTAAACCTTCCAGCTCAGAGCGGTAAAGCAGCTCCTCTTCTTGCAGAGCGCCATGCAATAGCTGCACAGGAAACCGCTCCCCTAGAGACAACGCATAGCGGATCATCGGTCGAATAGCCGCAATACCTGTCCGATCAGCGAGAAAGACGCTCTCTACACCGTGGGGAGGTTGCTCGAACACAAAGGTCCCCCACGGCCCGGTAAAACGCAAAGCGTCTCCAACTTTTCGCTTGAAGAGATACTGTGAGCCAAGACCGTTCAGCACCAAGTTGAAACAGATCTCCAACGTTGAGTTTTCTTCCGGATCTGACACAATCGAATATGGGCGCGTCAGCTCTTTTCCCTCCACAGGCAATAAAAACGAAAGGAACTGACCAGGCTTGAAGAAGAGTCGCTGTTCTGTAGGCAACTTCAGGAAAAGCGAACGAGTATCCGACGTATGCTCACGAATACCGACAATAACTGCTTGATACGGAACGCGCGAACGTGGCGCAGGATCATCGAGGCGAGAAGTAGAAGACAATGTTGATATGTTTCCCCTCAGACTTGCTGATTGATAGTATAACGAGGAATGAGAATGACCACGTCGCCTTCACGCACCACTACAGCTTGACAGCCAAGGCGAGACGTGGGCGTCAACCCAGGCGCTTTATCAAGCAGGTCGTCTTCCTCTTCAGTATTTTCTGACAATAACTCCATGCCTTTTTTCACGATCACATGACAAGTTGTACACGCGCAGTTCCCTCCACACGCATGTTCAAGAACTACTTCGTGGCCAAGAAGGATATCAAGGATCGACCCCGGTTGCCCATCATGCTGGAAAGGAGCAGCAGCAGGATCAAACTCAATCGTTCGTTCAGATTCATCAGTCTCGTACAGAACACGTAATGTCGCCATAGTCTAATCGTTTGCACCTTAGCTTTTGGGCCTGTCCGCCTACTTAATGAATCGCGCCCAAGGTGCGACGGCTCTGTTCTTCCAAACGCATCAACACTTGCCGAGCAATCTGCACGAACGCTGCACTCTGAGGATGCTCGGGATCGGCAATCACGATCGGGGTTCCCTTATCGCCATCGACCCGAATCTCCTGCACGAGCGGGATTTCTCCGAGAAACGGCACATGAAACTGCTCTGCCATGCGTGCGCCGCCGCCGTGACTAAAAATTTCTGCTCTGTGACCACAATGGCGGCAGAGGTGATAACTCATGTTCTCGATTACCCCCAGCACCCGTACATTTGCTTCAGTAAACATTTTGACACCACGACGCACATCTAAGAGCGCCACATCTTGCGGTGTGGTCACCACCACGCCGCCGGATAAGGGCGTCTTTTGCACCATCGTTAATTGGGCGTCGCCAGTCCCAGGCGGCAAATCAATCAGTAGGACATCAAGCTCCCCCCACTCTACATTCCTGAGAAATTCGGTCAGTAGTTTATCGAGCATCGGTCCTCGCCAGACCACCGCCTGTCCTTCTGAAACAAGAAAACCCGTCGATATGACTTTGAGGCCATATTTTGTCACCGGCAACAGTTTCTTTTCTGCGGTTACTTCCGGACGTTCATTGATGCCAAGCATCAGAGGAACACTCGGGCCATACACATCGGCATCAAGCAGCCCAACGCGCTTTCCCACCGATGAGAGCGCTGCCGCCAGGTTCGTCGCAACAGTGGATTTTCCCACACCACCTTTCCCGCTTGCTACCGCAACGATGTACTGTACCCCAGGAATTTCCTGCTTTGGCGCTTGTGGCGCGGCCACCGGAGCAGGACGTTGCATCTCCACTCGGATGGGAACAGTCACGAGCGATTGCAAAACAGCCGTAACGTGTTGACGAAGAAGAGTCAGCGTCTCCGGACTATCGGTTGATGGCGCGAGTTGCACAACGACCTCAGCGCCGCCGATCAAGATGTCTTTGACCAGACCGAAGTCAACAATGTCCCGGCTGAATCCCGGATATTTGACTTGTTTCAGAGCTTCCAGCAATGCTTGCGGAGTTGGCATAGGATGACTGTTATCCTTTCGCGGCGTTTCCGCTCTCCAGGCTTTCACTCAGGCTGCGCAAATACTCAAAGGTATAGATGCCGGTCTCATGCCCATCAGCCCAGCGGGGGTTGAGCGCATACCGTCCCACCATATGAATGCCGGACAGTTGTGGATTGTTTACTTCGACAAAGTGTCGCTCCGCGCCATGCCCCTGGCATGAGGCGCACGGACACCAGCCGCGCAGATACTCGAACGGATAATTGGAAAGTACATCGTCATCCCACAAAATCCGCAACAGCTGATCTTCTTCAATCGGAATGACAAGTCTTGGAAATGGCATTTGTTACTCCAGTTGCACTCCGCTCACACTCGCTCGGCAAGGTTCACGCTACAGTTGCCAGTCGCTCGACAACTTGGCTGGCAATTTGGCGGAACACCTGAGAGATCGGATGATCGGGATATTGTACAACCAAAGGACGTCCACGATCACCAGCGGAGCGCAGATCTTCTACAATAGGCACTTCGCCCAACACCTCGAGCCCAGTTTTCTTCACGCCGCCATGCCCAAAGATATCTTCCCGTTCTCCACAATGTGGACAGATGTAGTAACTCATGTTCTCGATGATGCCGAGGATGGGCACTTTCACCTGGCGAAACATGGCAATACCTCGCTGGACATCGAGCAGCGCGACATCTTGCGGAGTGCTCACAATCACCCCGCCGTTGAGAGGCACTTCTTGCGCGAGAGTCAGGGACGCATCTCCGGTGCCCGGCGGCAGATCAATGATGAGATAATCCAGCTCTCCCCAAATCACATCACGTAAAAACTGACGGATGATCCCCATGACAATCGGTCCACGCCAGATGACCGGCGATTGATCATCAAGAAAGAAGCCCATCGAGATCAAACTGACGCCATACCGTATCACTGGATGGATTTTTTTATCGTTGGCGGCGCGCGGCGCGGCTTCCGTTCCCATCATAAGAGGTATGCTCGGTCCGTGCACGTCAGCGTCAAGCAACCCAACACGATTACCGAGAGCCTGCAAGGCTAACGCAAGATTCACCGCAACTGTCGATTTTCCCACGCCGCCTTTGCCGCTCGCCACGGCAACAATACGTTGGACCCCCGGCAGCGCCCCTTGCGCAGGCGCCGTAGCTGGACTGGCAGGCGCAGTTTCGCCATGTGCTGGACCGGCGTGGATTTCCACCCGCTTCACCCCTGGCACTGCGTTGAGCAGTGTCGTCATTTCCCCAGCAAGCTGTTGGAGGATTTCATTCTGGGTGCTGGAGGAGCGAAAGTGCAGGAACACGTCTCCTTCATTAGCGATGCGGACATGCCGAATCAGCCCAAGCGAAATAATATCGTGGCGCGACCCTGGATAGGTAATGCGCGTGAGATGGGAAAGAATGTCCCGTTCGTTAATCATGGCTTGTTCTTCTTCTAACTACCCCACACATGGTTTACATATTTTCACTGGACGGGCGCAAGGTCGATGGCCCTATTCAAGAAGGGCAAGAATTTTCTCAAGCGTAGTTTTGCTCAGGCTGCTCCCATGGGACGGTCTAGAGCACTGGTCTCGAAACCGCTGCTCTCCGACTACAAGAGCCTTTACCTCATCCGTTGGCGCTGGGCGGCTTGCATCCTTGCGGCAAATTCGCTGGGTTTCATAATTAACGACCCTGGCGCCGCCTCTTGTTCGTGCTGCCGTTCAGCCTGGTAATACAAAGAAATACTCCGTCTCACCAGTTCTTCGCAGAAGAGAATGCCTTTCCCGCCTTGCGTGCTCCGCTCGAGCGCAAACGCCACCGCCAACGCTCGCCGTGCGGCTTCGATGCGGCCGCTCGCCGCCAAGTGCAGCGCCAGTTCTTCTAATCGCCGGGCGTAGGACTTGCTGCTCTCAGGAGAGAACACCTCAGCAATAGCTTTTTCGACAATCGTTTGTAAACGATCCTGTTGCTGGTAGCGGTTGAGCACCAGCCGACTCTCCTGCACTTGCGTGATCTGGTCGATGTACGGCTTTGCCCGTTCCGGATCAAACAACCAACGCTGCACTTCAGGCTCTTCGAACAATTCGACTGAAGAGGCCAGCAGCGCTTCGTCGGCGGCAATGGCTTCTTTGTCAAGCGCCGCAGGAATCGGCGTCTCCACAGGTTGGGCGGGTGCCGAAACTATATGCGAACGCAGAGCTGGATAGTCCTCAACTTTGTTGCCATTATGCGCGCGGGCTCGTTCGTATCCCTCTTGCATGACAGCATCGCAATACCGCCATGGCGCTTCAATCATCATCATCTGGGCGCGTTCAAGCAAGTCTTGGCGCATGGCGCGAAGCATCTTGCGAGTCACTTCACCGCCTTCGACAAACCGCATGCCTTCGGGCTCATTCACCATTGCGGATAAATAGTGCAGACCGCCGCCAACCCGGGGTTTGACCAGCCATATTAAACGATCCCCATGACCATCCATGGGCGACAAGTAGCCTTCGGGTTCAACCGGCGTCAGAATGGAGCGCTTTGGCTCCGCCTCTGGACGGTCGGCTTTAATCCCTTTTTGTGCAAGCTTATAGAGGGAGCGGTGAATGATGCGGCGCAGCACTTTATCCTGAGTTTTGGTCTCCCAGTGAACTAACATTTGCGTGGATTCCGTCGCAGGCCAATCACCGAGCAATGCCGCCAGCGCCAAGTCCACCGCGGCATTCTGTCCGATGCGTCCCTCGACATCAGCCGGCGTCAGGCTGTGGTCCTGTATGCGAGCAAGTGTGATTCCCCACTGATCGAGGAGTTTTTTTCCTTCAACCAGTTGGGGATCACGAGCAATTTCCTTTTTGGCCATAGTTCCCTCCAGGCTCACCAGAACGGGAGCACCTTACCGACCTGTCTTTGGTGCTGTCAACGGTCGGACAGACAGACCTAGCTCGCTTTCACGATTGCTGCTACGAGTAAAATTCTGTTGCATGCGGCCTGATACGTGGCTGTACAAGGCGTCTCTCCCGCAACATGGAAAGCGCAACGCAATCGAACCGCAAACACAACCGGGGTAACGAAAGAATCTTCGGAGACAATGAATCTCATTATGGCTGAAGCCCGATTTTGTCCTCAATGTGGAATACAGACAACTCCTCAAGCTCATTTTTGCGCTGCCTGTGGCGCTGCACTGCCGGGCCACAGTTCGTCCACACCTCAGCGCCCCAAAACATCACCGCCAGTGTCGACGCGTATGCTCATGCCTGGGCTCTTAGTTCTGACCTTTTATCTCCTGAGTGGCCTGAGCATCTGGCTTTTCGTGCTGCGCACCCAACCCTTTCCAACTGCTACTTCAGTTGGCTCAGAAGGACAAGCGAGTAAAGGAGGCTCATCCCTTTCGCAAAATCATCCAGAAGTTGCTTTGCCCGACGAAGCAAAAAAATTGTTGGCGGGTCTCATCGAAAAAGCGAACGCCGCGCCGCAAGATTTGTCAACCTGGAAGACACTAGCCGAAGCGCAATCCCGCGCTGCGCGTATCGATTCGAGTTACCGTAGCGCCGCTCTCGCGTCGTACCGTCACGTGTTGGAACTTGCGCCCAATGATCTCGACGCACTACGCGGGGTAGGCAATGTCTATTACGATTTTGAAGAATTTGGCAAGGCGATTGACTATTACCGGCAATACCTGGCGTTCAAGCCGGACGACGTTAACGTACGTACGGATATGGGCACCATGTATCTCTATAACAACGAAGTAGACCACGCTATTGTTGAGTACCAAACGGTTGTGGAGAAAAAACCGGACTTTTTTCAAGCCTATTTCAATTTAGGCATTGCCTATCATGAAAAAGGAGAGCCGGAAAAGTCTCGAGAATTTCTTGCTCGGGCAAAAGCCCTCACCACAGATAAGGCAATTCAAGAGAAGATTGACCAGGTGATTGCGCAATTTAACGAAGGAGGCGCTTCCTCCCCCTCTACTTCATCACCGCCAGCGCCAACCTCATCAGTGAGCATGAATGCTTCGCTCTCGCCTTTCCAACAAGCAGTGGAGAAACTCTTTCGCTCCCACGAAATTATGGGTCCGCGTATCAGTCAAATCGAATGGCTCTCCGCCGCTAAAGCACGTGTGCTCTTCCAGAATTTCCCGATTTCGGCTATGCCTCCAGAAGTGCGAGAACGTTTCCTGGGCAAGATGCGTCTTCAAGTTACTGAGGCAAAGAATACGAATAACGTGGCCGACCAGGTCACCATCGAGTTTGTCGATGCAGACACGAACCAAGTAATGGAAACACTTTCAACAGGGACATCATGAGCACACAAAATCATCAAACCCCCTATTATCTTCCCATTGGCGACGAAGCTGAGATTTTCCGCGCGGCCTACGACTGCCGGCTGCCGGTTCTCTTGAAAGGTCCGACCGGCTGCGGCAAGACCCGCTTTGTTGAGTTCATGGCGGACTCGTTGATGAAAACAGAGAAGCCGGAAGCGCCGGGCAATCTGATCACCGTCGCTTGTCATGAAGACTTGACCGGTAGTGATCTCGTCGGTCGCTATCTGATCAAAGGCGACGAAACCGTGTGGGTTGATGGACCGCTTACCCAAGGGGTGCGTATCGGCGCCGTCTGTTATCTCGACGAAATTGTCGAAGCGCGTAAAGACACCATCGTCTTAATTCATCCGCTCACCGATCATCGACGCATTTTGCCGATCGACAAAAAGGGTGAGATCCTCGAAGCGCACCCCGATTTTCTTCTATGCATCTCTTATAACCCGGGGTACCAAAGTATTCTGAAAGACCTTAAACATTCTACACGGCAACGCTTTGTCACTATTGAATTCACGTATCCGCCGCGGGACAAAGAAGCGGAGATCATTGCACACGAGAGTAACCTGGACTTTGACGTTGCCCTTGATCTCGCCAAATTGGGTGAAAAGGTGCGACACCTCAAAGCAAGCGGACTCGAAGAAGGCGTGAGCACGCGGCTCTTGATTTACGCCGGCCACCTCATACGGCGTGGGGTCCCGGCGCGGCGCGCCTGTTCGGTGTCGGTGTCTCGGTCGCTGACTGATGACATCGATTCGCAGCGTGCGATCGACGAAGTGATCAACGCCATTTTTCCGTAAAAATAGCGGTAAAGACGCCTTGCCTGCTTATCCCATTATCGTCCGAGACGTCGGAAATGGACGCGAGGAAAATCACTCTGAGTGATATTTCTTTCAGAGGTTTGTTTTGGCCTCCTGACTTGACAAATCGCCCTGAAACGGTGTAGTTGAAATCTTATCTACGTAGGAGCGTAGATGGGGTTAGAGAAGACAGAGCGCTCCTGTCTGTGGAATCGTTAAGGTGATAACACGGAGGTGCTTGATGGGAGATCTTTTACCCCCGGGCCATTGTGGCCCACCTCGGTGGATGACCTGCTGCCTTTAAGGTAGGTTTCTCTTTCTAGCTCGTACTGCCTAAACCTGCCCCCTACTGTGACGCTTGAAGACGTCAGCTCATGAGAGCAACAGTGCGATACGAGGGGTTGAGAAAATATGGTTGGCTTCTCTGAAGTCAAATTTAGGTAGTCGTCCTGAGAAGGAATGTGAGCTTTCCCACGAGGTGGGAACTCTACACAAAATCTTGACACGGCGTGCGGCGCTTTTCGCGCCGCAAAGGGGCTATTTTGTAAAAAAGATAGCCCCCGCCCGTGTGTGTGTCTGGTAAGCCCTTCAATGCTGGCCGAGTCTCTCGTATCCCTTCTGGTCCAACGCAAGAATACGCGGCAACACCTCTTGCTCGGCGCGTTCGAGATCCTCAGGGAAATCAATCTCCGTCCATGGTAGGTCGTCCACCCGCTCGAAGCCAACGACTCGTTGCGCGAGAAATATAGGAAAGGCTTCTTCGTGCTCAATCGAATCGCGTCCTTGCTCGACCAAGTCGTCTAAGATTGCACGCAACAACGGCGCGTCAGTTCGAGAGACTTTGAGAAAACCGACTGATTCACCGATGACGTCAAAATCGCCCGAACCTCCACGAATAATGTTCAGTACGCGCCCGTCACGTGTCAGCAGCATTTGCTCCTCACCGGTGTTCTCGGCGCTATCATCGAGCAAGAAGCAGTTTGTTTGCGGAGACCGTACGAGTCGCTCGATCAGCGCGACCGGAAAAAGCACGTCTGCATCCATGATGAGAATGTCATCGTCGAATTCCGCACGCGCGCTCCACAGTGAAAGAATGGCGCCTTTTTCGTATTGATCGTTGAACACGTAACGCACGCGCACGCCGCCGCAATCTCCACCGACTGCTTGCTTGATCATGTCTCCACGATAACCGATTACCACCACCGCTTCATCAACGCCGGCTGCGCCCAGCGCACGAAGTGTTCGCTCTAACAATGTCAGACCTTGGATATCAATCAAACATTTTGGTCGGTGATCGGTGATTTCTTTGAACCGTTTCCCAACTCCTGCCGCAAGAATAATCGCTTTCATCCGTTGCTCGCCTTCCTCCATCTCAAAACAGCACACTATTCTCGTCTGTTATCGCCTATCCGGTTCCTGCGATTTGAGCAACCCTCGTTCCTCTCGGTGCGACGAAACCAGGTTGAGTTCATCGATAAGAGACCTGCAGCTGTTGTATAGGGGCGAGTCGTATTTGCATCTTGCTCACCGCGCCTGCTGATGGACGAAGGTGATGATCTTCTCTCGCACCAGCGCTGCAGCGGGCGACGACGGATCCCGGTTCTCGTATATCCGCGCTGCGACGGATGACGACGGGTTCCGAGGCGCGAACCCGTCCGAGGCGCCCTCAAAGAGTTCTAACTCTACTTGGCCTCCCGCCTTGCGATACTGCTCCACAAAGCGGTCAAGGTCAGTGCGAGGATGGACAATGTCTTTAGTGTCCTGAATATAGAGCGCGGGCGGCAACTCCACCCGCTCGCCGCGTTCCAGCGCCCGCACCGGGCTACCCTCGGCCATCGTGTCTTCGTTCTGCCAGAATTTATCGTGCAGGGGCAGCACTAGGTCCACGAACTCCGGATAGGGTTTGCCCTTTTCTTTTAGTTCCTTGGCATAGCGGTAGCGCCCCAACGGATCAATGACCGGCGCGCCCATGACCACGTAGCGCAGGCGAGCATCCACGGTCGGAGATCCAGCGGGGAGCGGAATCTCGGAATATCTGGAATCGTGCGGACGCATGCCGAGCAGCATGGCCAGGTGCCCCCCACTGGAGATCCCAAAGGCTCCCACCAAGTCGGGTCGGCTATTCCACTTCGTAGCTTGGGTCTTGAACCACCGGATTGCATAATTGATGTCCACCAGCGAGGCAGGGTACGACGCCACGGGCGGCATGCGCCAATCCAGCGCCGCCACCACTATGCCGCTTTGCGCCAGGGCTGTATTGAGGTCGGCGTCTTGTAAACGGTCCCCCAGATTCCAAGCGCCGCCATGCAGTTCGATGAGGAGTGGGAATGGACCTTGGCCGCGGGGCTTGAAGAGCCGCGCCAGCAGTGGCGTGTCCCCGTGACGGAGATACTCAACGTCTTCTACAGCGAGGTCATATATTTTTGGTGCGTTAGTGGTCATGAGAGACTCCTTCTCATTTAAGAATTCTCAAGCATGTTAACTTGACGCCATTTGAATGGACTCCGCATCACCGCTGCGCGCCTCGTCCCGCCTGAGTTCCGGCAGGACTTCAGCGGCAAAGCGTCGTAGGCTTCGTTCGGCGAGTTCGCTAGGAATCCCGCCATCACTGAAGATGGCCACAAAGTGATCAGTCTTGAATTTGTCCCGCAGCAAACGGATCCGCTGCAAACAGGTCTCCGGAGCGCCAAACACATGAGGGGCAATCACATTCTCGATCAAGATATCAGGATCGAGCTGCTTGAGCATCTCTCCTATCTGACTGTAGTGCTCGTAGCCTTTGACGCCGCGATGATCACCCCGAGTGATCCCATAGTGCTGGTCGGCCATCGCCCAATGCCCGCTGATGTACTTACGGGCCAGCGCTCGTGCTTCTGCATCGGTGTCGCCGATGATGACGCGAGCCGCAACTACCGGAGGAATCGGCTCCTGACCCACTAAGTTACGGTAGAACTCGTTGTACCGCTCGATCTCGGCTATGGTGCTGTCCCAATCGCGCTGCAGAATAGAGAGGACTCCGACCCCCAGTCTGGCCATGATCTCCGCTGACTCAGGACTGATCGCTGCCCCATAGAGGCGACCACGGAAATCCGTATAGGGCCGTGGACGGATGCTGATGTCCGGTATCTGGAAGTATTTGCCCTGATGTGAGAAGCGCTCGTGCTGGAGCGCCTTCACGACCACCTCGGCTGACTCGATAAACCGCTCGCGGGCTTCATCCATCGGAACGCGAAACCCGTCATACTCCAGTTTGGCTGCGCCGCGCCCAAAACCGACGAGCAGCCGTCCTTTGGAGAGGATATCAAGCATGGCGATCTGCTCGGCAACCCGCACTGGATCATGCCAGGGCAAGACAATAACGGCGGTGCCCAACTGAATCCGCGAAGTGCGGCCGGCAATATAGGTCAGGAACTGTACGACATCCGGGATCATCGCATAGTTATCGAAATGGTGCTCCACCGCCCATAGAGAGTCGAATCCTAGCGGTTCAGCCAAGTCCGCCAGCCGGCACTCATCCCAATACAGATCATGATCCGCGTGATAGTTATTCGGATGATTCTGCATAGCCACTACCATGCCTACTTTCATAGTCTTCTCCTCACTCGCTGTTTGTTGGCTCCTGTTTTACTGGAACCGGGGGATTACCTCCTTGGCGAACAGTTCCATTGCGCGCCGGACTGCGACCGGGTCGACCAACCCTCCCTGGTTGAAATAGCAGATAAATTCATCCATTTGAAATTCGTCCGCCAACGTCCGAACTCGCTCTACACAATACTCTGGGTCGCCGAGGACTCCCCCCAGGTCCCCTAATTCCTCGTAGGTAATCCCTTTCCGTCTGTCGATCGCCCGTTGCAAGGATTCATAGCTCTCGTGCAGCGCTTGGATATCTGATCGCCGCTCGCCCAAGAAGCTAACGAAATGCTCTAGACCGGCCCCACCTCCCCGGCCCCATTTCTCCCCACCTGGGGCCCCATGGTCCGGAAACGCAC
>JACXTT010004813.1_pt1 | contig 19907 bp, 19 predicted proteins | sample 9270951 | NCBI WGS metagenome assembly JACXTT01 (sample SAMN15532306, study PRJNA645909) | rock metagenome | isolation source: weathered quartz diorite | place: Puerto Rico | collected 2017-06-21 | reverse complement strand
AAGACGCTCGCGAGCACGCCGACGACGGGGCGCACGCGCTCGCCGCCGGGGCGGAGGCGCCCCGTCAGCCGCTGGGGAAGGTCGGCCAGAAGCGAGGTAATGCAGAACAGCTCCAGGCTCCCGCCTGGAAGCCGGGTCATCAGGCCGAAGTGAGCCGCGCAGAAGACGAATACCAACACGCCCAAGAGGACGCGCCCCAGAGCGTCGAGCAGCCCGGGCTGGCGCGGCGCGACCGAGAGCAGCACGGGGATCGCGAGGAAGAGCCCGATCACCGTCGCCGCGCTCAAGAGCCCGAACGAGCCCGCCCACGTCGGCCAGAGAGCCAGCGGGATCGTGAGGAACGTCACCAGAATGGCCCACCGGTCCTGCGGCCTCAGCGGCGTCAGCGTGTAGTACTGCTTCAGGGCGAAGAACATGACGATGCCGAGCAGCGGGAACGAGATCGTCGGGGTCAGGCGCGACAGAGCGACGATCAGCACCGCGAATTGCACCCAGGCGCCGATCCACCCCGGAAGGACCCGGTAGCGCCCGCCTCGCCGCCCGAGGTACACGGCGAGCGGCGCCAGGACGCCGAGCGTGGCGACCAAGATGAGCACCAGCCTCGGGATCTCGGGCATTCCCCCTCCGTCAGCCCATTATGGGGCGGCGGGAGAATTCTGCGTCCCCATGGCGGTGACGCTGAGGGCCTTCAGGGTCCACGACAGGAAGATCAGCGAGCTGACGGCGGTCGCGGTCATCAGCCCGCCGATGAGCCCGAGCAGGTCCGGGATCTGTAGCGCCGGAGCGAGCTTGAGTCCGAGCACGGCTGCCGGGGCCGCCAGGACGACGTATCTCAGGACGGACATCGTCAGCCCGGGCCGTCCGCGCCCCATCCCCTCGAAAACCGGACGGCAGAGGAAGAATGGCGTCGCGAGGAGCGCCCCCAGCGGGACGATCCGAAGTGCCGGGACGAGATAGGCAACCGTCACCGGCGAGGCGCTCAGGTGGTGCGCGAGCGGCGTCGCGACGAAAAAGAGCACGGGCGCGGCGACGACGACGTAGACCGCCAGGGCGACGTGAATGTTCTTCAGGCCGCCCCGAACGCCGGCGACGTCGCGCTCGCCGATGCGGCGCGCGGCGAACGGCAACATCGCGACCGACGCCGCGATGGCGGGCATGACGACGAACTGGAAGACGCGGTAGTAGATCGCGTAGGCGGCGAGGGCTTCCTTGCCGTGCTCGATCCCCTTGAGCAGCGTGTTGACGACGCCGCTCTCGGAGGCCATGAGCACGTACGACAAGGCCGACGGAATCGCGAGCGCGAAGAGGGCGCGGTAGGGATGCGGGTCGATCCCCGGGACCTCGGGCTCGCCCCGCGCCTTGCGGGCCGCCTCGTGCCCCGCCGCCTTGCGGAGCGCGTAGACGAGCCCGCCGAACCGCCCGAGCACCGTCGAGAAGGCGATCCCGAACACCCCCCAATGGAAGAGGAAGGTGAAGATCGTGTTGAGGACGACGTTGATGACGTTCGACCAGATCCCCGCCCACATCGTCGCCTGGGTATCGCCGTGGGCCTTGACGATCGAATCGGGAATGACGGACCAGAAGAGCGTCAGCGCGGATCCGCCGACGAGCACCGATCCGTAGATCGCGAACTGCCGCGCCACCTCGCGATCGGGGGAGAGCCGGCCGGCGAAGATCCAGCAGCCGGCGCCGATCAAGAGAAACAGCGGCACGCACAGCCAGACCAGCGTCCAGGTCGCCTTCAGGTATTGGCGGAGCCTCGTCTCCTCGTGGGCTCCCATGGCGCGGGAGAAGTTCGAGGTGAGGCCGGTGGACATGCCGACCCAGACGGCGATCATCATGAACTCGAAGGGAAACGAGAGCCCGATGGCCGCGACGGCGGCGTCCGAGAGGAACGATGCGTAGTAGGTATCGACGAAGGTGAAGAGCGACCGCATCCAGAAGGAGACGATCAGCGGAAGCGTCATCATGATCAGCGTGGGCCGCTTCGGCGCGCCGTCGCTCACGCGGGCCTCCCGCCGATCGCCGTGGAGGCCAGCATCCCGCAGGCCGCGTGGATGTCGGGACCGCCGGAGTACCGGCGCACGAACGCGATCCCGCGGCCCCTCAGCGCGTCGATGAAGCCCCCCCGCTCGGCATCGCCGGGAACGCGGAAGCGCCCCGACGGGTCGTTGACGTCGATCAGGTGCACGCGGATCGGGACGCCGGAGAAGTGGCGCGCGATCGCTTCGGCCTCCTCGTCGCCGGTGTTGACTCCGGACATCAGGACCCAGCCGATGTGGATCGGGCCGCCTCGGCGATCCGCGTGGCGCCGCATCGCCCGCGCGAGCTCGGCAACCTTGTAGCTCTTGCCGAGCGGCACGAGCCGCGCTCGCTTGTCGTCCAGGGCGGAGGTCAGCGAAAGGATGAGCCGGAAGACGTGCCCTTCATCCGTGTATCGCTCGATCGCCGGAAGGAGCCCGACGGTCGAGATCGTGATCGCCTCCCCACGGATCCTCAGGCCCGACGGATCGCGCAGGATCGTCGCGGCGCGGATCACCTCGTCGTAGTTCTGGAGAGGCTCCCCCTGTCCCTGGAAGACGACGCCGGTGACCGGTCGCCCGGCGGGGGCGTCGCGCTTGACGGCCAGGACCTGCTCGACGATCTCCCACGCCTCGAGGTTCCGCGCGAAGCCCAGGCGGCCGGTCTCGCAGAACACGCACCCCAAGCCGCAGCCGGCCTGCGACGAGACGCAGACGGAATACCGCGGCTTCAAGAGCGGGATGCGCACGGCCTCGAGCAACGCCCCGTCCCCGGCGCGGAACAGGTATTTGACGAAACCGTCGAGCGCGCTCTGGCGCCGGTCGATGCACGCGAGACGCGCCGTGCTCACCCGCCGGGCGATCTCGGCGGCGAGCGCGTGAGAAATCCCCGGCAGATCCGCGAGGTCGTCGCGCCCTTCGCCGACGACGCGGCCGATCACGCGGCGCGCGATCGCGGGATCGATCGGGAGGTCGGGCCACAGCGTCGCCAGGGTGACGGGCGTTTGGCTGCGCAGGTGCACGGCGGGCATGGCCGCGCATGGTAGCAGTGCTAAGTCGAGGTTCCCTTCGCCTCCGCGAGCCAGAGATCGATCTTGGCGGTCACCGCTTCGACGGTGAATCCGAACCGCTCGGCGTTGACGGCTCCCGGCGCCGACGCGCCGTAGTGGTCGATGCCGATCGTCAAGCCCGAGTGGCCCGCGAGCGCGCGCCAAAGATCGGTCCGCCCGGCTTCGATCGTCACCACGGGCACACCGTCGGGGAACAGGCTGTCTCGGTAGGACGTCTCCTGCGCGTGGAACAGCTCGACGCACGGGATCGACACGACGTTGAGCTTCACGCCTCGGGTCGCGAGCGCCTCGCGCGCGCCGATCGCCAGATGAAGCTCCGAGCCGGTGGCCGCGACGACGGCGCGCGGCGAGGCGTCGCCGGCGACGAGGTATCCGCCGCGCCGCAGCTCACGTTCGCCGATCCGCCCCGGACGCTCGATCGGCGGGAGCTTCTGGCGGCAGAGGACGAGCGCCGACGGTCCGTCGCGGCGCTCGAGCGCCATGCCCCACGCGAGGGCCGTCTCGACACCATCCGCCGGACGCCACACGTGCAGGTTGGGGATCAGCCTCAGCGAGGCGACCTGCTCGATGGGCTCGTGGGTCGGGCCGTCTTCGCCGACGAAGATCGAATCGTGGGTGAACACGAACACGACCGGCAGCTTCGACAGCGCCGCGATGCGGATCGAGCCGCGCATATAGTCCGAGAACACGAGGAAGGTGGAGCCGTAGGGCCGGAAGGCGCCGTGATACGCGATCCCGTTGACGATCGCTCCCATCGCGTGCTCTCGCACGCCGAAGTGGATGTTGCGGCCGTCGAACGATCCCGGGCCGATGTCTCCCGCCCCCTTGATGACCGTGAAGGTGGACGACGCGAGGTCGGCGGCGCCCCCCGCGAGCCCGGGCACCAACTCGGCCGCCTTTTGGAGCACGGTGCGGCCGTGCTCGCGCGTCGCCGCGGCCGTCACCGGGGCCGCAGCCAAGAGCTGCCCGACGAGATCGTCGGGGACCTCGTGGGTCCAGATCGCATCCCACTGCGCGGCCTTCACGGGATTCTGTTGTGCCCACAGCGCGAACCGTTGCTCCCATCCGGTGCGCAGCGCGGCCCCTTCGGCGGCGCGCGCACGAAAGAAGTCGCGAACCTCGTCGGGGACGTAGAACGTCGGCTCGAGAGGCCAGCCGAGGTTTTGTTTCGCGGCCTTGGCCTCGTCGGGGCCCAGCGGCGATCCGTGCGCCTCCGAGCTGTCCTGCTTGTGCGGCGCGCCGTAGCCGATGTGCGTCTTGCACGCGATGAACGACGGGTGCGCGCGATCGGCGATGGCGGCGTCGATCGCCTTTGCGATCTGCTCGTGATCGTGCCCGTCGATCCTCTGAACGTGCCAGCCGTAAGCCGCGTACCGCGCCGGGACGTCTTCGGAAAACGACATCGCGGTCTTCCCGTCCAGCGAGATCCCGTTGTCGTCGTACAGCACGATCAGGTTGCCGAGCCCGAGGTGGCCGGCGAGCGACGAGGCCTCTCCGGAGATTCCTTCCATCATGTCGCCGTCGCTGGCCAACACGAAGATGCGATGCGCGACGGGCTGGAACTCGGCGTCGTTGAACCGCGTCGCCGCCATCTTTCCGGCGAGCGCCATGCCGACGGCATTCGAGATCCCCTGTCCCAGCGGGCCGGTGGTGGCCTCGACGCCGATGGTGTGGCCGAACTCCGGATGTCCGGGAGTCCTGCTCCCCCACTGGCGGAACGCTTGCAGCTCTGCGATCGGGAGATCGTAGCCGGCGAGGTGAAGCAGCGAATAGAGCAGCATGCAGCCGTGTCCCGCCGAGAGGACGAATCGATCGCGGTCGGCCCAATCGGGCGCCGAGGGGTCGTAGCGCAGAAAGCGGCTCCAGAGGACGAAAGCCACGTCGGCCGCCCCCATCGGCAATCCCGGATGACCGGACCTTGCTTTTTCGACGGCATCGACGGATAGAAAGCGGATGGTGTCGGTGGCGACCTTCGCGAGCTTCGCGTCGGGTGCTGCGGACATCGTGCCTCCACAACAGGCGGGATTGCGCCGGGCATTATAGGCTGGGGTCGGTGGCGTGCTGGATCGAGGAGGATGGGAAATGCGCCTCAGGAACACCATCACGCACGCCGCCATCTTGCTTTCCGCCCTGGCATGGTCCGCCGGACGCGCCCAGTACGATTGCACCGGAGTCTCCCCATCGCCGACCATGGCGCTGACCAGCGTCCCGGTGGCGACGGGGCTCGGGCAGCTGGTCTTCGTGACCGCGCCGCCCGCTGACACGTCGCGAATCTTCATCGTCGAGCGCGTCGGCCGGATTCGCATCCACAAGCGCGGGCAGCCGGCCGCGACGGTCTCGACGTTCCTCGACATCTCCTCGAAGGTCAACTCGACCGCCGACGGCGAGATGGGGCTGCTCGGGCTTGCGTTCGACCCGAGTTACGCGGCGACCAGGAAATTCTGGGTGTACTACGACGAGATGGTCGGTGCTCAGGTTTACGTGGTCGTCGCGCAGTACACCACGACGATGGCGAACCCTGACGTCGCCGATTCGGCGAGCGAGGTGCGCGTCATTCGCATTGCGAAGCCCGAGACGAATCACAACGGCGGGATGATCATGTTCGGCGCCGACGGCTTCCTCTATGTCTTCACGGGCGACGGAGGAGGCGGCGGCGACGCTCACGGGACGTGCGGCAACGGGCAAAACCGGTCGGTGCTGCTCGGCAAGATCCTGCGCCTCGACGTTCGCAGCGTCGATCCGGCAGCGACCTCTCCCGAATGCGCCCTCCCCGGCGCGACCTACCGCATCCCGTCAACCAACCCGCTCCGCGACGGTGCGGGAGGAAACTGCGACGAGATCTGGGCGTACGGGCTCAGGAATCCGTGGCGCGACAGCTTCGACGCGTTGACGGGAGATCTCTACGTCGCCGACGTTGGCCAGGAATGCTGGGAAGAGATCAACTGGGTCTCGGGCGCGAGCGGAGGCGGACAGAACTACGGCTGGCGGCAGATGGAAGGATTCCAGTGCTACGACGCCAATCAGTTGCTCAATTGCAATCCGGCTCCCGTAGCTTGCGGGAGCTCGCCCGCCTGCCAAGATCCGAGCCTCACCTTGCCGGTTTTGAACTACGACCACGGCGGATCGGGGGGATGCGCGATCGACGGTGGGTACGTCTACCGCGGCTGTCGCATGCCGTTCTGGCGCGGGGCGTACTTCTACGGCGACTACTGCGCCGGGTTCGTGCGGACGCTCCGGATGTCGGGCGGGGTCGTCACGAATCAGCAGGACGTCACCACTCAGGTCGATCCCGGCAGCGGTTTCCCTGGCAACCTCGCCGGCTTCGGGGTCGACGGGCAGGGAGAGATGTACACGGCCACGCTGTTCGGAGAGGTTCGCAAGATCGTGCCGCCGTTTCCCGACCTCGAGGTCTCGGGCCAAGGCGCCGCCGACATGTTCCGTCTGGCCAAGACGGGCGATTGGACCTGGGAAGACCTCTACCTCTCCACCGAGTCACCGGTCTCCTTTTATCGAGTCTATCGAGGTTCGGTCGGAGGGGCTTATTCGTGCGTCTTCAAGTCCACGACGCCAAAGTGGACCGCGGGCGGCGACCCGGTGAACCCGGCCCCCGGCCAGCTCGCCGCGTACATCGTCACCGCGGTCAATGCCTCGAGCCAGGAGGTGCGGCCGGGGACGACGGGCACCTTCAATGCTTCGACCTGCCCATGAGGACTCGTCTCGTCGCCTCTTCGCTCGTCGGACTCGCAGCCGTCGGCGTCGCGCGTGCGCAGTACGACTGCACGGGGATCCCCGAGACCTTCAACTCCAAGCTCGCGAGCGTCCGGGTGGCGGATGGGCTCACGAACGTCGACTTTGTGACGGCGCCCCCCCGCGACCCGGGGCGCATCTTCATCGTCGAGCAGGGCGGGCGCATCCGCATCCACAAGCGCGGGCAGCCCCACGACACCCTCGTGACGTTCCTCGACATATCGTCGAAGGTCGATTCCACGACGAACGGCGAGATGGGGCTTCTGGGGCTCGCATTCGATCCGGACTACCTCACGACGGGTCGATTCTGGGTCTACTACACGGAGACGGTCGGTGGGCAGATCTACTCGGTTCTCGCACGTTACGTCGTGTCGGGGACCGACCGCGATCGCGCGGATCCCGCCAGCGAAGTGCGGGTCCTCCGGATCCTGAAGCCCGACCCCAACCACAACGCGGGGATGCTCAGCTTCGGCCCGGACGGATTCCTTTACGTTTTCACCGGCGACGGCGGAGGCGGAGGGGATCAGCACGGCCCTTGTGGAAACGCGCAGAACCTGAGCGTGCTTCTCGGCAAGATCCTGCGGCTGGACGTGCGCGGCGTGGATTCGGACTCGGCGCCTCCCGACTGCGGCCAGGCGGGCGCGACCTACCGCGTGCCGTCGACGAATCCGTTCTTCGACGGCCCCGGCGGCTTCTGCGACGAGATCTGGGCCTACGGGCTGAGAAACCCATGGCGCGACAGCTTCGACGCCCTGACGGGCGATCTGTACGTGGCGGACGTCGGGCAGCAGTGCTGGGAGGAGGTCAACGTCGTCCCGAACACGAGCACCGGCGGCGAGAATTTCGGCTGGAGGCAGATGGAAGGCATGCAGTGCTACAACCCGAGCGAGATCCTCACCTGTAACCCGTCTCCGGCCGACTGCGGCTCGGCCCCCCCGTGCCACGACCCGAGCATCACGCTCCCCATCCTGACCTATACCCACGGGGACCTGGGCGAGTGCGCGATCCAGGGCGGGTACGTGTACCGCGGCTGCCGCATGCCGAAGATCCGCGGCACGTATTTCTACGGCGACTACTGCGCCGGATTCGTGAGGACGTTCCAGATGATGGCCGGTCTCGCGGTGAATACTCTCGACGTCACGCATCAGATCGATCCCGGAGACGGTTTCCCCGGAAACCTGTCGACCTTCGGCGTCGACGCTCAGGGGGAGTTGTACACGGGTACGCTCTGGGGGGAGGTTCGCAAGGTTGTCCCGCCCTTCGATGAGCTCGAGGTCTCGGCGCGCGGCTCGGCTGAACAGCTTCGCTTGAGCAGAACGGAAGACTGGACGTGGGAAGACCTGTTCTCGACGGACGACATCCCCGTCAGCTTCTACCGGGTGTATCGCGGATCGCTCGAGGGACAATACGCGTGCATCTATCGCTCGTCGACGCCGAGCTGGCCCGCCGGCGGCGACCCGGCCAAGGCGGCACCCGGACAGCTCTTCACGTACGTCGTCACCGCCGTCAACGACTACGGCAAGGAGACGCTGCCGGGCACCCACGGCTCGTTCGACGCGTCGACCTGTCCGTAGGGTTAAGATCGACGCATGCAACCGGTCGCTGCCGTCCTCTTGCTCGCCGCCCTGGCCCCCGCGGGGGCGGCTGCTCCCAAGAAGGAGGCTCCCGCGATGTCGATGAAGCTGACCTCGACGGCGTTCGCCCACGAGGCCTCGATGCCGTCCCGCTTCACGTGCGACGGGACGAACATCTCCCCTCCGCTCGCCTGGTCGGGAGCACCGGCCGGCACGAAGAGCTTCGCGCTCGTCGTCACGGATCCCGACGCGCCAGATCCGAAAGCCCCCAAGATGACCTGGGTTCACTGGGTGGTCTACAACCTGCCCGCCGATGCGGCGGGCCTGCGCGAGGCGATCCCGTCGAAGGAGCTTCCCGCGGGGACGCTCGACGGCACGAGCGATTTTGGTGAGACCGGCTACGGCGGGCCCTGTCCGCCGGTCGGTCGCCATCGCTACATCCACACGCTCTACGCGCTCGACGCGGTGCTCGCCGACCTCGGCAAGCCCACGCGCGCCAAGCTGCTCGGGGCCATGCAGTCCCACGTGCTCGCGACAGCGGAGCTGATCGGCACCTACCAGAGACCCTGATGTCGGTCGCCGTCGCCGTCCGGAAGGGGCGCACGATCGTCGTCGCCGCGGACACGCAGGAGAACTTCGGCGACCGGCGCGTTCTCCGCGGCGATCACAGCTCGTCGAAGATCATGAAAGTCGGCGGCTCCTACGTCGCCCAGACCGGATGGGGTCTCTACGAGAACATCCTTGGCGACTACTTGACGCGAACGCCATCGCCGCGCCTCAGGAATCAGCGGGAGATCTTCGCGTTCTTCAACCGGTTCTGGAAGCGGATGCACCGGGACTACTCGTTCGTCAACGATCAGCCGATCGCCGACGACAAGTCCCCGTTCGCCGACCTCGACGCGTCGTTCCTGATCGTCAACAGCGGCGGGATCTTCCATGTCACAGGCCAGATGTCGGTGACCCAGTTCGCACGCTTCGACGCCATCGGCTCCGGCGGGCCGTACGCGTTGGGCGCGCTTCACGCCCTCTACGAGCAGTCGCTGACTGCGGAAGAGATCGCCCGCCGCGCCGCCGCCGCGGCGCTGCATTACGACATCTCCTGCGGCGGCGAGCTCGACGTGTACACGATCAAGCTCGACCGGGCGGAGCGGGCGTAAACTCACGAGATGGCCAACCCCGCGATCTCGACTGACGAGCGGCGCGAGTTTCTGGAGCTGCTCGCCCTGCCTCCCGGGGCGCGCCTTCTCGAGCCAAAAGGCATCGCGCTCGACGCCGACGACGGGAGCGTCGACGGCATCCTCTGCATCGACTCGATCGCTTCTCTCCCCGAGCGCGCCGCCGCGCTTGCCGAGTGGGCGCGCGTTCTCAAGCCCGGCGGCCGCGCCCTCTACACCGACCCGGCCGTCGTCGCCGGCCTCGTCACCAGCGACGAGATCGCCGCGCGCTCGGGCGCCGGCCTCTTGGTGCTCTCGGCCCAGGGGGAAAACGAGAGCCTGATCGATGGCGCCGGCTTCCGCCTGCTGCGCGCCGACGACGCCACCGACGCGATCGCCGACCAAGTTCAGCGCGAGCGTGACCGGCGGGAAGCGAACAAAGACTCACTCGTGGCGACAGAGGGTCGCGCGCGGTTCGAGGTCACGCAGCGCCGCCTCGAAACCGCCTACCGCCTCGCCGCCGACCGCCGCCTCGTGCGAATCGCCTTTCTCATCGAGAAGCTGGCATGACCGGCGAGCAACAGGACCGTCCCGGCGTCATCATCTTCCCGCCGCTTCTCTTTCTCATCTGCGTCATCGTCGGGTTGATCGTCCACGTCTTCGCGCTGGACCACTGGAGCGTCGGCTGGTCGGTGCGCCTGTTCGGAATGGCGCTCGCGGTCGGTGGATTCATGCTCGCGAGATGGGGACGCGGGATCATGGAGGCCGCCGGCACCAACGTCCGCCCCAACCTGCCCGCGACGACCATCGTCTCCGAGGGCCCGTTCGCCTTCACGCGGAACCCGCTCTACCTCGGGCTGCTGACCATCTACGCCGGCCTCGGGATCGCGCTCGCCTCACCCGCCTTCCTCGCCGTCATCGTCCCGTTCTTCCTCATCCTGCACTTCGGCGCCGTTCTCAGGGAGGAGCGGTACCTCGAGGCGAAATTCGGGGACGTCTACCTCGCGTACAAGGCGCGAGTCAGAAGGTGGGTGTAGGGGGGACTGCCGCTGCGTGGGTGCTGGTGCTATGACCGCTACACCGACTCAGCTCACGACAGATGCCGGTCCACAGCCGGATGTTCCCACCGTCGTCGCGGTGGCGATCGTCGCCTACCTGTGCGCGTCGGTCATCCACGAGGGAATCGGCCATGGACTCACGTCGGTGGCCGTTGGGGCGCGCGTCGAGATCGTTTCCTCATCGTTCTGCCAGTCGGCGGCGGACGAGGTTTCGCGGGGCGCGCAGCGAGCGATCCAGGCCGGCGGCACCGTTGCCAACCTCGCGTTCGGAGCCGTCTTCTGGGGCTTGCTGCGGGCATGCCGGCGCGCGGGGACCGCGACACGTCTCTTCTTATGGCTCTCGATGCTGTTGAATTTGCTCCAGGCCGCTGGATACCTGGCGGTACCGACGCTGTTCGGATTCGGCGACTGGCACGAGCTCCTGAAGGGGCTTTCGCCGCACTGGGCGTGGCGGGGGTCGATGATCGGCGCCGGTGTGCTGCTCTACGGCACGTTCGTCTACGTCGGCGTGCGCGAGCTCGAACCGCTCCTTGGCAAGGACCAACTGGATCGGCCGGTTCGGCTTCGACGCTACACGGTTCTGCCGTACGTAGCGGGGGGCCTCGCCGTTTGCCTTTCCGCGGCCTTCAATCCGATCAGCCCTGTGCTGATCGCGATATCGGCCGGGGCGGCTTCTTTCGGAGGTGCATCGGGTCTCGCTTGGCTGTCGAACTGGTCGATAGGTCGAGGGCCGGACGCGCGGACTCCCGATGTGCCGCCGGCCCTCCCGCGCAGCGTCACGTGGTTAACGCTCGGGGCTGTCGGGTTGGTGATACTCGTCGGCGTGCTCGGGCGCGGGATCCGATTTCCGCTGTGAACCTCGCTGCACCTGCGGGAGACGAAGATGGCGGCACCGCTCCAGTGGCAAACGCAAATCACCGTTGCCGCGCCGCAAGAGCGCGTCTGGGCCATCGCGGACGACATCACGCTCATTCCGCGATATCACCCGGACGTCCGCCACGTCGAGCTGATTTCGGGCGCCGAGAGGCGAGCGGCAGGTGTCCGATACAGGTGCACGATCCCGGAAGGACGGAAGGGCAATTGCATCGAGGAGATCACGGAGTATGTCCCGGGCTCCCGATTCGTCACAGCATTCCCGGAAGACTCGTGGGGCCTGAGCGAGCAGCTCGCCGAGTTCACGGTCGAGACTCTGGTCGAGCCGGCGCCGGAAGGCACGCGGATCCTGCTGAATGCGTACTACCGGCCGCGCACGCTGCTCATGAAGCTGTTGAATCCGCTGGGGCTTCGTCGCCTGATGGCCCGACGCGCGCTCCGAATGTTGGCGGGCGTCAAGCGTCTCGCGGAGGAGCCGGCTGCGTGACAGCACGGAGGCAGGCGATCTAGGTGGTCTTAATGAGCCCACCGTCGATGATGAAGTTCGAACCGGTGACATTGGCGGTGACGGGCGACGCCAGCAGCACAGCAACCGTCGCGACCTCCTCGGGCGTCGACAGCCGACCGGTGGGGACGCCGCCGATGCTGGCCAAGACGTTCTTGCGGGCGGTCTCGGGGTCGACCCCGGTGGCGCGCGCGACGGTGTGAGCCACGCCGCCCTGACCTAGCCAGAGATCGGTGCTCACGGGCCCGGGCGAGATCGCGTTGACCCTGATCCCCTTGGCGCCGAATTCCTGGGACAGGGACTTGGTGAGGTTCAGCAGCGCTGCCTTGGCCGCTCCGTAATCGAGGACGCCGGCATCCGGCTCGAAGAACGCGTTCACCGAGACGATGTTGACGATCGAGCCCGAGCCCTGTTTCAGCATCGCCGGCAGCACCGCCCGCGTGGCGCGCACAGCGGCGAAGAAATTGGTTTGCATCGACCAGGCGAATTCCTCGTCGCTGGTTCCCAGGAATCCCTCCAAGCGCAGCCGGACCGCCCCCACGTTGTTGACGAGCACATCGACGCGTCGGTGTTTGCCGAGGGCTGTTTCGACGAGCCGGGCCGGCCCCGCGGGCGCAACCAGATCTGCGGCCAGCGATGTGACCCGATCGAGGCCGCGCAGCCCGTCGACGGTGCGCGCTCCCGCCACCACAAACGCGCCCTCCCGGGCCAGCGCTCGGGTGATGGCCAATCCGATTCCCTTGCTCGCGCCGGTAACGACGGCGACCTTCTCGGCCAAGTGTAGATCCATGGCCGGAAGCGTACGTCGCCCGGTCGGTGGGCACCACCGCCGATCTGGCGTAGGGTTGGCGGGCGAAGGATTCTCAGGAGGGTGACGTCCGATACTCGACGCCCAATCTAGGAGACGATCGTGAGGTGAATCCGATGCCGGGACCGATCGACACCGTCAATCAGCTCGTGGACGCGATTAATCGCGGAGATCTCGACCAGGCCGTCGCCGCCTACGAGGCCGAAGGAGTGATGGTCGCTCAGCCGGGCAAGCTCGCCCGCGGATCGCAGCAGCTTCGAGAGGCGCTCGCGGGATTCATCGCTCTCGAGGCCGTGCTCACGTCGGAGGCGCAGTCGGTCGTCGAAGCCGGCGACCTGGCTCTGTACGTCGGCCGGTGGAGCCTCCGTGGGACGGATCCCGCCGGCAATCCCTTGGTCATGGGCGGGGAGTCGTCGGACATCCTGCGTCGTCGGCACGACGGCCGCTGGCTGGTCGTGCTGGACAATCCCTGGGGTGCGCAGATTCTCGGACCGAGGAGCTGAAGTGGAGCTGCGCCTTTGACGAAGCCAAAGACGCTCATCGGAGCGCTGGCCATCGCCCTCGTGGCGCTGATCGTCGTAGCTCTCGTCGTCCTGAACCGGCAGCGAGAATACGACCCCGCGTTCGATGCGCGCATCGCCGACCCGGCCTACCGCGCGGGCGGGCCTGTCGTGCTCTACGACGAAGGACACCTCAACATGCACACGACGAGCGGAGCGTACAAGCCGCTCGCCGATCTCATTCGAAGCGACGGCTACGATCTGCGCGTCACGCGCGACCCTCTGACCGCGCGCGTCCTGGACGGCGTGTCCGTGCTGCTGCTCGTCCTTCCCCGCGGCTCGAACGACGCGAACGACCATTCCGCGTTCACCGACGAAGAGACGGCTGCCGTGGGCACGTGGGTCCGTGCCGGAGGATCGCTGCTCCTCGTCACCGACCATTGGCCGTTCGGGTCCGCAGCGGCGTCGCTTGCCGAGCGCTTCGAAGTCCGGATGGGCGCGGGCCTGGTTCAGGATCCGGAGCACGACGATCCCAGCCGGGGGGACAGCCACCTCGTGTTCTCAGTTGAAAACGGCCTCTTGAGGGACCATGCGATCGTTCGCGGACGGAGCGCGGCCGAGCGAGTTCGTCGGGTGCTCACCTTCACGGGCGGGTCGATGCTCGGCCCGCCCGAAGCTGTTCCCTTTCTCGCGCTGTCCGACACGGCCACCGAGCGCCCTCCGACCCTGCCGAGAGTCACGAAGAGCGGCGGCGACGTTCGAGTCGATATGGAGTATGGGGACCCGGTTTCGGCCAAGGGACGCGCCCAGGGGATCGCGCTGGAGCTCGAGAAGGGGCGGATCGTGATCCTGGGCGAAGCGGGAATGCTGCGGGCCCAGCGTGAGAGCGGTGGCAGCATGGTCGGGATGAACCTGCCCGGCTACGACAACCGGCAGCTTGCGATCAACATCATGCACTGGCTCTCGCGCCTCTTGTAGATTCCCGCTCCATACGCTACTCGGGGAGGCCCCATGTGGTCCGGTACCGTGGATCTGCTGATGGGCGTTTGGGCCGTCTGGCTCTATTCGGTCCTCGTTCCGCGCTATGGAGCGAAGACGACGACCGCGGCCATCGCGGGGGTCGGGTTCGTCCCGTTCTCCGTGGGCGTTCTTCCGCTGGGCGCGATGACCTTCATCTCCGCCGTGCTGGGTTCGATGGCGGGCGCGTGGCTCTTCAACAGGGTGAGAGAGCCCATGCGCGCGTGAGCGGGCCTCAAGAATCATGACCGTCCGCCGGATCGGGACATGGAAGGATGCCGTGCGCCGAGCGAGTGACGCCGCCATCGCGTGTCTCCTGCCCGGCGGGCTTTCGATCGCTTCGATTCTCGCGCACGTCGATGGATACCTCTTCCCCCACGAGGGGGTCTTCCTCTATTGGCTGGCGCGCTCGGGGCCCGGCTCCGGCTCCATCGTCGAGATCGGATCGTTTCGCGGGCGATCGACCCTCTGCATGGCCGAAGGCGTGCGCGGGCGCCGAGAGACGCGAATCTTCGCGATCGACCCTCACGTCTATGGAACGGCCGACGAGCTCCGCGAGAACATCGCGCATTTCGACGCCGGCTCGCTGATCGAGCCCCGCGTGCTGCCGTCCGTCGACGCCGCACGCTCCTGGGGTGAGCCGGTCCGCCTCGTCTTCGTCGACGGGAATCACGAGAGAGCGAGCGTCGAGGCCGACATCGACGCTTGGGTGCCGCATCTCGTGCCGGGAGGCTTCCTCCTCGTTCACGACTCGACCTCGGTGAGCGGCCACCCCGGCCCGACCGAAGTCGCGAGAGAGCGGCTTCGAATCGGTCCTCTCTTCGACGCCGTGGGGCAACTCGGCGCGATCACCTGGGCGAGGCGCCCCGGCGCGTCTTCGTGGTTGCCTCCGGCGTACGGCAAAGCGATCCTTGATCCGTGCATTCGGACGCTCAAAGGCCGGCGCAGCTGACCCTGTTCCTTCTAGCGTTCTTCGCCGTCTGGACGGTTCGCGCCACGGCACTCTCCTGGGTCGACGAGACGATCGCCTCCCCCACTCTTCGCGCCGCCTACTCCGATCTCCTGAAAATGTGGCTTTGGGCATTGCCGGCGGGAGTGTTCGTGGTCGCGCTGCGCAGGACCGGCCCCGCGAAGTACCTCGGCATGACGGTCTGGCCCGACGCGCGAGCCTGGGCTAGTTGCCTTGCGGTCACGGCGATCTACCTGGAGATCGTGGCGCTCGTGGGCTCGGCGGTCCAGAAGAAGGCGTTCTCTCCCGAAGCGGTGACGTCGCTGTCCGTGCCGCTCTTCGCGCTGCGCCTCTTGCTCTCGCCGTTGCTCGAGGAGCTGCTCTTCAGGGGCTTCATCTTGAAAGAGCTGCTGGCGCTCCTGCCGAAGGCGAGAGCCATCGTGCTGACGTCGTTGCTCTTCGCCGCCTCGCATCTTCCCTATTGGCTCTCCCACCGCGGCCTCACGCAGGCCGTCGCGTCGGATGCAATCGGCGTCTTCATTTTCAGCCTCGTCGCGAGCTGGCTGTTCGCGCGCACCCAGTCGATCTGGCCGCCCACTCTTGCGCATGTCGCGGCGAACGTGCTGGCTTCGGTCCTGACGGCCGGAATCGGCTGATAATCTTCCCGTGATCGAGCATGGCTGACCTCGGCGGAGGCCGCATGGAGCCAGGCGAGAATCTCGGATCCTATAGGATCGAGCGAATGCTCGGCCGCGGCGGCATGGGCGCCGTGTACCTGGCTTACGACGCCACGCTTCGCCGTCCCGTCGCTCTCAAGCTCATCCCCGGCTCGAGCGAGGGCGCGATCGCGCGCGGGCTGCTGCTGCGAGAGGCGCGCAACGCGGCTGCGCTCAGCCACCCCAACATCGGCACGATCTACGAGGTCGGCGAGGCCGGTGGCTCGGCTTTCATCGCCATGGAGTACGTCGAGGGGCGCCCGCTGAGCGACCGGCTCAGCGCCGGGGCACTGCCCGCGGGCGAGGCGATTCAATATGCGCTGCAAGCGGCCGACGCCCTGGCCTACGCGCACGAGCACGGCGTCATTCACCGCGACTTCAAGGCGGCGAACGTCATCGTCAACGACCGCGGACACCTGAAGATCGTCGACTTCGGCCTGGCGCGGCGCTGCGACGTCTCGTTGCCCGATGCGACGACGATGGAAACGGTCGCGCCGTTAGGGACGCCCGCTGGGACGCCGTACGCGATGGCGCCTGAGCAAGTCCGCGGCGAGGCGACCGATGCCCGGACGGATATCTGGTCGCTCGGCGTGCTCCTTTGCGAGATGTTCGGCGGCGGGCCGCCTTTCGTCGGCGCGACACATGCCGACCTGTTCTCGTCGATTCTCAGGGATCCGCCGCGGGCGCTCCCCGGTCAGGTGCCCGCGGAGCTGACGTCGGTGATCGCGCGCTGCCTCGAAAAGGCGCCCGAGCGGCGATATCAGCGCGCGGGCGACGTCCGCGCCGCGCTCGAGGCGATTCGTCCCGGCGCCGGCGCCGCACGCTCGGCGACCGCAGCGATCACGCGGCGATCCTGGCTCCTCGCGGGAGCGCTCCTCTTGGCGTTCGCGGTGGTGGTCGGCGGCATCATCTTCGCCCGCAGAATCGTCCCCGCCAGCCGGACACCGGATGCGGTCCCGGTCAGGCTCGCGGTCTTGCCGCTGCGGAACCTCACCGCGGATCCCGAGCAAGACGCTTTCACCGACGGGCTGACCGAAGACATCGTCACCTCGCTCGCGCGGCTGCAATCCGATCGTCTCTCCGTGATCGCGAGCGCGTCATCGAGCGTCTACAAGCGATCCGAAAAGTCTCTCCAAGAGATCGGTGGCGAGCTCGGCGCCGGCGCGATCTTGAGGGGTACGGTCGCGCGCTCGAGAGATCGTATGACCGTCGTCACGGAGCTGGTTCAGCCTTCGAGCGGCCGGCGCCTGTGGGGAAGGACCTACGAGCGCAGCGCCGTCGATCTGGTCACGCTTCAGCGCGAGATCGCCGGCGAGGTCGCCAAGACCCTCGGCGTGGGCGCCGCAACGGCCGAGCGACCCGGTTCGACGAAAACGACGACTCCGAACCCCGAAGCCTACGAGCTGTACCTCCGCGGCTTGTCCCACGTGGTCCGGCAGAGCGAACCCGACATCGACCAAGCGATCGCGCTCTTCGAAAAATCCGCGGCGATCGACCCCATGTTCGTGCCCGTACAGGCGTTTCTGGCGCTCAGCTATGGAAACAAGGCTTCGACGTACCGGCCCGACGATCCGCAATGGGAGGAGAAGGGGTTTGCCGCGGCTCAAAAGGCGCTCCAGCTCGATCCGGAGGCAGCCGAGGCGCATTACGCGAAGGCGATGATGCTCTGGCGCCCGTCGCACGGATTTCCGAGCCGGGAAGCGCTCGCGGAGCTGCGAATGGCCGTGGCCGCTCGACCGGACTTCGACGACGCGTGGGCCGAGCGAGCGACGATCCTTCTACACGTCGGGCACATGGCGGCCTCAGTGCGCGACGTCGAGCGCGCGCTCCAGATCAACCCCGGCAACGTCCTCGCCAGGTTTCGTTACGGCCCCATCTACGACTATGAGCAAAGATACGAGGACGCGCTCGCCGCGCTTGATCGGGTGCCGCGCGAGGCGTTCCCCGTCCAGTGGTCCTACCATCGGGCTTGGGCGCTCCTCTCCCTCGGACGCCTGGACGAAGCCGGCCGCGTCATCGAGGACGGGCTGAAGGACATTCCTGCCGACCAGGGCGGCGAGCTCCACGCGGTCCGGGGGATGCTGCTGGCCAAACACGGGGATCGCGCCGGCGCGGAGGCGGCCATCGCCGACGCCGTCCGAATCGGAAGGAACTTCATTCACTTCCATCACACCGCCTACACGATCGCCGCCACGTACGCGACGCTGGGAGATCTGGACAAGGCTCAGGAATGGATCGAAACCGCTGCCAACGACGGATTCCCGAACTACGCCATGTTCGAAATCGATGTGCATCTGGAGCGCCTGCGAGCCACGCCGCGATTCCGCGCGCTCCTGGCGAGGCTTCGCAGCGAGTGGGAACACATCCCCGGGGAACCGGATTGAAAGGGACGACAGCGTGAATACTCGGCGCGTCATTCTCGTCATCGCCTGCGCAACGCTTGTCGCGACCGCATTCGCGGAGGAGCCTCAGCTCGTCGACGTCGGCGGCTACCGCCTCGACGTCTTGCGCCAGGGCGCCGGCTCCCCCGCAATCGTCCTCGTCGGCGGTCTCGGGAATGCGCTCGATGCCTGGGCGCAGATCACCCCGGCCGCCGCCGAGTTCAGCACGGTGGTCGCGTACTCTCGCGGCGGCTTGGGGAAATCCGAGCCCGCCCCGCACGACTCCACGGCGAAGAGCTCCGTCGAGGAGCTGCACGCGCTGCTTGCGAAACTTCAGCTCAAGCCGCCGTACATCCTCGTCGGCGCGTCCTACGGCGGAATCCTGGTGCGCCTGTACACGTCGCTCCACCCGACCGAAGTCGCGGGGCTCGTTCTCGTCGACGCCAGTCACGAGCAGCAGGTGCAGCGCTACGGCAAGCTCGACCCGGCCTATCCCGCCGCGTTCAAGAAGAGCTTCGAGGCTCGGCTGAAGGAGAGCAAGGGCGCCGACGCCGCGGAAACCCGCGAATCCCTGAGGATCCAGGAGGCCGGAGCCGTCGAGGGGATGACGCCGCTGCCGGACATTCCGATCGCCGTGCTCACCAGCATGAAGATCGACCCGGCGCCGGAGTACGTCAATCAAACGGCGAAGGGACACGACGCCTGGCGCGCCATGCACGACGAGTGGCTGCAGCGTTCTTGCAACGGGATCCACATCGTCACCGCGCGAAGCGGTCACCACATCCAGGACGACGAACCCCAGCTCGTCATCGAGGCGATCCGGTTCGTGCTGGATCGAGTGCGGACTCAGTGAGGGTCCCGGACCGCGCGACAACGGCTCGAGCTGGCCGTGCGCGTCACCCGCTCTGGGCCACATCGGCTACTACATGCGGATAGGACTGCTCTTTTTCGAGTTCGTCCTCGTCGTTCTGCCCACGATCCCCTCGTAGGCGGATCCGCACTCGGCCGGTGCGCGGCCCCTGCCGCACCCTTCCTGGCAGCGTCTCCCGGGAAATACCCAGGATGAGATACCCGTCCGCCCGTTCTCGCCGTATAAGTCCTTCCAGAGACAACGGCCGGCTGGGGCACGGCCAACCGGCCGAGGGGTGGGCACGAAGTGACCGATCGATCGATGCGCTCATACGTCGGATGGGCGGCGCTCGCCGGCATGGTCCTCTCGCTCGTCAGGTGCTTCGCGGTGACGGGCGCTTCGGCGGCGTCCGCCGGTTATCGCGGTGGCCGGGTCTTCGACCCGGAATCCACGGTGGCCGCAAGGTTGTTGGGGGATGAGGTGTCCGCCCCGGACGATGCGGACACTCCCCGGACGATGAAGTGACCGAATTCCGGGGATTGGGCGTGGTCTAGGTCTTGCCTTTCAGCGCTTCATGCGCTGGCCCAAGCATCCCGCAGAATCGGTGCGTGCTTCCAGGTTCCGTCCACCGTTCTGTCCGTGGTCCGACTGCTCCGCTCATCGAGGACCATCGCTCGGATTCCA
>JACXTT010004812.1_pt1 | contig 19907 bp, 15 predicted proteins | sample 9270951 | NCBI WGS metagenome assembly JACXTT01 (sample SAMN15532306, study PRJNA645909) | rock metagenome | isolation source: weathered quartz diorite | place: Puerto Rico | collected 2017-06-21 | reverse complement strand
CTGGGAAGCCAGGTAGCGCTCATAAATCGCCCGGCGTTTCTGCTCGTCCTCTGGCACTTCGTCATAAGTCTCGACTGCGAATCTTGTCTCCTGCAGTAACGGGCGATAGTCAGCCAACGAGGGCGGCATGCTGGGTTGCGAGCGGTCTCGATCCCAATTGGTAAACACGAACCGGGCCCCAGGCTTTAAGACCCGCGCTACCTCCCGGAGAGCGGCCCGCTTATCCGCCACCACCCAGAGGACATCGACACTCATCGCTCCATCAAATGTCTCCTCGGCAAAGCGCAGCTCAGTAAGATCGCTCACCTCAAAGCGGGCTCGGCCTTCGACGTTGAAGTCCTTGGCGCGTTGTGCGGCCTGCTCTACGGCGACATTCGAGAGATCCACGCCTACCAGTGAGGCGCCAGTTTCGCGCGCCACCCAGAGGCCTGGCCCGCCACGGCCACACCCCAAGTCAATAATCGTCGCTCCAGCCCCGACAGCGACTGCCCGGGCGATACGGTGGAGTAGGGTCATCGTCACATAGCTGAGGGGGACCGCCTCTTCGGGGTACTCAGTCCCATAGACCTCCCGGAAGATGGCTCGATGAGTGGGGCTGGCAGCATAGCTCGCGTAGAGCGCATTGAGTCGTGCGGTCAGGGTTGCGGTGTCGAGCGGACCAGCACCAGCACTTGGTTTCTCCATGATACCTATCCTCCTTTGTCTCGCTTGATTATCTAGAAGCGCTCGTTCGAGTCTCACGTTTCCCGCTCATGGGCGAGGCCCCAACCAAGACCTCTCACTGTCAGTGTAGACAGCAAGCGGGGGCCGCGTCCTCTGGAGCAGGTTGGTCAGCTGGCATAACCTCAGCGGGAACTGGGATCAGGTCTTGAAATATAAGCACGTGAATCCTTCTCCACGTCGTACACTAATCGACGCTAAACGCAGCGCGGCGGAGTGCTCTGTCAGGTTGAGGGAACATTGCTGTCTTTCTGGTTTCCATGCCATTTCCGGCTCTTGCCGTCACTGTGACGCAAGTCGAGCGGCGAAAGTCAGCCGCCACGACAACGAGCGCTTTGTGGCTGGCTTTTGTCTATGAGCGCAACAAGGGTACTGGCATCTGCCAGAGTTACAACTTCAACCCCATCTTTCGATGCTTCTCAGCGACGATTTCGCCGAAAGCTCTCTTGTAAGAGTCGCTACTCGGTCTGCCTGGTTCCCTTTCGCTGTTGTCTGCCTCGACAAACAGTCGCTTCGCAGCCTCCTGAAGCGCGGTCTCATTGGCGACAGTTCCGGTGACTTCTGGCTCTGTTGGAAGCACTATGAGCCTGAGTCTGTGTCCCCTGAACTCCTCCGCACGGGCGGCAAGCTCCCCCCAAGTACCTTCAAGAATTTCCGGGTTGGTCATTGTTCGTTACCCCTTCCTTGATTCTGTAGCATAATCTTTCAACTAACGCCTCTTGAACGACGGCGTACCTTACCCCCTCGCTCCCCAAATACCTCCGTTCCAGCAACCTCTTGCCGGTTGGCTTCCGCTCTGCAATAAGTATCTAACTAGGTTCGTCGTATCGTCGTCACCAGCGGAACGGAAGGGAAGCCACGGCACGAACGGGTTAACCCTTTTCTCTCAACGTCCGCTCAGAAAAGGAGGAACGATGTCATACGATCTGATTATTCGCAACGGCACCATCATTGATGGCTCAGGACTCCCGCGCTATCGCGCCGATGTCGGCATCACTCACGGCAAAGTGGCGACGATTGGGAAGATTAGGGACCGCGCCAAGGAAGTCATCGACGCCGAAGGCCACGTGGTCGCCCCGGGCTTCATCGACGCCCATACCCACATGGATGCCCAGGTATTCTGGGATCCCCTGGGTACCTGCTCGTGCTGGCACGGGATTACCAGTGTGGTGATGGGCAACTGCGGCTTCTCGCTGGCCCCCTGTGGCGAGAAAGACAAGCTGCTGGTCATGCGCAACCTGGAGCGAGCGGAAGACATCGCCCCGGAAGCGATGGAAGCCGGGATCAAATGGAGTTGGACGACCTATCCGGAATACCTCGACGCTGTGGACCGACTGCCCAAAGGCATCAACTATACGGCCTACATCGGCCACTCGGCGTTACGCACCTATGTGATGGGGGAGCGGGCGTTCACTGACGCAGCTACCCCTGACGACCTCGACGCGATGAAGCGGGAAGTGCGCGACGCCATTCGGGCGGGAGCCATCGGCTTCACCACCTCGCGCACGCGCAACCATCAGACGCCGGATGGACACCCAGTGGCCAGCCGGCTGGCGACCTGGGATGAAGTGCGGCAGTTAGTCGGTGTCATGGGAGAGATGAACGCCGGCATCTTTGAAATCGCTGGCGAAGATACCGGCCTCGCGCCAGAACGGATTCGCGATTATCTCGACCGTCTGAAAGCGCTGGCCGTAGACACTGGCGTGCCTGTTACCTTTGGCATGTTCGGCAATCGCAAAGCGCCGGATTACTGGCGGCCGTTCTTTACCCTTGCAGACGAGACCGCTACGGCTGGTGGACGCATGTTCATTCAGGTGCACAGCCGTTCACTCAATGTGGTGCTGTCGTTCGAGACAGTGACCCCATTCGACAAGCTGCCCGTATGGCGGGAGATCCGTAAGCTGCCATTAGCAGAACAGGAAGCGAAGCTCCGCGATCGCGCGATCCGGCAAAAATTGATCGAAGCAGTCCACCAGACGCCGCGCGATCGGCGTCGGGGAGTTGGTGCCGAAGCGCGCTCGGCCAATTTTAGGTGGATGTTTGTCATGGACACGGCGAATCCGCCGCACCGTTCTGTCACCCAAATTGCAGAAGAACTCGGTAAAGATCCGGTGGACGTATTTATCGACCTCGCCCTGGACAAGCATCTCAAACAGTTCTTCCTCCAACCCCTGGCCAACGAGAATCAGGAGCACGCGCTGGAGATGATCAAGCACCCCCGGTCTGTGGTCACCTTCTCGGACTCTGGCGCGCACGTGTCGCAGATCATGGATTCGTCCTTGCAGACCCATCTGCTGAGTCACTGGGTACGAGAAAAACAAGCGGTGACCTTAGAAGACGCCGTGCGGATGCTCAGCTTCGTGCCGGCTTCGCACTGGGGGTTGACCGGACGGGGGATGTTGCGCGAGGGATGGAATGCCGATGTCGTCGTCTTCAATCCCGATACCATCGCCCCAATGCTACCAGAGTTGGCTTGTGACCTGCCCGCCGGCGCTCGCCGCCTGAAGCAGAAGGCAACTGGCATCATGGCCACCGTAGTCAACGGTGAGGTCGTACTGCGTAACAACGAACACACCGGCGCGTTTCCTGGTCAGTTGCTGCGCGGTCCGTTGGCGCGGCGTTAACAACTCACCCGGGGCAGACCTGAACAAACCCCTCGTCTGCCCCGCTTTTTCCTCCCGCCAGTAGGGTCTGTCAGATTTCACGCCTGATGGCTCTAGAGAGAGGCCAGGATGTGACACTAGGTGGGACTGGCACGGTCGCAACGGCAAGGGAAGGCGCCCGATGGGCAAGCGCATCTATTTCAACGCGTTTCATATGAACTGCGTGGTACACCAGTCGCCGGGGCTCTGGGTGCATCCAGACGACAAGATGCACCAGTACACGGATCTCGGCATCTGGGTAGAACTCGCTCAGCTATTGGAACAGGGAAAGTTCGACGCGCTCTTCTTGGCGGACGTGGTGGGCGTCTACGATGTCTATCGAGGCAACCGGGAGGCGGCAGTGACGCAGGCCGCGCAGATTCCGGTCAACGACCCGGTGATGTTGATTCCCGCGATGGCGTATGCGACCGAGCACTTAGGTTTTGCGTTCACCAGTTCAGTGCTCCAGCACCATCCCTTCACTTTTGCCCGGATGATCTCGACCCTCGATCACCTGACCAAAGGCCGCATTGCCTGGAACATCGTGACGTCGTATCTGGAGAGCGCGGGCCGCAACTTCGGGCAGCCGGGATTACCGCAACACGACGAGCGGTACGACATCGCCGACGAATACCTCGACGTCTGTTACAAACTGTGGGAAGCCAGCTGGGAGGACGGAGCGGTCATCAAGGATCGACAGCGCGGGCTCTACGCCGATCCGGCCAAGGTCCGGGATGTCCATCACGCGGGGCGATACTTCACGATGCACGGTTGCCATCTCGCGGAGCCCTCCCCGCAACGCACGCCGGTGTTGTACCAAGCCGGGGCCTCGCCGCGGGGGCGGCAGTTTGCGGCGCGGCACGCGGAATGTGTATTTGTACTGGGGTCAAACCCGCAGGTGGTGGGCCAGTACATCCAGGACACACGGGAGAAGGCGCGCCAGCAGGGGAGAAACCCGGAGGACCTTATCTTCCTCGCGTATGTTAAGGCGATCACGGGGGACACGGAAGCCGCGGCGCGCCGGAAGTACGACGAGTTCTTCGAGCAGATTAGCTACGATGGTGGGTTAGCGCTGCTCAGCGGCTGGAGCGGGATCGACTTTGGTCAGTTCGAGCCAGATCAGCCGCTCGAGTACATCGAGACGAACGCGATTCGCACGATCGTGCACGGCTTCACCGAGGCGGACCCGAGCCGCAAGTGGACGCTGCGGGATTTGGCAAAATACGTGGGGATTGGTGGAGCAGGGCCTGTGCTCGTGGGCACGCCGGAGCAGTTGGCTGATACTTTCCAGGAATGGGTGCAGGCGGGAGTAGATGGATTCAATCTCGCCTACGCGATTACGCCAGGCACGTTTGCAGACTTCGTCGCGGGCGTAGTGCCCGTGCTGCAGCGGCGTGGGCTGATGCAAAAGGAATATCAAGAGGGAACGCTGCGGGAGAAGCTCTTCGGCAGAGGGCACGCCCGGCTACGCGATCCGCATCCGGCCGCGCAGTACCGACGGGCGTGGGCGGACACTGGCAATGGGCGCGTCCCCAATCCTCACCGAAGCGACGAGTCGGTCAGTATCTCCGTGGTGAAGTAATCAAGGCATGCAGCGTTGAAACAGGACGAACGCGCGGCACCTAAAACAGAAAGTGTCAACACTGCGAGACTGATACTCCCTGATTTTTATGGTATAAAGCCGCATACGGAGGAGGTGTCATGAAGCGCTTGACTGTGGCTGTGGTCTTTCTGCTGACTGGCTGTGGTCCACTCATCACCGAACAGCGCATGGCAAAGCTCGACACAGACGTCCGATCAATTCAGCAAGACTTTCGTGTCTTGTCTGCCACGTTCACCCCTGAGCAAAGTGAGAAGTATGTCCGGGCGAAAGCGGTGCAAGATGAGCCCACGTTTCAAGAGTTTTACGCATCCCTAGATGAGCAGCAGCAAGCGACGATGACAACACTCCTCGCTCGCGCCCATCAGGCCGGGCAGGAGCAGCAGCAGCTTATCCAAACGGTGCAACAAGACCTCGCGAGGCAGCGGGCTGAGCGTCGGCGTCTCCCCCAGGGGTTCGCGATGGCTTCTGCGGTCAGCGTGCCGTGATGTGTGATACGGGCAGTTCGCCTGCCCGTGCGCAATATTGGCACTGACGCCCCTTCACCCTATCCCTCTCCCGCGAGGGGAGAGGGGCTCCATGTCCGAAAGGTCAGCAAGGCCACATGTAAGCGACAACCGTTTTAGGCGGCGGCCCATTTCTCGCGCAGGAAGGCGCCGACGCGTTCAATGCCCTGCTTACCTTCGGGTAGCATAGGATGGAACGCATGCCACACGTGAATCATGTCCTCCCAAATCTCCAGCGTGCTGTCCACTCCGTCAGCCTTGGCCTTCTGGTCGAGCTTAATCGAATCGTCAAGCAAAACCTCATCTCGACCGACATGGATGAGCAGCGGCGGTAACGACTGTAGGTTCGCAAAGTTTGGCGAGGCATAGGGATGCTTGGGGTCCTTCCCTTGCAAGTAGAGATTCGCCATATCCCCAATACCCCCCGCCCCCACCATCGGATCAGCCTCAGCGCGGGTCTTGTAGGATTCATTCGAGCAGGTCATGTCAGACCACGGGCTAATAGGGACGGCCGCTTTCGGCATTGGCAGTCCTTGGTCTCGTGCGGAGACAAGAGTAGCCACGGCTAAACCACCGCCGGCAGAGTCTCCGGCAATCGCCAGGTTTTTCGGCGCAAAGCCTTGATCCAAAAGCCAGCGGTACGAGGTAACTCCATCCTCGACCGCCGCCGGAAATGGAGCTTCCGGAGCAAGACGATAATCGACGAGCAAGACCGCCGCCTGCGCCGCCCGGGAAATTTCTCCCGCCAGAGACCGATGGGTGGTGAGCGATCCCATGACATAGCCGCCGCCATGCAGATACAAGATTGCACGCCCCGTCTGGCTCCCCGGTGCCTTGACCCATTCAGCAGCGCAGTCCGCGGCCGTTACCATTTCCACCCCGATATCATCCGCCGCTTTAAACGCGACTTTTTCCATACCCTTGCGGCGTTGTTCAAGCGTGATTTGCGCGCCAGGCGGCAAGGCTTTCTCTCGCAAAATCCGTTTCAGTTTTACGATCTCTGGTCCGGCCATTGAGTGTTCCCTCCTTATGAGAATTTAGATCACACCGGTATTCTTGCTATAGACCCGCGTCGTGCACGTCAACAAGCGCTGGGAGAAAAGTGAGTAGTGCTGTGTCTATCTTAAAAATCTGCGCTGAACTTTATTTTGGGTGCCACGGGCAGCGAGCTGCCCGTGCCCAACGCCGCGCACTGGCGGACAAAGCCGCCAGTGGCACCCGCTGCCAGTCCGCACAGTTTCGACGTAGACGCAGCAGTAGGTTAGGCAAAAGTGCAGTGTTGCCCAACAAGGGTAAACTCGCGTTGGGCCGCGCAAGCGCAGCCCAACCTCCGAGGCTAAAACTTATTTCCCCTCAACAGAGAATGCCAAGAGCACGTTCCCCGGCGTTCCTCCCCACTGGCCATAGCCGGAGTTGGCGTAGAGTATGCCGCCAACGATCGTTGGCCCTGAGGCATCAAACGACCCGCCGTTCGCTTTGACCCCGTTGACTGTCTGGTATTCTCGCGCAGCATCGTGATCCCAAATAACTTTTCCATCTTTGGTCGAGTAAGCTCGTAGGTGACTATCCCCAGAGCCGGAGAACACCACGCCAGGAATGACCGAAATCGCCGCGGACTGCGCGGGGCTGCAGTTTTTCCGCTCACCGCATCCGGGCGGCGGCGTCGACCAAATTTTCTCACCCGTCGTCAGGCGGAACGCATGAATCCCACCGCCAACAGTAGGATCAAGCACCGGGACCTTGCCAACAGCAGGATCATCTTTAATGGTCATGCCGATATCTGACACGGCAACATACATCGTCTCACTATCTGCCGCAGGCCCCCACTGAATCCCGCCCGCGATCCCACCTTTCCCTGCGCGTTGCTGCCAGAGCAGCTTTCCCTGCGCATCAGGATCAATGGCGTACACCATACCGGACTTTTGTCCCGCCACGAGAACCCGCTTGCCATTTGGCAAGTTCTGTAGGATCGCTGAGGAACCGAAATCAAGGTCCGGACCTTTCGCTTTCGGACAATTCGTCTCATCGGCAGAGTCACAGGCGACGTTCCACGCGTCATTCGGCAAGAACTGCTGCGACCAGAGGAACTTTCCCGTCTTCATATCAAACGCCACGATCGCGTCGCTCGTCTTCGTTGCTGGATCGGCATAGTTGTCTCCAGTCGTGACGTAGATCCTTCCATGCTCGGGGTCTAACGTTGGCGACGACCATATCGAGGCTCCTGCTGGCCCATACTGTTGTACACCGTCCTTGCTCTTGCGCGTCGGCTTTGGCTTGTCAAGGATCGTGTAGGTCTTCCAGATCTGTTTTCCGGTTGCCGCCTCAAGCGCGACAAGGTTGCCTCGGAAGGTGCAGCAGGCATACCGGGGATCGGCGGCCGACGCTTCTTCGAGTGACGTCACCGGCACATATAAGCGGCCGTCGAGAAACGCCAGCGCGCCAGTCACACGAGCGATGGGATGTGGATCTACCTTCGTCGTCCATATTTCAGCGCCAGTTCTCGCATCTACGGCATGCACCATAGCAGATACATCGCCAAAATACGCAGCATATTTGGGTGGGTTGGTATGAGGTAGGCGAGTGATACTGATGGCAGAGCGTATACCAGTAGGATTTTTGATCGCCCAATACAAGCAGCCGGTAGCGGCGTCGAGTGAATACACTTGTCCACAGCAACGTGCCGACAAAGATGCGTCCACCGACTATCGTCGGTTGCGAGGCGACGGTTCCCGCAGGATAACCAAAGGCCCACTTCAATTTCAGATTGGGCACCTGCTCCGCAGTTAAGCCGGCGCGCTCGGCTGGTTGAAAGCGTGTATTCGCCAGACTCGCTCCCCAGCCATTCCACTGTGAACTCCCTTCGGTAGGCGCAAACTCGCCCGGCGCTTGTGGACAAAAATTCGTGGCGGTTTCCTTGAGTTGCGCTTCTCCTCCCAGAGGTTTACCAGCAATAAACTCCGCCACCGCTTTACGCTCAGCATCAGGCATCCCCAGGCCGAGGAATGTCATCGGCCCAGTTAACAATGCGTCGAGAACATCTTCTGGACTCTTCTGCCGGAGTACGGTCAGTTGCGGCGCCCGGGGAACATGCCCATTGTGACAGGCAGCGCAACGCTGCTCGTAGACTTTTGCCCCGTCGACTCCGGCCAGAGGCACCACAGCCCATGCGGAAGAGTACGCCCCCAGCAAGACCGACATGGCCACAAGAGCCAGTCCTGACCCCTTTCCTCTCAATGTCCTATCCGACCAACTCGCCAGAGAATTGTTCCCCAACATTTGTTCCCTTCTCTTCTTTTGGCTTTGAGGCATCAAGAGCTGCTAACTCTTTGCGCGCCCAACCGTACCATAGAGAGAAGTGAGGCAAAAGTGGAGCGTGCCGGGATGTAGCGGTTGTTCCACCCCTTCCTTCTCCGGATTTGCATGATGGATGTTCCTCCCCTCCCTCAACCCAATCTAACGACTGTCGAGATAGGCTGCGCTTCGCCCTTACACCCTTACACCTCACGCATCTCACACGCGGCGAAACGGTCGAGGTGGTGGTCAGCATCGCCGAAGGTCTGCGCAATCGTGGTGAGGCGCCGGAAGGTGTGACTCACTTTCAGTTCTTCAGACATGCCCATGCCACCATGAAGCTGCACCGATTCCTGGCTCACATGCCGGCAGGCGTCAGCAATTTTGATCTTCGCCGCAGATACCACTCGCTTACGCTCAGCGGCATCGGCACTACCGACTTTTACGCAGGCGAGGCAGGCCATCGATTTTGCCTGCTCGTAGGTAATCATCATGTCTACCATGCGGTGCTGCAGCACCTGGAACGTGCCGATCGGTACGCCGAACTGTTTGCGTGTCTTGAGGTACTCAAGCGTAGCATCGTTCGCGTATTTGATCGCCCCGACCGTTTCAGCGCACAGCAGCGCCGTCGCGTAATCGACTACCTCCTCGATAAGCGGCAGGGCTTCGCCTGCTTTGCCGATGAGTGCGTCGGCCGGAACGGTTGTGCCCGAGAAGCGAATATCCGCTGCTCGCAGATTGTCCACCGTGCGGTAGGTCTTGAGCGACACGCCCGGCGCATTACGGTCTATCAGAAATAGGCTGATGCCCTGTGTATCCGTGTCATTCCCCGATGTGCGCACCGAGACAATCAGCTTGTCCGCACACGGGCTATGAATAACGACGCACTTCTCACCATCGATCACGTAGCCGTTGCCCGACTTCTTCGCTCGAACGGCAATATGCGCGAGGTTATAGCGTGCATCGCGCTCGGTCTGCGCGAAAGCGAGCTTAAGCCTACCCGCGACGATCGCCGGCAGGATCGCCTTCTTCTGCGCGTCGGTTCCGCCGCGCGCAATGAACTGGCCACCCAACCCGACGGTTGCAAGATACGGCTCGACCACCAGGCCCTCGCCGATTGCTTCCATCACCGACATCAGATCGACCGCGTCGCCGCCAAAGCCACCGTACTCGCTCGCAAACGGCAACCCGAGAAGGCCCATCTCAGCGAATGTGACCCAGACCTGTTCGCTATGCCCCGCCGCGGAGTCGAGAATCGCCTTGCGCGCTTCGAAGGTGTAGTTCTTGGCGAGAAAGTTCCTGATGCTGTCGGCGAGTAGTTGCTGCTCTTCGCTGTAGTCGAAATTCACGTCACGCTCTCCCTGTCCCTGTCTCTCCTTGTCCCTAGCTCTGTCTCTCTCCTTGTCTCTGGCTATAACCCGAGGCTCATCTTGGCGATGATATTGCGCTGAATCTCGTTCGAGCCCGCGTAGATCGTGGTTTTGCGATAGTTGCAGTAGCGCGGCGTCAGCGCGGCCGTGAACTGGTCAAAATCCACTGCATCGATAGGCTTGAGCGGCTGCGCCAACGGGCCCACTGCTTCCACCATCAGTTCGGTCAGGGCCTGTTGAATTTCGGTGCCTTTGATTTTAAGGAGCGAGACCTCCGCTCCAGGTGCCCGCCCGCTGCGCAATTGATAGAGAAAGCGGAGATTGGTGATCTCCAGCGCCATCAACTCGACTTCTACACGCGAGAGCTTGTCGCGAAAGCGCGGGTCGTCGATGAGCGGCTTGCCGCTTTTCATCTGTTGCGAGGCCAGAGTTTTCAGTTTGGCCAATTCCCGCTTGGAAGCGCCAACCTGCCCGGTGCCCATCCGTTCATAGCCAAGGAGATACTTCGCCACCGTCCAACCATCCCCTTCTTTATGGACGAGATTTTCGGCCGGCACCTTGACATCATCGAAGAATACCTCGTTTACCTCATGGCGACCGTCCATGAGAATCAGCGGCCGAATCGTGATACCCGGGGTTTTCATATCCATCAGGAGAAACGAAATGCCCTCTTGTTTCTTGCCAGTGTTCGCATCGGTGCGCACGAGGCAGAAAATCCAATCGGCGAATTGCGCCAGCGTCGTCCAGATTTTCTGCCCGTTCACGATGTAGTAATCACCCTCACGTCTCGCGCTGGTCTTGAGCGACGCGAGGTCCGAACCCGAGCCAGGCTCGGAATACCCCTGGCACCAGAAGTCGTCACCGTTGTAAATGCGCGGCAGAAAACGCTTCTTCTGCGCCTCGGTGCCGAAGCGGAACAGCACCGGTGCACACATTTTAAGACCAAACGGGATGAGTGGCGGGCAGCCGGCGAAGCCGCATTCCTCCTCGAAGATGTAGCGCTGCACCACCGTCCAATCCTTACCGCCCCACTCGACTGGCCACTCCGGCGCGACCCAACCTTTCTGTGCCAGAGCCTTGTGCCAGCGGCTATGATCGTCCTTTTCGAGTTCTTGGTAGCTGGCGACCTTGTCGTGTAGGGCGCCAGGGAGATTCGCTTGCAGCCAGACGCGCACCTCGTCGCGAAACGCGAGTTCTTCGGGAGAATAGTTCAGGTCCATAATCGCTCCTCACTAAAACAATGAGCAAGAAGAAGTGGGTCTAGCGTTACACCCTGCCAGAACCAATGCTAGACGGTTCTGGCAGTTGCCCTCTTAAGGGGAATTATGTAGCAGGCCGCGAGAGAATTCCTAGTCCACTACTTTACCTCTACTGCCCTGCAGCCAAAAGTTTGTCCACTTGCTTCTCCACCACTGTCCCCTTGAAGAACTCAGGGTTCATCCCGGTCCACAGCGTCGTCGGATTGGTGAAGACAAAGTCACGAAAATCGGCTTCCGTAATCACGCCGTGCTCCACCAGCTCATACGCCTCTTCGGTGACCTCCGTCATATCCGGTACATCCCAGTGACCAATGTCTGAGCTGTAGACCGCCCGGATCTTCACGCCAAAGGGATTGGCTTTGGCGTTGAAGGCTGTCGCGTTCATCGGATCATCCGCCTCGCAGCCAAAATAGAAGTGCGGGACAAAGAGATCCCGAATGTCTTCTTCCTTCTCGACGCCACAGAGGCGAAAGTCATTGACTATGTCCGGTGCAGCCTTGGTGTTAATCGTCGCACCGCTGGCTTTACTGAGTTGATCGAGTTTGCCCTCCGTCACCCGGCCGCCATAGCGTTTGCAGAGGTCCAGCAACAACTCAGCGTTGAGGTTGGCTGGGTTGTAGTTCTCGATGGCTGCGGGGTTACGCTTTTTCCAGCGGGCAAGCAAATCCGCATAGATCCGTACCCCCGTGCTCACCCCGCCTTCAAGAAAGGCAAATTTCAGGGTAGGGAATCGGCGGGTGACGCCACCAAAGAAGAGTGCCTTACACACCGCTTCGCCTGCCTCGGCAAAGTGCCCAATGTGGTTGTACATGTAGTTGGAGATGGAGGTGCGGCTGCCCCAGCCCATGGCGGCGGAGTGGAAAGTGGGCGCCACTTTGAGTTCGACACACTTGGCCCACACCGGGTCGTAGTCATACTCACTGTCCAAGCAGAAGGTATCAAGCCAATAAGCGTAACGGGCTGCGTCCGGCGCCGTGCGTGCCACCGTCGGCACGGGACGGAGCACGTGCCCAGCCATCATTACCGCTTTCATGCCCAGCGTCTTCACCGCATACTCCAGTTCTTCGCTTGCTTCTTGCGGTGTGTGCATGGGAATGACCGCGACTGGGATGATGCGGTCGTTGTACTCCCGAAACACGTCAGCATGATAGGCGTTGAAGGCTCGACAGGCGGCGCGGCGGATTTCTTCGTCGTCCAGATGTGGCACCAGGAGCCCAAAAGTCGGGTAGACAACGGTGACATCCAACCCCATTTCGTCCAACCGCCCATACAGCAGCTTCGGTAACATAGCGGTAGCGCGATCAAGCGTATTCTTGGTCGGCAGCGCCCACCACGGCGGGATCGTGGCGCGCTGATCGCGGCGTTCTGCGGGCGTGAGACGATGCCACCGCAACATGCCTCCCAGGTTAGATGCCATCCCATTGGCCCGCTCTGTTTTGTAGCGCTCGACGATGCGCGGCCCGCCGATTTGTTGCAGGTAATCCAGCACGGCAGGCTCGAATTCCACGGTATGACCGTCGGAGTCGATCACCGGATGGTTGAGCCGTGCACGTACCGCTGCCGATTTGGATGGTTGCGTAGTTGCCATACAAGCCCCTCCTTTGAGCGATGCGTTTCGTAACCAAGTGTCTACATTGCTCTCTGTAACCGATCAGTGCAGAGCGCGCAATGTACTAGCGAGCCCTGGCGCAGGCAATTCTCGATAGTGAGAATCCGCGTGCGCTTTAGCGTGACTTTCCCACTAAGAACGTCTGAGCCAAAAGAGCAGATTAGGGCTCCTTCTGGCTGCGCAAACTCTGTCCAAGAAACTTCCGCACTGACGAGAAGAACTTGCGGGTGCGGTCAGTCACCGTGAGCGGTTTGTTCTGTAAGAAGGGTACCGCGTATTTCTGGAGCGCATCTTTCCCAATCGTGTGGTGTCGCCCTTCGTTGTAGGCCATGATGACCGTGCTCTCTTTCACCCCTTTCGCAAAGTGTCGACAGGCTGCCGCTCGCATCACCGGGTCGCCTTTATCGCCGAGGATGAGCAGGCGACGGAGATGGGCCAACCGGTCGGGACGGAAGGTGTTCACGAGCTCAAACTCGCGCTGAAACTCGGATTGTCCAGCAATGGCTTTGTGGGCTTGTAGCTTGAGCCCCCCTGCGGCTGCAGGATTCAAGATGCCACTCAAAGAGCCCACACCAGGGAACACTTCGTCGATGTGCAGCGCGACGTTACAAATGTCGCCGCTGCACGCCAGCAAAATGCAATGGCTGATTCTGGGGTCGCGCTGGGCGGCCACGACGGAAATGAGTCCTCCTAGGGAGTCGCCGACCACGACATAGTCCTCAGGGGCGAAGCTCTTGGCCTGCTCGATGAGCTTATCCGCGGTCTCCTGAATCAGCAAACACATGTCACCAAACGTCATGGTGGCGAGTTTGGTGGCTAATTCAACCAGACTGCTGTGGTAGGGTACTTCAATTCGGGTGATAGTGTACCCCAGAGGGGCAAAGACTTCCTCTATCTCGGGCTGCGCTTGCAGCGAGCCCCCCGTGCCATGGGTATAGAAAAGATGCATTGCACCACCCGCTTGCTGATCTCTTCTGTCTTACGCTGACGCAACCCATTGCCGCCGATCCGCACGCACCGGCGGTAAGTGGTCATAGAGGTTGGCAATAAGGTCGGATTTCAGCGATTGACAAGCTGGATCATCCCACGAGTTGCGCCACTGGTGAAGATCGTTGGCGTGGTTATGGAGTTCGCCTTCAGTGCCGTGGCTTTTGCCGGAGAATCTCGGCGGCCTGCTCTGGCTTCTGGGATAGCCTGCGGAGTCCGATCTGCGGGGGTGCTCGCTGGGTCTATGAAGCAGACTCAGATTCAGTCGGGCGACAGCTACATAGTCAGGAACACTGCCACGCAGAGGACGGCTCCGCACAGATAGGTGCCAAGCGCCCCCGCAAAACGCAGAGGGTGGGGCTTATCCAGAGTCGGAGAGAGGAGGAGCCCGGCTACCAGGAGATAACGGCTCACCGTTGCGATCCCCATCACCCAGAGCATCCACAGCGAAGGATTGCGGGAACCAATAAGCAGCATCAACACGGCGAGCATGGGCGCGTATTCAGTGGTGTTGCCGTGGGCGCGTATCATCTTGTACAAGCGATCCGTGGGATCCGGTGTGTACCCGAAGTTTGTCTTCGTGCTTCCCCGGGTCAGCGAAACGCCGAGGCCAAGGCCGAACAGCAACAGGCCAAGCAGCGCAGTACAAAGAATGGCAGTCGTCATAGCTCCCTCCTAGCTGAGACCTACTTATGCAGTAGCGCCGTGGATTTCAACCAAACTATCAGCGTGATAGGCTGCCCGGGCCCATACCCTATCACAGCGGTCGCCTGTGGACAACTGAGTGGCGACACTATAGACTTCCGTTTCCTTCATGCCCGTTCCTTACCCTCGCACCGAAGAGCAGAACCCCCGCACCGTGCATCTGCTGACGCGGGATGGGTGGCTGCTGTTCAGCACCCGTATGGTGCGCCTCTTTGCCTACGGCCTCTTGTCCATCGTCCTGGCGCTGTACCTTGCGGCCGTCGGTCTGAGCGAACGGGAGATCGGGTTACTGTTGACCCTCACCCTCGTTGGTGATGCGCTGGTCTCACTGCTGCTTACCCGAGTGGCCGACCGGATCGGGCGCCGTTGGATGTTACGAGCCGGTGCCGGCCTCATGATCCTGGCCGGCGTGGTGTTTGCGCTGACCAGCAATCCACTACTGCTAACCCTGGCCGCTGGCGTCGGCACGCTGAGTCCCAGTGGCAACGAGGTTGGCCCGTTTTTAGCCATCGAGCAGGCGGCGCTGGCCCATATTACTCCTGGCCGGCAACGCACGCACATTTTCGCCTGGTATAACCTGGTGGGCTCGCTGGCAACGGCGCTGGGAGCGCTGAGCGGTGGAGCATTGGCTGATGAGTTCCAGCGAATGGGTAGTACACCGCTCGGCAGTTATCGCGTCCTGTTCGTGGGGTACGCCGTGCTGGGTAGCGTACTTGTGGTGTTGTTTACCGTCTTATCGGGCAAGGTCGAGGTGGAAGCCACCTCAGGCTCGCGAACTCCCGGCTTTTCCGGTTTACCTCAATCGCGCACCATTGTGCGGAACTTGTCCGTGCTCTTTATGATCGACTCGTTTGCCGGTGGACTGGTCGTGCAAAGCCTGCTGGCCTATTGGTTGCACCTGCGCTTTGGCGCTGACGCGGCCGCGCTGGGTCAGCTCTTTTTCGGAGTTTATCTCCTGGCTGGACTTTCCGCCCTGGTAGCGGCACGGATCGCAGCGCGGTTTGGACTTATCAACACGATGGTGTTTACCCACATTCCCGCGAGCGTTTTTCTAATGTTGACTCCGCTCATGCCAAACTTGCCCCTGGCGATGGCTCTGATATTGCTGCGCTACTGCGTGGCGCAAATGGATGTCCCGGCCCGTCATTCTTATCTGATGGCCATGGTCGCGCCGGACGAGCGTTCAGCCGCGGCTGGGGTCACGACCGTTGCCCGAACGGCGGGCAGCGCCTTCGCGCCGTCGCTCACGGGCGCCTTGCTGGGAGCCGGATTCCTCAATCTCCCTTTTTTCCTGGCGGGAGGGATGAAGATCGCGTATGATTTGGCTTTGTATGTCAGCTTCCGGAACCTTAAGCCACCGGAGGAACGAGACGGTATTAGGGAGTAGGAAAACAAAGGCTGGGACTGCTAGATGAAAGTTGGCGTTCCCGGTAAAGCAAATGCGCCACGAGGGAGCTACGCCGATGCCGTACTCGACCACCATCCGTGCCGAACGCTTCGTCTTCGCTGATTTGCGCGAGGTGTTCGCCAAAGCCAATGAAGAGAAATCCGGAGACCGCCTGGCTGGCATCGTCGCCGGCTCGGAACGCGAACGCGTGGCCGCCAAACTGGTCCTTGCCGATGTGCGCCTCTCCGAGATTATTGCTCAGCCGTTGATCGACCCCGAGGACGATGAAGTTAGCCGTCTCATCCTCGACACGGTGGATCACGACACCTTCCATTCTCTCGCGAGCATGACTGTTGGTGAGTTCCGTGAATATTTGCTGGACGACGCCGTGGGAGGGGCCGAATTGCGCCGGTTGCATTGGGCCATTGCCCCAGAGGTCGCGGCGGCGGTGGCCAAGCTGATGAGCAACAAAGACTTGATCCTGGTCGCCAGTAAGATCCGTGCGGTCACGCGCTGCCGCAACACCATAGGAGAGCGAGGCGTGTTAGGCATCCGCCTGCAACCGAACCATCCCAGCGATGATCTCGGCGGCATCCTTCTCTCGACTGTGGATGGGTTGCTGTTCGGCTGTGGCGATGCGGTCATCGGGGTGAACCCGGCAACCGAGTCCATCGAGGCAGTGACGACCATCCTGCGTGGCCTCGCCCGGCTGATCGATACCTATGACATTCCCACGCAGGCGTGCTGTCTGGCGCATATCAGTACGCAGCTCGCCAGTCTGGACCGTGGCGCACCTGTAGATCTGCTCTTTCAATCCCTTGCTGGCACCGAGGCTGCCAACGCCAGTTTCGGCGTCAACCTCAATCTGCTGCGCGAAGGGCGGGAGCGCGTCCTGGAGCATCATCGGAAGCGCAACGTCGCCTGGGTGGGCGACAACGTCATGTATTTCGAGACCGGGCAGGGTAGCGCGCTGTCGGCTAATGCCCATCGTGGCGTGGATCAACTGACCCTAGAAGCCCGTGCCTATGGCGTGGCGCGCACCTTGGCGCCCTTCTTGGTGAACAGCGTCGTAGGTTTCATCGGACCGGAGTATCTGTACGATGAACCGCAAATCATCCGCGCCGGGTTGGAAGATCATTTCATGGGCAAGCTGCTGGGGTTGCCGATGGGCTGTGATGTCTGCTACACCAACCACGCCGCGGCCGATCAGAACTCGGCCGACAACTTATTGCTGTTGCTGGCGGCCGCCGGCTGCAATTATTTCATGGGTGTTCCTTGCGCCGATGATGTGATGCTCAACTACCAGTCCACCAGTTTTCACGATGCCCTCGGCGTCCGTAAACTCTTCGGGCTGCGGCCGGCGCCGGAGTTCCTGACCTGGCTTGAGCAAGTGGGGATCTTCCACAACCACGAGCTGGCGCGCGCTGCCGATCTGGTCCGCCGTCGCTTCGTACAAGAAGTCCGGGCGATTCAGGAAGGGACCGTACAACAGCGATAGGGAAAGGGAGAGTGTCATGGCGACGACACGGCGAAAGGTTCCTCTGCCGCCAATACCAGAGACTCGTGATCTCTCTGACTTGCAGAAGGCGGTGCAGGCGCGCACCCCGGCACGGATTCTCGTCGGCCGCGCCGGCTCCGCCTACCGGACGGCCACACAGCTTGCGCTGCGCCAGGACCATGCCGCCGCCATCGACGCCGTGCAGGCGGAACTCGATCTGCTCCGCGATTTCGGTCAACCCTTCGTTGAGCGTTGGAGACTGTTTGAAGTCACTACCTGTGCCAGCAGCAAAACTGAGTACCTTCTGCGCCCAGATCGCGGCCGTCGTCTGAGTGATACCGGCCGGACTGAAGTGGTTCGTCGGTGTCCCGCAGAAGCGGACCTGCAAGTTGTGATCGGTGACGGTCTGTCCGCCGCGGCCGTGGTCGCGCAGGTGCCGCTCCTGCTTGGTGCACTCGAACAGGGCGCTCAGGAGCGTGACTGGCGTTTCGGCCAACCCTTTGGTATTCGCTATTGCCGCGTTGGGGTGCTGAATGACATTGGCGAACTGCTCAATCCGGTCGTAGTGGTTCTGCTGATCGGCGAACGGCCCGGCCTGGCGACTGCTGAAAGCCTGTCGGCGTATATGGCCTACCGGCCTCGTTCCGGGCATACGGACGCCGAGCGCAACTTGATCGCGAACATCCACGCGCGTGGCGTGGCGCCCACCGCGGCTGCGGCGCGAATCTTGCGGCTGGCGGAACGCTTGCGGCAATGGCAAACCAGCGGGGTAGCGGTGAAGGAAGGAGGGGCTGGCAGCGATGAGGACGACCGGCTGCCATCAGCAGGACCTCGTCCGGTTCTTCTCCAGGCTACAAAAGAAAACTCGTAAGGCAGTTCTCGATTGAATGAGTCCTAGTGGTGGTGCAGGCATCTTGCCTGCATGGTCGGCAACGCGGCCAAGATGGCCGCGCCACCAAGGCACAGGGGCACCTCCGAGTGAGAACTGCCGTGGACGATCTGTGTAGCATAAGAATCGCCTTAGGCTCTCAGGTGTCGCTGCGCAAAACTTCCAGTGGTGGGCGGTTCACGATCCCACGACTGCCTAGTACCCCGATGAGGACAGTGAGTCCGACGACGAAGAGCAGTACGAGCACGAGCGGGAGCCCCGCGGGAGCGAAGGCGGTCTCGAACAGATAATATGCGAGCGCCCAACTCGCCAGCACGGCGAGTAGCAGCCCGATCACTGCCGCCAGGCTGCCTAAAAACAGGTATTCGATGACCAGGATCTTACGGATCTGCGCCCGCGAGGCCCCCAGAGTGCGCAGCAAGACACTCTCTTGCAGTCGTTGATAACGGCCAGTGACGATGGCACTGGCTAGCACCGTGATTCCCGCCGCCATACTGAATAACGCCATGAAGCGGATAGCAAACGAGATCCTGCTCAGGATAGCGTCAAGCGTGTGGAGGATCACCGTCAAGTCGATGGCCGAGACGTTGGGAAATTTCTGTACCGCCGCCCGCTGTACCGCCGCCGACAGGTCGTTCGTAGGCACGTGAGAGACCAAGACGTAGGTTTGCGGCGCGGTTTCCAGAACGCCGGTGGGAAACACAACGAAAAAATTCGGCTGCACTCGCTGCCAGTCCACTTTGCGAATACTGCTCACGGTTGTTGTGACCGGAACCCCCTGAATATCAAAAATCAACTCGTCCCCGAGCGTCACACCTAGCGTGCGAGCAATTTCGTCTTCGAGAGAAATAGGGACTGCACTGGCAGCGTGACCGACTCCACCTTGCCACGTTCCGGCAATGACAGTTTCTGTGTCGATCAAGCGCTCGCGATAAGTGGCACGGTATTCCCACTGCAAGGCCCAGGTGGGAATTTTGCTGCCAGTGTCGTTGCGCAGGTCTTCCACGCTTCTGCTCTTGATGCTGGCCAAGCGCATAGTCACCAGCGGTGCTTCTTGTAACACCGGCAGAGCAAAGGAGCGCGCGAGATTCGCAACCTCTTCGCGCTGATCGCTCTGGATGTCGAACAAGACCAGGTTGGGTTGATCGGCCTGACCGGCGAGCATCGCCTGCCGCAATAACATCTGTTGGGTAAGATAGAGGCTTACGAGCAGAAACGTGCCGAGCCCGAGCGCCAGCAAGAGGGCGAGTGTCTGGTTGTGAGGGCGATAGAGATTGGCCAGTCCCTGACGCCACACGTAGGGCCACGACTCAGGACAGTACGCGCGGACGAGGACCATCAGCAGTTTTGCTGCCGCGGCAAGCAGCGCGAAAGCGACTCCTACGGCGACACAAAAGCCCAAGCCGTATCGCCAGCGTTCAGTGTGGGCGAACGCAAAGGCGGC
>JACXTT010004811.1_pt1 | contig 19907 bp, 21 predicted proteins | sample 9270951 | NCBI WGS metagenome assembly JACXTT01 (sample SAMN15532306, study PRJNA645909) | rock metagenome | isolation source: weathered quartz diorite | place: Puerto Rico | collected 2017-06-21 | reverse complement strand
AACGGGACGAGGTTCATATAACAGCAGACTCAGTTTTCACCCGTTGGCGGGATCGACTGCGTTGCAAGAAATGATTGCCGCCTATGAAGGTCATCATCATGCGCTTGCCCAGGCACTGAACCATTTGGATGACGCCACTTGGAATCGTCCAGCTTGGTTGACGCGAGGAGATCAGGAAATCATTCTGCGCGATTCCATCGGCGGACTGTTGTGGATTGCTCTATTTGATTCCGTACATCACCGCGGACAACTGAGCACGTACATTCGTCCGATGGGCGGCAAAGTCCCGAGCATTTACGGTCCTTCTGCTGATGCTCCTGCCCGACAGTGATTGAGACGAATGTGGCGAAAGTTCAAACAAGCCGCGGAGCGGCGAAATAATCTTAGCCACGCGCGTGAGCGCGTGGATTTTCTTGCGAGAAGCGGTAAGCCCCGAAAGGGCGGCACAATTGCTTTGTGCCGTCCCTAACGGGACTGGATCGCTCGTGTATAACATTCCACGGGCTTACGCCCGTGGCTGGAATTGTGGTGCTCGCTTCGCGAGCTTGGTTGGCAACAAGCGACTATCTACCGACTCGTCGATTCCTCGAAAGCGGCATCGGAGATCACAAAAGTGCTTCGTAGCGCGATCGCTATTTTCCTCATCGTCGCGCCGTTATGGGCGCAGGAACAGGGTGGAACTCTCGTGGTGACGGTGCGGAGCGAATCGGGTGCGCCCGTGCCGCAGGCCGAGATACACGCTGCCGATCAATTTGCCGTCACGGATGACGCGGGCCAGGGCGTTTTGCAATTGCCGGCAGGAGAAGTTCAGGTCAGCGTTCAGCGCTATGGGTTTGGCACAAAGACCGCCCGGGCCAATATCAGTGCCAGCCAAACTGCTCGGCTCATCGTAACGGTAGAGGCTGAAGCTGTCGTCAAGGAAGAAGTGTTTGTGACGGCAACGCGCAATGACGTTCTGATTGAAGATGAGCCGCTCAAGGTCGAGGTTCTCGACCACGATGAATTGGAAGAAAAGACGACGATGACGCCGGGCGACATCGCCATGCTTCTGAATGAGACCAGCGGGCTGCGCGTTCAAGTCACCTCGCCATCGCTTGGAGCCGCGAATGTTCGCGTGCAAGGCCTGCGCGGGCGGTACACACAAATTCTTTCCGACGGCTTGCCATTGTACGGAGAAACCGGATCGATCGGGATCCTTCAGATTCCCCCGCTCGATCTCGGTCAAGTCGAGGTCATCAAAGGCGTGGCTTCGGCGCTTTACGGCTCATCGGCCCTTGGCGGCGTCGTTAATCTCGTCTCGCGCCGGCCGCAGAAGTCCGAGCGTGAATTTTTACTGAACACGACCTCCCGGAAAGGCAACGACGCGGTTTTCTGGCTCGCAGAGCCCGCAAAGAAGGGTTGGGGTTATTCGCTGCTCGGCGGCTCCCACTTTCAGCAACAGTCCGACATCGATAAAGACGCATGGGCCGACTTGCCCGAATACAAGCGCGGTGTTCTTCGTCCCCGCTTCCTCTGGGATAACGGTACCGGCAGCTCTGTCTTCATTACAACAGGCGCCACGATCGAAGATCGAGCCGGAGGATCATCTGCTTTTCCCGAACAGCTGGGAACCCGCAGGTTCGATGTCGCTGCGGCCGGACGATTCGTGGCCGGGAACAAACTAGTTTCCGCGAGAGCGTCCGCAATGACGCAGCGGTTGCGCCATGAATTCGGTCCAACGTTCGAACATGACCATCATGAAACGTATTTCGGCGAGACGTCGGTGAGTGGAACCAATTCCGGCCACTCCTGGACCGCCGGATCGGCAATACAAATCGATGCCTATCATTCACAGGAAGTCAGCCGGTTCAATTACACCTACACGACGCCGGCGGTTTTTGCTCAGGACGAGTTCGCGCTCAACTCCAGAATCAGTTTATCGGGGAGCGGACGCGCGGACTTTCACAGCCGGTACGGCGCGTTCTTCAACCCGCGCGTGTCGGCGCTGGCGCGCCTGAGCCGCACGGTGACAGCGCGTGTTTCCACTGGTACGGGAGTCTTTGCGCCGACTCCGTTCACCGAGGAAACCGAAGCAACCGGTCTTTCACGTCTGCAGCCGCTCGGCCATTTGAAAGCCGAAAAGGCCTTGAGTAGTTCCGCAGACATCGGTTGGAAATTGCCGTTTCTTGAATTGAACGCGACGCTGTTTACTTCACGTGTTCGCAATGCCGTCAGACTGAGCGAATCATTGGCGATTGTGAATGCCGCACAACCGACGCGCACAGTGGGTTCGGAACTTTTGGCGCGCTTCCGTACGGGGGATTTCAATGTGGTCCTTGCCCACACGTTCATTCGTTCCACCGAGCCGGATTTGATAACGGGTACCCGAGAATCCGTTCCACTCACGCCGAGGCATACGGCAACGTTCGATTTTTTGTGGGAGCAGGAGGGCAAAGGCCGAATCGGACTGGAAGGCTATTACACAGGCCGGCAGCGGTTGGAATACAATCCGTATCGCAGCGAAAGCATTCCTTATTGGGTTTTTGGTGTCCTGCTCGAGCGGCGCTTCGGCCGAGCGCGCCTTTTTGTGAATGCCGAGGATCTGGCCGATTTCCGCCAAACACGCTACGACCCGCTCGTTCGCCCATCGCCCAACTTCGATGGACGATGGACAGTCGATGCATGGTCGCCGCTTGAAGGAAGGGTCGTCAACGGCGGCATTCGATTTGCGTTTTAAGGATTCGTTATGACCTCGGTTGATGAACGCATGTTCCCGACACTGACGCCGGAACAGATCGAGCGCGCAACGGCGCATGGGCGCATCCGAACAGTTCGTGACGGCGAAATCCTCATCGAAGCCGGAACTAGATACACGGACTTCTTCATCGTCAAGACCGGCCGGCTGGATATCGTCCGGCCGCCAGGCACCGACGAACACCTTGTCGCCTCGCTCGGTCCGGGCCAGTTCACCGGTGAAACCAGCTTGTTGGCGGGGCGGCGCATCCTGGTTCGCATACGTGCGAGCGAAGCTAGTGAAGTCATCGATCTAGAGCGCGAACAATTGCTGGGGCTCGTACAAACCGACAGCGAATTGAGCGAAATTTTCATGCGAGCATTCATCCTCCGTCGCGTAGAGATGATTGCTCACGGCTACGGCGATGCTGTGCTGCTCGGTTCCACTCATTCTCCGGCCACACTTCGTATCAAAGAGTTTCTGACGCGCAATAATCATCCCTATTCGTACATTGACCTTGATAAAGATCCCGGCGTCCAGGCGGTCCTCGATCATTTCCACATCTCCATGAATGACATTCCCGTGGTCATATGCTTCGGCCGAGTTGTGCTTCGGAATCCTTCCAATCGGGAGATTGCAGGATGTCTTGGCTTCAATGAAGCCATCAACCAGACACAATTACGCGACGTTGTTGTCATCGGAGCAGGTCCCGCCGGACTTGCGGCCGCCGTGTACGGTGCGTCTGAAGGACTTGATGTGCTTGTCCTGGAGTCGAATGCTCCAGGAGGACAGGCCGGAGCAAGTTCGAAGATTGAAAACTATCTTGGTTTCCCTACCGGCATATCAGGCCAGGATCTTGCCGGGCGCGCTTACTCGCAGGTCCAAAAGTTTGGGGCTCAAGTCATGATTGCGAAGGCTGCCAAACAACTCACTTGCGAGAGGAAGCCATACACGGTCACGTTAGACGACGGTCTGCCGGTGCCTGCGCGCTCTATCGTTATCGCGACTGGCGCCGAATATCGCAAACTCACACTCGACAATTTGGCGCAGTTTGAAGGTGCCGGCATCTACTACGGAGCAACATTCGTAGAGTCCCAGTTGTGCACGGGTGAAGAAGTGATCGTTGTCGGCGGAGGAAACTCGGCAGGGCAAGCTGCCGTTTTTCTCGCGCACACGACGAAGCATGTGTACTTGCTAGTGCGGTCGAGCGGGCTGGCCGACAGCATGTCGCGTTATCTTGTCCGGCGCATTGAAGAGACTCCATCCATCACGTTGGGTACTCAGACAGAAATCACGGCACTCGAAGGAAGCGACCATCTCGAGCGCGTTCGCTGCTGGAACAACAAAACTGGAAACGTCGAGGCACATGACATCCGCCACGTTTTCGTCATGACAGGCGCTGTACCCAACACGGGTTGGCTCGATGGCTGCGTGGCTCTCGATCCGCAAGGCTTCATCAAGACCGGCCCGGACCTGTCCCACGAGGATCTTGCAGTGGCCCGTTGGCCTCTCGCTCGCAATCCGTATCTCCTCGAAACAAGTTTGCCGGGCGTGTTTGCCGTCGGTGACGTCCGCGCTGGCAACGTCAAGCGTGTAGCGTCGGCGGTTGGAGAAGGATCGATCGCGATATCTTTCGTACATCGAGTGCTACAAGAGTAAGGACAATGCGTTCAGGAGAAATGTGCGGGTAAACTCGGCGATACCTGGCGCTTCGGATTCCCGATTGCCGGCTACATTCAGCGTCTGAATGGCATACCGTTCCAACCACTCTCGGAATTCTTCGATACGCCTCGCCGAGCGCGAAAAAGCCAAGTGAAATAACGGTCTGTTCAATTCCTGCGCGACTTCATAAGTAAGCTTGCTGCCGCCGTGGCGATATGTTCCAACAAGGAACGTGCCGTCGGATAACGTAACATTCGCCCTTGTGCGCGCTGGGTATCCTTCTTCGTCGCACTCGATCAGGCCGAAACTTCTTAGCACTGTTTCCTGAGGTCCATCTTCAGTCAGCCAACCCCGTGCCGCAGTCCCGCCGGTCGAGATCCGCAATTCCCGTGCGGCGAGAAGACCTCCGATGTCGGCTCCTGTCTGTCCTCCACTAATGATTTTGCGCAGCATCTCAGCCGTTCGGATTCTCAATCATTTCACAACTCAACCTCATCTCAGACATGAACAGCCAGAAGCTTGCGTTCACTGTGCACGACGGCGGCGCCGTGAGGCACTAGGCCGGTTATGAGCTTCTGCGTTGCACTTCCTCTGCAAAAAGCTGCAACAGGCCGGTCCAACCATTCGGGGCATCGACGGCGGTTCGCATGGAGTCCGCACCTTCACCGTGACGCTCGAAGTAACGGTGTTCCAGATCAACACGCGTGAGACCATCGCCTACCGCAGTGAACCGGATCTCCACTTCGCTCGATTTCGCAAGGTCGGGCTGATACCCCCACTCGTGCGTAATTTGCCAGGCCATGACAAATCGGTGAGGAGGCTCCCAAACCAGAATCCGGCCCCAATCGCATTCGGTGCCATCCATTTGTTCGCTGTAACAACGGCCGCCGGCGTGTCCTTCCATGATGGCCTTCTTTAAAGGAGACTTTCCGATATGATGCGAACGCGGCCACCACGTATCGAAACCCTCGGTATATACCTCGAACGCGCGCTTCACGCTCGCTTTCACCGTGATACTCTTGCGGACAGATTTGTCTGCTATGTTCTGCGGTGCGGTCATCGCCCCTCCTTCTTCTTCTTCTTTCTTTTCCGTTCTTCGACTTTCTTTTTGAACGCATGCAATGCGTGGGTCCAGAACTGATCGAAATAACCTCGTAAAGAGTCGAACCCTTCCGGGTTCAGCTCGTAGACGCGCCTCGTCCCCTCGGCTTTATCCACCACCAGATTGGCATCCTTGAGAATACGCAAATGCTGGGAGATGGCCGGCCGGCTGACCGGGAACTGGTCCGCAAGCTCACCGACAGCCAGAGGGCCCTCCAGCAAACGCGAAAGAATCGCGCGCCGCGTAGGGTCGCCCAAGGCATCGAGTTGCAACTCATGGTAAGTATTCACTAACGGTAAGTTATAACTTACATATAGCGTGGTGTCAATAGGTGCCCGCAAGACATGACAATCAGCCTTGACTGGTTCCATATTTCTATTATATTGGAAATATAGAAACACAACGGAGCAGGCATGACAACAAGACGCATAAAGGATACGCAAGAGGTCACACGGTTTGCGGACATGTTTGCGGCGATGGGAACCGAGTCCCGGCTGCGGATTATGCAACTTCTGCTATCCGCGCATCCGGACGGGATGGTAGTCGGGGAGATTGGGACAGAACTGGATATTCCTAATTCCACGCTCTCGCATCATCTGGACAAATTGAAAAATGAAGGTCTAGTCCAGGTCCGTCGAGACGGGACTTTCCTTTGGTATTCGGCCAACACCGATGGATTGCAGGAACTCCTGGGTTTTCTGTACGCCGAATGTTGCACACGCAACAAAGCGGTTGAGGCGAAGAAGATTGTTTGCTGCAAATAGGGAGAACTAATGAACACGGACATTAAAGAGATCGTGAAAGAAGAATATGGGGAGGCGGCGCTTCGCGTTCTGAACAGCGGCAGTTCCTGTTGTGGAGATCCGATCACATCCAATCTCTACGACGAAGGGCAGGCAACGCAAATACCGGAGGAAGCGCTCAAAGCGTCCCTGGGCTGCGGGAATCCAACAGCTCTCGAAACGCTGAATCCCGGCGAGACTGTGCTGGATCTTGGTTCAGGCGGTGGCATCGACGTGTTGCTATCCGCACGACGCGTGGGACCGGCCGGAAAAGCGTTCGGTCTAGACATGACCGACGAAATGCTGGCTTTGGCGCGCGAAAATCAAGAGCGGGCCGGCGTGCAGAACGTTGAATTCCTCAAAGGTGAGATCGAGCGGATTCCCCTGCCCGACAACTCCGTCGACGTCATTATCTCGAACTGCGTCATTAATCTTTCTGCAAACAAAGACCGCGTCCTGCGGGAAGCCTTCCGTGTACTCAAACCGGGTGGCCGATTCGCTGTCTCCGATGTCGTGACTCGCGGTGCAATGCTGCCGGAAATCCGAGAGAAGGTCCTTCTATGGGTCGGCTGCATCGCGGGAGCCTTAGAAGAAAACGAATACCGCTCGAAATTGAGCGCCGCCGGTTTCCAAGACATCAGCGTTGAACCGACACGCATTTACCGTATCGACGACGCGCGCGCCTTTCTCCAAGGGCACGGTCTCGATTTGGATTCAATCGCGCCAGAGGTTGACGGGAAGTTTATGAGTGCCTTCGTTCGTGCAGTGAAACCGCGTGAGTGCTGCGAGCCGACCTGCTGTTCGGCATCGTGATCATGCTTCACAATTTGTTCCTGCTCGCAAATAGGTGATCCGGTTTATAGCTGCGCAAGTACGTGCGCCCAAGATTTCAGCTCCTGTTCTGGGGTAAAGCGGCGCTGAAGGTTCTCGATAATTGTTTTCAGCCTTCCGAGAAAGTGCGGATCGATTTCCGCTCGGTTCAATGAGTCTGCGAGCTGACGGGTGTCGTTGACGTGGAAATGACCTGGATAATCAGGACCGAGCATCCCGACATTTCCCGCGATATTCGAGCAAAGAACAGGAACTCCACACACCACAGCTTCTGCGATGGCGTTCGCCCCTCCCTCCATTGTCGAGGACAGGACAAGCAAGCGGGAAGCGGCTAACAGTTCCATGGCCGAGTCATGTGACTGTTGCCCGATCCAGCGATACCTCGGATTGATAAGCTCTTCCGACTTGGCTTTGTCTTCCCATTCCGGTTCCAGGGCTCTCCCGGCATGCCTCACTCGAATTCGAGATTCAGCGGGCAAGAGACGTGCGGCGTATGCCGTTCGCAATGGATCTTTCACGTCTCGAAGATGGCTAAGGACGCAGACGTCAAAATAGTCCTTGGACAATTCCGGCCGATGGCGCGGAGGGACAGCAGACTGGTAGATCACCGTCGATTTCGCGCGTGTATCATTATCCAATTCGTTGAGTGCTGCCTCCTGTAAAGCCACAATGCGAGTAGCTAGTGCGAGCGACCGATGTCCTGAATCAGATATGCGAAGGTCGCGGTAGAGATCTGTTCCCGTCAGCGCGAGAATAACCGGCCTCTGCGGATGCTCGCGGTGGAACTGCTCGATGCTCGCCTGGCTGCGACGTGCGTGTAGCGCAATCAATAAATCACAATCTTCTTCACTCCATGATCCGGCGATCTCAACCTGATGGCCGAGTGTCCGAAGGATGCCGGCCCATCGGGTTGCGGTGACGCTATTTCCTAACGGAAGAATTGGAGATTCCGGCGTGACGATCAGCACTCTCACGATTGCAATTCGCAGGTTCGAAATCCGGCCCAGATGTCTCGGCGGTCCGGAGTATAAAAATTACGATAGGCGGGACGAATCAGGCGAGACCGCGTGGACCACGCGCCCCCTCGAAGTGTCTTGTGATTACCGAACCACGGGCTGGAGTACTCCTTATAAGGATCTTCAGCGAAACCGGGATAAGGAAGGAAATCAGACGACGTCCATTCCCACACGTTGCCGATCATCTGCCGGCAACCACAGACTGAATCGGCCTCGGGGTGGCTGTTCACGTCACAGCAGCCGTTTGCCGTCCAGTCCAAGTTGCAGAGCGATTGCCGATCGATTCCACGGGCGGCAACCTCCCACTCTTGCTCTGCCGGTAACCGCTTTTTAGCCCATCGACAAAAAGCATCCGCTTCATACCAGCAAATGTTTGAAACCGGATGATGCGGTTCTAGCGGCACCCAGCGATCGAAATGCCGCCGCATCCAACCACGCTCCGGATCTCGGTTCCAATACACCGGGTGTTGAGCATTTTCGCGCTCGCGCCAGATCCAACCTTCGGGACTCCAGAGTTCCTTGCGGTTATATCCGTTTTCTTCTACAAACTCAGCGAACTCCGCTTGTGTCGTTGCCAATCGTGCGATTTGAAACGGTCCGACTTCGACTTCATGAGCCCACTTCTCGTTGTCGAAGATGAATCCGTCCTCCGCAGTCGATCCGATTACATAAGTGCCGCCAGGGACACTCGCATTGCCATGAAGCGGCGAACCCGAATCGTGGCCGGGCTTGGGTCCAAGTGTCGACGAAAAAGACGGCGCCGGATATCCAAGCGTCTGACGCGTGATCGTGAATGCCTCGTCGTGCATATCCTCATGAAAGACGGAGAGCCGAATGAAGTATTCATCTTTCGCGCTCAGTGCAGAGCCGGCGATCTGATCCAGCACGCGATCCCGAACGGCCTTGAGGTACTCGATCGTGGCGCCGCGGGACGGCAACGGCAGACTCCATCGGCTGTCGTGATGTACTTTCGCGGAGTCATACAAACTGTCCTCATCGGGCAGCATGGGCGGGTGGCCCGCGGCATGACGAAGGACCCAATATTCTTGAAAGTACGCGACGTGCCCAATTTCCCAAAGGAAGGGATTGATGGTTCTCAACAAGGGCACACGAAATTCATCGTCGGACAAGTCGTGAACGAGATCCAGCGTCCTGGCGCGCGCATCGATTACTGAGGTCTCTAGAGAAAGATTCGCCATGTTGAGGGTGAGCCGCCCAATTACCCGAATTACACAAAGCGTTGGCGTAATTTGCGTAATTGGCGGCTGACCATCCTGAATGCTATTCTACGAAACTCAGGAGACCATAATGAACAGAAGCATCCGACTAACTATTTTTGCGTTGGCTGCGATGTGCGTATGGGCGGCTGGCGCGTGGGCTCAGGAGCTGAAAGTGGGTGATATGGCCCCTGACTTCACGCTAAAGGCCAGTGACGGCCAGACGTACGCGCTGTCGAAACTAAAAGGGAAAACCGTCGTATTGGCGTGGTTTCCCAAGGCGTTCACCGGTGGCTGAACGGCCGAATGCAGAGCGCTCCGTGAGAGCGGTGGATTAATCAAAGCATTCGATGTCGCGTATTTCATGATCAGTGTCGATACCCTTGAACAAAACACCGCGTTCGCAAAACAGGAAAACGCGGACTTCCCTCTTCTCGCCGACCCTACCCAACAAACAGCGAATAAATACGGCGTGCTGAAAGACTACGGCGGGGACCTCGGCAAGCTGGCGAATCGCTGGACCTTCTATGTTGGTTCGGACGGAAAGATTCTCGCCATCGATAAAATGGTGAATCCTGCGTCCTCGGGTCAGGACATCGTCGCAAAGTTGAAAGAACTCAAAGTTCCGCCGAAGAAATAGTAATCGGTGTTGGGCGCCTCGACCTGGACTACCGGGCGCCCATCAACCGGTTTACTAGGTCTCTTCTGTGGCGTTCGCCGTTATGTGACGTTCGCATGCAGGGCCGGTATGGAAACGCACGTAACCACCGCGGAAGGCCACATAATTCCATCAGGCTTTGGCGCAGGAGAAGTCCGGTATAGCCTGGATCGCCAGCCTCGCGGGTACACGTCAACTGAGAAAGATTCCGAATTTCCCAGAAGCCGACTTCTCGGACCCTGAGAACGCGAAACGATCCCTGACATTTTGCTGACAAATCCCTAACCGGGCCATGACGAAAGAGCGCTGATCTGGGCGTATAGTGTACGGCAAACGAAGGGGCCAACATGTCTTTGCTGGACGGACTCTTTTACGATTTGCGATTGTCGTTGCGGACGCTGTGCCGCGACAAGGGATTTAGTCTGGCAGCGATCGCAATGCTCGCGCTCGCCATCGGATTGAATGTCACGGTGTTCGCAATTATGAACACGATGCTGTTCCGGGGTTTCCCGCTTGTCCAGCGGAACGACGCGCTCGTGTATGTACAAGAGCGTCTTCCCTCGGGGCGATTTTTTGTCTCCTATCCGGATTTTGAAGACTGGAGCGCTCAGGCGAATGCCTTTGAAGGCATGGCGTTCGTGGCCAATCGACAAAGCAGCTTCAGCGAGGCAGCGGGCCGCTCCATCGATGCGTTGGCAGGTTCTGCCAGTACCAACACCTTCCGATTGCTGCGCGTGTCGCCCATGCTGGGGCGGGACTTTGTTCCGGCGGACGAAGTTCCCGGAGCACCTGGTGTTGTCATCCTCAGTTACCGCTTCTGGGAGAGCCGGTTGGGCAAGCGTCCCGACATTGTCGGTCTGAACGTTCACATCAACGGTGATCCCGCAACCATCATCGGTGTGATGCCGCAAGGCTTCGATTTCCCCTCCGAATTCAGTTTCTGGATGCCGCTGGTACGCACCGGCGAGTGGCTTCGACGTGGGCCTGCACCTGGAGCTTATTTCGGTTTTCTGGCGTTTGGCCGGTTGCGGCCGGGCATGGCGCTGCAACAGGCTCGCGCTGAACTGGAAACGATTAACCGCAATCTGGAAACCGCGGCCGGCAACGAACCGGGGTGTTTATCTCGTCGTTCAGAATCGGTCGCAGTTCTTCATTGGTCCGGATGCGTCCGTCATCTACGGTTCGCTGTGGGCAGCGGTGTGGTTCGTGTTGTTGATTGCGTGCGCGAACCTCGCCAATCTCGGTCTCGCGCGAGCGATCGGGAAGTCGAAGGATTTTTCGGCCAGAATTGCGCTTGGTGCAAGCCAGATCCGGATGATGCGCCACATTTTGATGGACGGCTTCGTGCTGGCGGCGGCAGCCGGAATAATTGCGTGGTGGATCACCAAATGGAGTGTGCGCGCGTGGGCTGTAGCCACTGCGTCCCGCTTTCTCGTGATGGACTACACAATCGATGGCGGTACGCTCGTCTATCTGGTTGGCGTATGCGTTCTTAGTGCATTCTTGTTTTCCCTGGCGCCTATCGCCAAAGTTCTGCAATTTCGTGTGCTCGGGGATTTCAAAGGCAATGCCTTCAACGAACGTGGAACTACGCAGAGCCTGCGCGCGAAGCGTCTGGGAGCTGTACTTGTCGGTGGACAGATGGCACTGGCGATGGTGTTGCTCGCCGGAGCCGGTGTACTGGTACACAGTCTCTTAAACATTGTGGGCGGCCCAACCGGAGTACGCAATCCTCAGAACATATTGACCGGATCGATCGGATTACCCTCCGATAAATACAAGGGGCCGGCAAGCCGGCTTCAATACTTCGACCAGCTTGAAGCGCAGTTGAAGGCAGTTCCAGGAGTGGAAGCCGCATCTGTCGCCACAGCGATTCCAGTTGGCTTCGGATATGTCCGGACTTTTGAGATAGAGGGGCGGACTAATCCATCGGACGGCGGAGATTCCGTTCAGGTTTTGGCTGCCGATTCAGATTATTTCCGGGTGTTGGAAGCATCGGCGATATCCGGCCGGGATTTTAACGGCACCGACCAGATGACCGGGGTGCCGGTTGCAATCGTGAATCAAAGCTTTGCTGCCCGTTTTCTTTCCGGCGAGGAACCGCTGGGCAAGCGCCTTCGCACAATGGAGCGAAACGGACCAGGCGAGTGGCGGACGGTTGTGGGTGTTGTTCCGAATATCATGCAGGGAGATGCGACCCGCGAGCATTTCAGACCGCTGATCTACGTGCCGTTCCATCAGCAGCCCGCCGGGCGTACATTCTTCCTGGTGCGAACAGCCGTGCCTCCAACTCAGGTCGCGCAGGCGGTTCGAGCGGAAATACAGGCGTTAGAGCCTGACGTGGATTTGGAAGACTTCGGGACGTTGAAAGCCAGCTTCGCATTTGATCGCGACAGTTCGGATCTGGCGCATGCGGAAATGGGAAAAGAAGCGGCTGTGGCGCCTATCCTGGCGATGGTTGCTTTGCTGCTGGCAGCCGTCGGGCTGTATGCAGTTATTGCGCATTCGATCAGTCAGCGCGTCAAAGAAATCGGCGTGCGTATGGCGATCGGGGCGACCCAAGCGGATATCCGGCAGATGATACTCCGCGAGGGCATGTTTCCGGTTCTATTCGGTATGGCGTTCGGACTCGCAGCGGCGTTGGCGGTAAACAATATTTTTCGATCCCAACTGGTTGGAATCTCGCCGTATGACCCGGTCTCGATGGCCGGCGCGCCCATAGCCTTGATTCTGATTGCGGTCCTCGCCTGTCTCGTCCCTGCCAGGCGGGCCTTGAGCATCGATCCGGCCACTGCATTGCGCCATGATTGACGCACATCCCTGCACCTGTCCAGCTTAGGGAGCCGGCAGTTTGACGGCTTGCGTCGGGACGGCTAAGATGGGCACGGTTTTTGCAAGCGACCATGACATGACTGACTCATCTCGAACGGAGTTACAAGCCGGTGCGCAGGTTGGTCCTTACGTGATCGTTTCCTCTCTGGGAAGAGGGGGAATGGGAGAAGTATACCGGGCGAAAGACAGTCGATTAGGACGCGAAGTCGCTATCAAAATTCTTCCGAACGATTCTTCTTCGGATCCCAGACGCTTAAGGTATTTCGAACAGGAAGCCAGATCCGCATCTGCTTTGAATCATCCCAATATCGTCACAATCTACGACGTCGGCGAATCCGGCTATGGTTCCTACATTGCCATGGAATTGGTGGAAGGCCCTACGTTTCGTGCTGCCGCGGCTTGCAGTGACCGGCATTGCCAGCTATGCGAAGCACCACTGCGGGCTCGATTACGACTCGACCAAGACGCTCGACGAGCAGTGGACCCGAGAGGAACTCCTCAATCACGATGAATTGATGCGCTCGGATCAGGTGGACTACGGTGGCGGAGTAGCCTTTCTCGTCAATCGGTCTACTAGCGTGTACGCTAATTTTCTCACCATGGCATGGGGAATTAACGGCCATGCCTTGAATCAAGGCATATTCGTCGGTATTAACTTCCGCTTCCGAACCCGCCGCCCTAAGTTTTCCGCAAACCTTGTAGATGCAGAAGATCAGCCCGACTGTTCATTAGTCCCCTTGCCCAAGTTAGGCGACGTCAAAGCTTGCCATTAGTTTGGCGCCCCTTTTTCTTCATCGTACGAGAAGAGGCCGGCCTGCCCCGCCGTCGACGCACGCCGCGCAAGTTCGTGAAACCCGCGCGCAAGGGAGAGCATCCGGTGCGTAACAAATGCTCTTTGCCGCGCAGCTTCCTAAGCATGCCGTGAAGCAAACTCAATTTGCCGCGCAGCTTCTTGTTTCCGCACCGCGGAATGAGGACGCCGTGCAGCAAAGCCTCCTTGCTGCACGCGGAATGAACTTGCCGTGCAGATTTGTCTCGAAGCCGCGTTTCTTAAAGAGCTTTCCGCACGCGGATTGTCTTCGCCGCGCATCTTGCGGAACCCGCTGCGCAGCGAACTCAATTTGCTGCGCAGCAAATGCCTAACCTATCATGCCTAGAATCTTAGGCTTACGGAGATACCCGATTTTGCCGTGCAGCAAAAGGTCTTTGCTGCGCAGCAAAAGCTCTCCGATGCACGGCAAAATCCCTTCGCTACACGGAAAAATGAGCTTGCCGCGCAGCAAAGAAACCTCCCCGCGCAGCAGGGCCTCGGCGACGCACGCGGAATCACCAAGCCGTGCAGCACTTCCTCCGAAACGCGCAGCTTTAACAATTCGGCGTGCAGCAAAAGGTCTTCGCTTCACGGCAAAACGAAAAACCTGCGCATCTTTGCCTCGGAGACGCGCGACTTTCTCTCCATGATACGCAGCAAGGTCGGTCATCCGCGCAGTTCGTTACGGCCGCCACGGCGCTTTGCGATATCGATGAGTCTTTCTTGGTGCCGGTATTGCTGCGAACTAATCCCGTCGTCTGACCCGGAATGTTCGCTGTGCCGGGTGTTTGAAATTGGCTGTCGCGCTTTGCATAGTTTCGCTTCAGTTAACGATTGAAAGTTTTCTTAATGCTTCCGGTGAGCCACAGGAGGTAAACGCCTCGGACGGAATCCTTCGAAATTGCGCGCCCGATACGTAATCGTATGGGGTAATGCAGAAGAACGCGGAAGCAGTCGTTTCATTCAGAAGAGTGTCCCTAATATCCAGTACTGGCGCAGTAAACACATTGTATGAGGCCGAAAGATTTCGATGCCCGAGGAGAAGAAAGAACTGCTCGGAGAGCAAGCTATCCGGAACAACGTGAACCGCGGAGGCTCGCCGTCCGAACCCGCAATACTAAGAGACTCCAAACTCAGCGACGTATTTCGATGCTGTACCGTGCCGTCGCTTCAGGCTGGCAACTCCATCCAGCGGCAACACGCCATAATCGGGCCACTTACAAGTCACAATTACCCGATCGCGCAGATTCTGTCGGTCTAAAGTTTTAAGAGGCCCAGGCTGATAACAATCGCTTCATCGACCTTCCGCATGACGTCGATGTTGACCCTGCCGAGCTTCCTTAACAAACGCTTTCGATCAACCGTGCGAATTTGATCCAACCGAATCGTGGAGACAACTTCAAGGCCAGATGTTGAAGGTTGAATCACAACTTCGTTGGGATAAGGCGGGTCGGAGACTCGACTCGTGATGGCCGCCACAATCGTGGTCATGCCATAACGGTTGGTTACGTCATTTTGAATTATCAACGCTGGTCGCGTTTTCCGGATCTCGTGCCCTAACGCCGGGTCGAGCGCCGTGAGGAAGATTTCGCCGCGGCGCGGGAAGTCGCCCGCTCTTCTCGATCGAGTCTCTGCCATGATTCTTGATCCACTGGAAACCATTCTTGGGCAATCTCGAGATCCAACTCCGCATTTGCCAGTGCCCCTTGCTTGAGACGTTCTCGCAGATTTGCAGCACTTCGAGTTCGCACATAGTGAACCACCGCTTCAGATATGAAGCGGCTGCGGTCGCCTTTACCTGCTACCCGATCGAGGAGTCTCAGCGTTGCATCCGGAAGAATGATATTGACGCGTTTGCTCATAAGAGATCACCTAGACTACATTTTAATGATACACACAATAGGTGTGTACTGCTCAATAAGAGCCAGAATCCAGCCGCTGACGTTTGCGGCGGACGCGGTGGGCTATGGAGAAAGTACGGAATGCGTTCTGATGTTTTCACGGGACGAGGAGGGAAAAGATTGAATAGAGGTCCGCGATGAGGGATACGTATGCGGCATTTTTTATGGTGACAAAACTGGGCACCTTTGATTTTCTAAAGCATGCATGACGGCTAGAATCTTTCTCGCACACGCGTCCGAAGACAAACCGCAAGTACGCGAGATCTATACAAAGCTCGAGGCAAAAGGGTTCCGGCCATGGCTCGACGAGCTCGATATCTTGGCAGGCCAGAATTGGCAGGCGGAGATCCGCAACGCCATTCGGGACAGCAACATTTTCGTCGCGTGTCTCTCACGACGCTCCGTCGCAAAGCACAGCTTCGTGCAAAACGAATTCCGCTCGGCGCTCGTTCTCCTCGGAGAAAAACCGCCGGGCACCATATACTTCATTCCTCTAAAACTCGAAGAGTGCGACATCCCGGACCTCCAAGTGCCGTCGCTTGGGATCTACCTGCGCGACATTCAGTGGCTCGAGTATTGGAAGGACGGGGGATTTGAGCGCCTCATTCTAGCAATCGATCGGTCGTTGGGCCGCGCCGATTCTGATGCTGTAACGCACGCGAATGACGCGCGACAACAAAAATTGCAACAGGAGATCAGCCATCGAGTTGCTGTCTTGCCGCTTCTCCTCGGAGACGTTTTCACATTTACTCAACTGCACACTGTAAAAGGGGCCGTGCACGGAAAATCAGAGCAGCATCCACACTTTGGCAAACTAGGCGAGTTCGAGTCACTGTTTCCCGAATTCTCAGGTATAAGCCTGTTTGGCCTCATGTGGGAATTGCAACGATCCCTTCCTGGTCCCGAGCAGCCCAGGCTTGAGCCCGCGTTGCAATCGGCGCGGGAGTTACCGACCATCTTTAACCATCTAGTCTTATTGGTTCCTGTCGGAAACGAGGATTCGAAATGGCAATTGAACCGAGAAGTCGTGCCGACATACCGACACCTGCTCGACAGTTTTGCAAATCTACCTTGGAACGCTCGTTCCGCCTCGGTGCCACGCCACCAGCGACGCTAGTCAAGATATTTTCCATTCCTACCAGCATCTCCTGCGCGGAAGAGATAATAATTTCGGTCTTCACTGCAACCACGACGGAAAGGCCTGGACATCGAGTAGCAGTGAATCGCTCGCTCACGCGTTTATTGAGCCTGGCGGTTCTTCAGCAAGAACATTAAGAACGATTCACAACCAGGAAGAACGATTCACAAAGATTCACAATGAAGCGCTTCGCTAGTATTGCTCCCGTGAGGCATTGAGAAAGTTTCGATGCTTCGCGAAGGAGAAACGATGCGAAGCGCGACACACCATCTGAAAGGCCGCAACAAGGCGAACGCCTTCGATTCTGCCAGCGTCCGCACTCGACTCCTTACTCAAGCCCGGCGGCGATGTGCTGCCGTTTCACTGGTAACCGTCAACGTTCGGTAATGAAGGAGTAACACCTATGGCTCAGAAGGTTCGCATTTCACTCAACTTGAGTAAGACTAACGATTCACAACTTGCCACACTTGCCGCTGCCGTCATCAAAGGCATAACCGGCAACAAGGCGTTTCCCAACCCGCCCGTGGATCCCACGGCGGTGCAGACTGCGCTGGACGATTTCAACGCGGCTCTGGCCGCCATGCCGCTGGGCGGAGTCCCCGTAACCGCAGCGAAGAACAACAAACGTGATGTCCTGGTCGGTCTGTTGCAGAAGATCGGGTATTACGTTCAGACCCACTGCAACGGTGATCGCGAGATCCTGGTCTCCAGTGGCTTCGCTGAACTTCCGCCGCGCGGCGCCGCTTCCGTGCCGGCGAAACCTTCCATCCTCAGCGTGGACAACGGCAACACCACCGAACTTGTGGTGAAAGCTGCCGGAGTCGGTCGGGTCAGGTGCTACGAGATGCGGTACGCCTCGGTCGGTGCCGGAGGCGCGCCCGGTCCGTGGCAGCCTGCCGGATTGTTCACCGATGTTCGCTCGATCTCTGTGACGGGCCTGACACCTGGAAACAGCTACGCGTTTCAGGTGCGCGCCATGGCCACTGCCGGCTTCAGCGAGTGGAGCGATCCGGTCGTGCACGTCTGCTGGTGACGACGTGACGGTCGAGCGGCGGCCGTCGCTTGCACTTTACCGGCCGCCGCCACCGGGAAGGACGCCGCTTAGGTCAGGAACCACAAACACACAGAGATACAGAGAGGCCGGCATAAATTGATGACCCGTCATCAGAAGAGAACTGCAGCTTCTCCCTTTTCGGCGACCAACTTTGCGAGGTGGGACAGTAGAGCATCCCTCCGTTTCAAGACGTTTCGGATATCTTCCCGGCTGAGAATGCCCTTGAGGCGAGTCTGCAGGTCGTCTTCGCGAAGGGCCCGCAATCTGGTCAGCAGGCGGCGATCGAACTGCGACGGCGGGTTTCGCAGTTCGGTTTCGCTCGAGAATGCGAACAAGTGATCGATCCGGACGATTTCCCAGTTCGGGTCAATGAGGACGTTGTTGGCTTCGTCGCGTTGAGCGTTGCCGACCAACGCGTCGAACAGATCCATGCTGGCAACTTGATGGTTCCAGCGGGAAGTTTCTGGAATCTTACCCTGAACCTGTTTGTATGCCTTGCAGCTGTTGACCCAGAGTTGAATCGAGCCGGGACGGCCCTCGAGAGTGCGTTCCACGGTCGGCGGAACCATGTTAAGCCCTAACATCTTGTCCAGCTCGTAGGCAGCGATCTCTGCCTTGTAGCTCCCGTGCGCTCCCTCACCGGTCGGTGGAAATGGTCTCCACACCGCTCTCAATTCGATCTCATCTTTCTTCAGAAGAACCCTCCTGGCAGTCGCCTCGCCCCGGGCCAGTTCGTCCGACGAGACGACGTCCGCATTTTTGAGCAGATCTTCGAACGGGATTTGGAAATCCGGCCAGATTTTTCCAGGGACAGTTCCGGCGACGGCGTAGGTCAGAAAGCGTAATGTCTTGGGATCCGTCCGGAAACTCACGATGGCATCCTTGAAGACCTCGGTGCTGGCGCGGATATCTCCTGCCGCATTCAAGGCCAGGCCGCACCGGACCATCGCCTCGCCACGAAGGGCGGCAGGCGCGGCGGTGTTCCTGGCGATGGAGGCGAATGCGTCTGCGGCCTGCCGGTAGTTTCCGAGATCGGCCTGCAGCTTTGCCTGAGTCATGAGCGCGGCGAAATCCTTCTGCAGTTCCGTCCGAACGAAACCCGCAACCACAGGACTTGCTGTGCATGCAGTGACTGTAAGAGCGACAATAATGAACACAGTCCTGGTCCACTGGTTTTCCAAAAGAGACCGCAAATGTTGCTTTGTCATGATGTGCGCCTCCTCGCGACAGGCAAAGGTTCACACGTTTTCTGCGCCGACGCCGTTCGCCTTCCGTTCCGACGCAACAAGGCGCGCACGCGCGCCATCAGCTCCCGCGCGGCAAAAGGTTTAGTCAAGTAGTCATCTGCTCCCAGTTCGAGCCCCACGACTCGATCCACGAGATCGCCTTTAGCTGTGAGTATCAATACCGGCAGCTCGTCGCCTTTGGCGCGGAGTTCCCGCAAGATGTCAAGCCCGGTGCGGCCGGGCAACATGATGTCGAGGATGAGCACGTCCGGCCGAAAGGCTGCTACTGCTGCCACTGCCTCGTCGCCATGGCTGACGATTCGAACGTTGTAACCTTCGTCGCGGAAGTTGTCGGCGAGCCCGCGCGCCAGGGCCGGTTCATCTTCGATCAGAAGCAGACGCGCGCTCACGCTGGCGACGGCTGGGTCGCGTCTCTCGTGCGCTGCGAGACCTCGCTGAAGCGCCTTGAGGTCTTGCGTCAAACTGTGCGCATCACTGTATCGCCGGGACCGTTCCTTCTGCAGACAGCGGCGGACGATGCGATCAAATTCGCCAGGCAGCTCCGGCCTCAGTTCCGGCAACGGCCGCGGTTCGGACTCGAGGATCTGCGCGAAAGTGGAAATCAGCGAGTCGCCGTTGAACGCCTGCCTTGCGGTTGCCGCTTCGTAGAACACGGCGCCCAAAGAAAAGACATCGGAGCGCGCGTCCAGCTGTTCGCCGAGCGCCTGCTCAGGAGACATGTAGGAGACCGTGCCGATGAGCGTTCCCTCACCTGTCAACTCCGCCGAAAGCGTCTCCGCTTGGCTCGGAACTTCGACTCCGCCCATGAACTTCAGCTCCTTGGCCAAACCAAAGTCCAGGATCTTTACCCGCCCTCCGGCGGCGACCATGATGTTCTGCGGCTTCAGGTCTCGGTGTATGAGTTGTTGTGCGTGCGCTTCGGCGAGCCCTTCACTCGTCTGCG
>JACXTT010004810.1_pt1 | contig 19909 bp, 17 predicted proteins | sample 9270951 | NCBI WGS metagenome assembly JACXTT01 (sample SAMN15532306, study PRJNA645909) | rock metagenome | isolation source: weathered quartz diorite | place: Puerto Rico | collected 2017-06-21 | reverse complement strand
CTCCCCGCAAGTGACTGATTCTAATAGAGTTGGGGAAGGGATCCAGTTTGCCAACTCACTTGCTCATTGCTGGTTGGCAGACTGCAAGTGCGCTGATGCCAAAATCGAAAGGTACACCCTGTTGGGATATCAATGCTGTAGGCGATTTGGACATGCCAATATCGCTTACGGTGTGCGCGGCTCTTTCATCCGCTTTCGCAACTCCTCCATCCGTTTCTTGATTTCCATTTCGTAGCCGCGCTCGACCGGCTCGTAATAGCGGCGTTCCTCCGGCAAATATTGCTGATCGACCCAGCCGCCTTCGAAGTTGTGGCTGTACTGGTATTCCGCGCCGTGGCCAAGCTCCTTGGCGCCGGGATAGTGGGAATCGCGCAGATGGGCCGGCACCGGCAGCGTGCGGCCGTTCTTGACGTCGTCGCGCGCCTTGCCGATGGCGAGCGTGGCGGCGTTCGATTTCGGGGCTGTGGCGATATACGTGACCACCTGGGCGAGGGCGAGCTGGCATTCGGGGAGGCCGACAAACTCGATGGCTTGCAACGCGGCGGCGGCGACGACGAGGGCCTGCGGGTCGGCGTTGCCGACATCCTCCGAGGCGCAGATGACGACGCGCCGGGCGATGAAGCGCGGGTCCTCGCCGGCTTCCAGCATGCGCGCCAGCCAGTAGATCGCCGCGTCTGGATCGCTGCCGCGCATGCTCTTGATGAAGGCGCTGGCGACATCGTAATGAGCGTCGCCGGTCGGGTCGAAGTCCATCACCTTGCGCTGGATCGAATCGCGCGCGACCTCCAGCGTGAACTCAAGGGACGAGCCGGTAGCGTTAGCACCCGGAGCCTCCATCGACAGCACGCCGACTTCCAGGGCGCTCAAGGCGCGGCGGGCGTCGCCGTCGCAGATTGCCGCGAGGAAATCGAGAGCGTCCTCGGCCGCGCGAATCGCCTGGTTGCCGAGGCCGCGCTCTTTATCGCTCAGCGCCCGCAGCATCAACCCTTTCACCTGTGCCGGCGTCAACGGCAAGAACGTGAAGATCTGACTGCGCGATAGGAGCGGCGAGTTGATCGCGAAGAACGGGTTCTGCGTGGTTGCGCCGATCAAGATGATCCGGCCCTCTTCCACGTCGGGCAACAGCACGTCCTGCTGCGTGCGGTTGAAGCGATGCAGCTCATCGACGAAGAGAATGGTGCGGCGGCCCGAGTCGGCAAGCTCGGCGCGGGCTTCCTCGAGCAATTCGCGCACCTCCTTGATGCCGACGGCGACAGCGTTGACCTGGCGGAAGACGCATTGGGTGTGATTGGCGATGACATGGGCGAGGGCCGTCTTGCCGCTGCCGGGCGGGCCGTAAAAGATGACCGAGTTGAGCCGATCGGCTTGCAGCAGGCGGCGGAGCAATTTGCCTTCGCCGAGGAAGTGCTCCTGGCCGGCGAACTCGTCGAGGCTGCGCGGCCTCATGCGGGCGGCGAGGGGCTGGGCTTTTTTCAGGTTGGCCTCGTGGGCCTGGCGGAAGAGGTCGATGGCTGGACTCCCTGCGAGCCGCTTGCGGCCTAGCGTCCGCAGAGGAGCGCCAGGTAGCTGGCATTTCCCTGCGGACGCTAAGCCGCAAGCGGCAAGGAAAAAAAACCGCGGCGCGATTTGCATCGCCCGCGGTTCTTATTCTATGCCGGATCGCTCACGGCAACGCGATGTGCGTCACGCGCAGCGCCTTGGTGCCATTAACCTCCTCGTTGGTGCCGTAGACGCTGATGGTCTGTCCGGCGAAGCGCTCCAGAGTGCCGCCTTCGCGGGCCATGAGATGGGCGATGACTTCGCCATTGCTTTTCATCAAGCGCCACTCGGGGCCTTCCTTCGCCTCGTTGCGAACGAGCCGGCCGTAGGCGGTCCAGCGCTTGTCGTTGGTCGCCGGCGCCAGCGCCGCGGCCAACTTCACATCGAGATCGACCGGGGATTTCTGCCAGCTAGTTTGCTGGATCTTGCTGGAATCCAGTTCACTGATGCGCAGGTTCAGGTTATCGCCCTTCAGCTCGAAGGCGGCGGGCCTGGCATCGCTAACATTCGTGGCAACCTTCTGGATGGTGACGGCGGCGCCGCCTTCGAGGACGAGGCGGTCCTCGGTAAGCGAAATCGCGAGGTGCTCGCAGCTGCCGGTGATCATGTCGCCGCTGATCTGCACCTTGCCCGATGCTTTGAGCGTATGCTTGCCGGTCTGCAAATCGAGGCTCTGGCAGACGATCCGGAACTCGTGTTTCTTGTTGATGGAGGCGACGACGACGGTTTGGCCGTCGATCATATCGACCTGCAAGCTCCACGGGCAGTTCTTGAGCTTGGCGACTTCGACATTGATCGCTTGCTTTTGCGACGCAGGGGCAGGATCAACCATATTCTCGAAGGCTGCTTTGGGATAGCCTTGGGATTCGTAACGCGATGCGTCGCCCTTTTTCGGCACCGGCGGATTCACGGGAGTCGTCTCGGGCTTCACGACCGGCTCTAGCGCCGGCTTGACCGTTACCGGCGGCGGCAGACTTGGCTGGGGCGTCGGCACCGGAGAAGTCGGGGCCGGCTTGACGTCGTTCAACGGCGGAAACGTGATCTGCACATCCTCTTTGGCGGGCTTAACCGGTTCAGTCGGTTTCGGCGCCGGGAGCGGCTTCTCGTCCACCGTGGGCACCGCCGTCTCCTTGATCGGATCGACGCTCGGCTGCGTCACCTCCTTGACGGTCGGTAATGCCGACGGCGTCGGCAGGCCTGGCGTCGGCGGCGCGGGCGGCGGTACCGTCTGCGGCGCCGCGCCCAAGCCGGGCAACGCGGGCAGCTGGCCAGGCTTCAGGTCGTTCGCGAGCGGCGGCGGCAGCTCAAGGCCCGAAGGCCCAGGGATGACCACGGCCTTGGGCGCGTCTTTCTTCCCCTTCGCCTCGAGATCCTTTTGCAGGATCTCGAATAGCTGATTGTCGCTCTTCTTCTCCTCCGCTTTCTTGGGCACGTCCTGGGCGCCGCTGCGGCTGAACAGAAATTCTCCCGCGCTGATGCCGACGGTCGCGGCGAGAAACAACCCGATGAAGATTTTCCTTCGCATCGCATGCTTCCTTGCTCTAATAGGTGGGGTTCGACTCAAAACGGATTCTACCAGGGGGCGGTTTTTCGTGTCACGACCAATTGTCGATGACGCAACTCTTTTTCCCTCAATAAGTTGTGAATTTCTCCCAAAAAACGATTGCAGTTTTTTCGGAAATTGCTCAAGATTCATTGAATTCAGCGCAACAAATGGCGGAACTCTCCGTCTGTTTTTACGTTGAATAACTGTCCCGTTCGAACCACATTTCTCGACAGAGAAAAGGAGAAAACATCATGCGTCTCGGTCTATTGCTCGCGTTCGGCTCGCTGTACCTGTTCGCCTTCGGTGCTGCCGCTGCGGAGCCGAAGCATCCGCATCACCACCTGCATCACGCCCTCTGGGAGCTGCGCGATGCCCGCAAGGAACTGAAGGAAACCAAGCACGATTTCGGCGGCCACAAGGAAAAGGCCCTGGTCGCGATCAATGACGCCATCAAGCAGGTTGAACTGGTGTTGCAATACAAGGGGGATAACATCAAGGGAGTGCCGACGCGCGGCGACTTGAAGGAAGAATACAAGAAATACAAGCACCATCCGCACCTGCACCATGCGTTGCACGAGCTGAAGCACGCCCATCATCAACTCAAGGAGACCAAGCACAACTTTGACGGCCACAAGGAAAACGCCATCCGCGACGTGAATATCGCAATCCACCAGATCGAGGTCCTGCTGAAACATCACAAGTCGTGATCGGTGCTGGATTTCGTGTGCCGTCAGAGCCTGAAGCGATAGCGAAGGATGAGCCCACTTTCGCTAACGCTTCAGGCTCTGGGTGTTGAAAAATACGCCGCCGCGGTGTTGCGAATGCAGACAGAAATGCTGCACGCAGCTTATTTTCGTGAAAAGTGATGAAGCTTCGATAAACGTAAGTGCTGTCTTGGTGTAGAATTAGGATGTGGCCTCTCGGAGCGCGCTATGCGCGGCATCGCGTTTGCTCCGTCTCAGAAACTTGCGAATATAGTTCGGAATCTCGCGCGAACCTTGAGGCTTGCTGCGTTGTCAGAGAGGGGAATGTGTCCCTAGGTTCGCTGTAGTCAGGCCTTCCAGCCTGACTTTTGGACGCAAAACAGTCAGGCTGGAAAGCCTGACCTACGAAAGAAAGAGAAAAACCGCTAAACCAATCCTTTGTTCTGGGCATTACGCCCTCTTTTGTTCGCCGGAGGCTCCCATGACCGTCATGAAAATCCAAACCGTCGCAAGGTGTGCCGCCGAATTTGGCGTCCGCGTGACCGGTACGGGTTCGATGGGTGGGAAGCCGATGGCGTCTCTGTCCTTGCCAAGGCTGCCGCTGCTCGGATCCTATCCGATTCCGCAGGGTCCTGATGCCGATTTACGGGCGGATAATGCCGCCGCGGCACAGGCCGTCAAGCGGGCCGGTCGGTCCGTCAGCGGGAGTGCCAGAGGGGTCGTCCTTTCAAAACGACCCGCGGCCATGTTTACCTCGGAACATCGCGAATGTCAGGCGATGTGCGAGACATGGTCGAACCTGGTACGCGGCTAAAACCGCCGCCTTGTTTCCACCGCAGGCACTCGCCTGCCCCCATCACTCCATGTGACCAGTCGGTTTGTTCGTGGTACAGGCGGCTCGCTTGTACCCAACGATGGCGCGATTCCCGCGATCCGGGGAACGCCGCCGGCGCCGACTTGGTGGAAATGCGCTGCAAGGGATCAGAGGTATCATCATCATGATCTGGGACGAAATTTTCGCATTGATTGCGCGTGCACAGGCCGGCGACCGCGCGGCGTTCGGCGAGCTGGTCCAGCGCTTCCACCCGGCCGTCTACGCCGTCGCGCTCGCGCGCTTGCGCGACCCGAACGAGGCGACGGAGCTGGCGCAGGAAGTCTTCATCCACGCGATGCAGAAGATCGCCCAACTGCGCGATCCGCACTGCTTCGTCGGCTGGCTGCGCCAGATCACGGTGCGCATGGCGATCAACCGCGTCACGCGCAAGGCCCCGGTCCAGGGCGCCGACCCGGAGTTCTTGCAGAACGCCGCGGACGCCCAGGGCGGCCCGCTCGACGACATGATCAAGAGCGAGAACCGCACGGCCATCTGGGATGGCTTGGACCGCTTGAAGGCGCTCGATCGCGACACGCTGGTCGCGTTCTACATCAAGGGCCGTTCCTTGAAGCAGATGGCGCGCGAGTTCGAGACGCCGGTCGGCACCATCAAGCGCCGCCTGCACGTGGCCCGCAACCGCTTGCGCTGCGCCCTCGAGAAGAGGACGGCGCGCAAGAAGGTGACGGTGTAAAAAAAATGAAAGCCCAGGGGTGAGGGTACTCCCGAACCCCTGGGCTTGGAGAAAGAAGCGCCCACGGCGATTCGTTGCCGTGGGCGCTTTTGGTATAATGTTATTCAAGGGAGGGTCCGATGAACTTGATAGCCATCCCTGCTGACACGACTCCCGAAGCGGCGTGGGTCCAACTAGAGATCTTCCGCCGCATGTCGCCAAGCAAACGCCTGCGCATGACGTTGGAACTTGGGGATTCCTTGCGGGCGATCGTCACGGCCGGCGTCCGAAGCCGGCATCCAGAGTTTACCGCAGAACAAGTCAAACTAGCCGCGATTCGTCTTACCCTGGGCGAACAGTTGTTTCGCAAGGTCTATCCCAATGTGAAGTTGCCGCGATGACACAGGAAGAGTTTTTGTCCAAGGTCGCTAGACTCCTGGAAGCGGCAGCCATTCCGTACATGGTGGCGGGATCGGTGGCCAGCGGATTTCACGGCCAACCGCGCGCCACTAATGACGCCGACATCGTCATCGATCCTGTGCCTTCGCAATTAGAAGCTTGGCTCGGCCTCTTGGGGCCGGAATTCTATATAGACCGCGACGGCGCGCGCGAGGCATTGCGCCATCGCTCCATGTTCAACATCATCATGTTCTCCGAGGGCCTCAAAGCGGACCTCATCATCCGCAAGGACAGGCCATTTAGCGTTGAAGAACTGTCGCGGCGCAAAAACGAAGACCTTGGCGGCACGCCAATTCCCCTCGCTAGCCCGGAAGATACCATTCTCACGAAACTTGAATGGAACAAAATTACGCCTTCGGAACGGCAGTTGCGCGACGCATTGAATGTGGCGATTGCGCAATGGCCGAGCTTAAGCCATGCCTATCTCCACAAGTGGGCGCCGTCGCTGGGAGTTGCAGATGATCTTGAGAAACTACTGAAAGCAGCTGAACAGGCTCAGCCGCCGTCCAATTGAAGGGCACAACCGCGATCACCTCAACACGCGCACGAGTCCGGCCGGATAGCCTCCCACAAACTCGAAATCCGCCAACACTGCCTCAATCGCCCTGCCACGCATCCATTCCAAGGCCAAGAAACCTGCGTCACGAAAAGGGGGACGCACGCAAACGCACGCACAATCACCAAGTGGCAAGTTGTAGCTTGGGCCGAGCCTCACGGATTGATCGAAGTCACCAAGGAAGGGCTCCCATCCATTGCATCGTCCACGGAAGACAAGGCTGGCGGACCGACCGGCTTTCCATTCACCCAGCGAGATACAAGTGCAAGCACCTTCCTCACGGGGCCGAAATCCCTCAGCGTAGGACGTGCGCATGAAGTCGATGTAGTCCCGGTCGAATTCATCCCATTCGGCTTCGGGTTTGATGATCGGGAATGGCCAGATGCGCTCGTCCATCGATCGCCTCAAACCAAGACACTATTCTACTTCTTCAATCGTTCCAGCGCCGCCCGTGCCGCCACCGTCGGCAGCGCATCCGCCTCACCCGCCGCGATCGTCTCCAGAATCTGCCGCGCCTCCGGCGTGCCCATATGTTCCAGCAGGTTCACGGCTCGAACGGCCCGCACCCAGCCCGCGGGCGGACCCGGCGGCGGCGGCGCCGGCGCCGGCGGTGTCAAGTTGTTCAAGTCGAACACCTGACCATCGATCACGATCCGGATCTGCCCGTTGATGTTGGTAATCGAGACGTTGCGGCCACCGCCCACTTTCGGCGCAGGTATCGGCGCTTCGGCCTTCTTGTCCTTCGGCAATTTGTCGAGCAACTGCTGGAGGCGCATCCTCGTCTCGGTGTCGATGTTGGTCTTGAGCGCCGCTTCCAGGTCGGCCTTGATGTACTTGCCGAAATACTCCAGCTCCGCCATCGCCTTGGTGCGGATGACGAAGTTCGGGTTCTCGAGCGCCTTCACCAGTTGGGCGACGCGCTTGGCGTCCGCTTTGACGGGCTTGAGCTGTTCCTGCAGCAACGCCGTCGTCTCCTTCGGCGTCGCCGCCAGCGCCAGCAGGGCGCGCGTCGCCTTGCCTTCATCGGGGCTGGCGAGGTCGGCCCAGCGCGATTCGAGTGTCGGCGGTGCGGCGGGCTGTGCGGCTGCAAAACCGATAGAGATGCCGACGATGATGAGAGCGAGCAAGACGCGGATCTGGTTCATGTCATTTCTCCTTGTGCAAGTCCTACAGGCTATTCTATCCGCAACGGGCGTCGCCATGCGAGCGCGAAACGAGGAACCGCGATCCTTTTTCTTTGCGGACGTTTTTCTATAATCCCAGCAGCCCAATTTCCCCAACGATAAAGGATGTATCCGTGTCTTCCACCAAGCGCTTTCTCTTCACCAGTGAATCCGTCTCCATGGGCCATCCCGACAAGGTGGCTGATCAAATCAGCGACGCGATCGTCGATCATTGCTTCAGCACCGATCCGATGAGCCGGGTCGCCTGCGAGACGATGGTTACGACCGATCTGGCCATCGTTTCCGGCGAAATCACCACCAAGGCCGACCTGTCGCGCGAACGGGTCGATAAGATCATCCGCGATATGGTCCGCGAGATCGGCTACACCGACCCGGCCATCGGCTTCGCGGCCAAGACTGTCCAGGTCCACATCAACTTGCACGCGCAGTCGCCCGACATCTCGATGGGTGTCGATGTCGGCGGCGCCGGCGATCAAGGCATGATGTTCGGCTTCGCATGTAAGGAGACGAAGACGCTGATGCCGCTGCCGATCTATCTGTCGCATCGCTTGATGGAAAATCACGCGAAGCTGCGTCAGGACGGGGCGGTCAAGTTCTTTCGTCCCGATGCCAAGAGCCAGGTGACCGTCGAATACAACGGCGACGGCACGCCGAACCGCATTCATACGGTGGTGCTTTCGACGCAGCACGACAAGACGGCGATGGACTCGAAGGGGTTGTTCTCCAACGAGGCTCGCCAGGAAATCATCAAGAAGCTGATCTTGCCGACCTTGACCGCGGAGCGCGCCGACCTGCTCAAGGGGGACCTGGTGTCGGTGCAGCCGGGACAGGCGACGGCGGGCATTCCGGACAACGCCATCCGTTGCCATATCAACCCGACGGGCAACTTCGAGATGGGCGGCCCGCACGGCGATTGCGGTCTCACAGGCCGCAAGATCATCGTCGATTCCTACGGCGGCCGCGGCCGGCATGGCGGCGGCGCCTTTAGCGGCAAGGACCCGACCAAGGTCGATCGCTCCGCCGCTTACATGGCCCGCTACATCGCCAAGAACATCGTCGCCGCCGGCCTCGCCATCGAGTGCGAGGTCCAGCTCTCCTACGCCATCGGCTATCCCGATCCGCTCAACATCTGGGTCAACACTAACGGCACCTGCGCCAAGGGCATCACCGACGACACGCTCGTCGAGCTGATCCGCAAGCATTTCCAGTTGACCCCGAAGGGGATCATCGAGACGCTGAGCCTGCGCCGGCCGATCTACAAGGAAACCGCGCGCAACGGCCACTTCGGCCGCGAGCTGCCGGACTTCACCTGGGAGAAAACCGACAAGGCCGCGGCGTTGAAGAAGGACGCGGGGGTGTGATGCGATCGGCCGCTTGCGGCTTCGCGCTCGCATGGCGCCATGCGAGCGCGAAGCCGCAAGCGGCCAAAATTCCTTGACATCCTCTCCCTTCCGTTATAAACCTGACAATCCCGGCATCTCCGGGCCGATTGAATCCCCGACGAGGAGAGACAACATGTTGCAGCGCAAGTGGTATCTGTGTGTGTTCGCCCTCAGCCTGGCCCTCATCACGGGCGGACTGACCGGCGGCGAAAAAGACAAAGCCAAGGAAAAGGACAAGAAGTTCGATCCCAAGTATGCCAACACGACCTACGTCGCGACCGCCGACGAGGTCATTTACAAGATGTTCGACATGGCCAAGGTCACCGAAAAGGACGTGATCTTCGACCTCGGTTGCGGCGATAACCGCATCCTCTATATGGCCGCCAAGAAACACGGCGCCCGCGGCGTCGGCATCGAGATCAATCCGGACCGCGTCCGTGAAGCGATGGATCAGTACGAGAAATTCAACGGCGGCAAGGACTTCGGCAAACTCCTCTCCCTTGTCGAGTTCCGCCACGGCGACGCGCTCAAGGTCAAGGACCTCAAGGATGCCACCGTCGTCGTGATGTACATGTTCCCCGAGTTCATGGACCTGTGGTTCCCGATTGCCGAGAAGACCTTGAAGCCCGGCACCCGCATCGTCTCTCACGACTATAGCTGGACCGACGCGGTCAAAGGCTGGGAGCCGAAGGAAACCGCCACGGTCAAGAGCTCTAGCCGCGACAACCACAAGGTCATCATGTGGGTCGTGCCGGAGAAGAAGAAGAAGACCACCAATTGATCGGCGGCCACGGATTCACCGGATTGAACGCAAACCCACGGTGTCGGTCGCCGTGGGTTTGTTCGTTTTTCGGTAGTGGGTCAGTTTGCCCGTTTCGTGGCGGCAAGATTCCGATCTTGCCGATGACTCCCGCCAGATACGGCAAGATCGGAATCTTGCCGCCACGAACTGACCCACTACCCATTTTTCATCTCTTCGTTTAGCGCCCCCGCGGCGCCGTGCGGGCGCTAAACGAAGTTGCGGAGCCACCTCATGAAAGCGATCCCCGCCTTGCTCGTCCTGATCTTGCCGATCCTGGCCCTGGCCCAGCCCGGCGGCGAGGAAAAAGTCCCCTGCCGCATCGTCTATGTGCCGAGCGAACAGTCCGTCGTCGAGAAGATGCTCGAGATGGCCAAGGTTAAGAAGGACGACCTCGTCTTCGATCTCGGCTGCGGCGACGGCCGTATCGTCGTCACCGCCGCCAAGAAGTACGGCTGCAAAGGGATCGGCATCGACATCGACCCGGCCCGGATCAAGGACTCGATCGAAACCATGAAGAAGGCGAATGTCACCAAGGACCTGGTCGATATCCGCCAGGGGGATGCGCTCGCGGTCAAGGACCTCGAAAAGGCGAGCGTCATCATGCTCTACATGCTGCCGGAGTTCATGGAAAAGCTGGAGCCGCAAATGAAGAAACGCCTGAAGCCCGGCACCCGCATCGTGGCCCATGACTATCCGTTCCCGAACATGGACCCCGATCAGACAGTTGAGTTCGACGTCGGCGGAGCCCGCCCGAAGTACCTGTATATGTGGACGATTCGCGAACCGAAGAAGAAATGACGCGCTTCGTTTGGCGCCCGCATGGCGCCACGAAATCGCGAGTTGCCGTAGTTGCTCTAGGGTGCGTCAAGCGCAGCGCGGTCTCGCCGCGTTTTTGCAAATATAGGGTGGGTCCCCGCTGCGCTGGACGTACCCTACGAATGCTGGACCATTCGTCACATCCAACAGCCGAGATTAGCCGTGGCCAAGACTTGTCCAAGTTGCGGATACAGCCCCATCGGTCCGTTCACCGACAACTGCCCGATTTGTGCCGAACCGGTCCGTAACGTCCGCAGCAACCCCGCCGGCTCCGCGTTGCCGGGGGGCATGCCGCTGTGGCTGCGGTGGGTCCTGGGCGTGGCGACCGCGGTAGTGCTGGGCGTGGCGGGGTGCTGCGGCCTCGGCATGTTGCGTATGGGCTCGGCGATCAAGGACGCCCAGGAAATGATGAAGAAGGCGCAAGCGAAGGCGGAGGAGGACCGCAAAGCCCGGACCGTCGTGGTGACGGCGGCGGACCTGCTGCAGGAGTTCAAGCATGACCCTGCCGCGGCCGATCGCAAGTACCAAGGCAAGAATCTGGAAGTATCGGGGATCGTGGAGCGGCGCGGCAAGGGCGGGGATGGCGCCTCGTTCGTCATCCTGAACGCCGGCGACGAGTCGGCTCAGCTCAAGATTGAGTGCTTCTTCAATTGCGCGGACGAGGAGGACGAGGTCCGCAGCAAGCGGTTGAGCAAGGGTCAAGAAGTTACCGTGCGCGGCGAATACGCCGGCCGCGTCAGCCACGTCCAGGTCCGGGGTTGTGTTCTGGTCAAGTAGCTGTAGGGTTCGCCGCATCCAACCGCCGAGATTCGCCGTGGCCGCCTTGGAGAGTGTCCTGAGCCTCTCGCCAGGAGGGGTGTCCAAGCGTGTGAGTGTGTGTAAAACTGGCAGGCGCAATGCAACTCATTTTTGGCAGCATGTTCCGCGCGGAACATGGACACTTGGCTGGCCGCCGGGATTCTCTTTCCCAGGGCAATCCGATTGGCGTATCATATCGTCAAATGAGTGTAACATGTCTATCCGTTGACGGAGGTTCGCGATGACTGGAAAACCTTCCACCCTGCGTTGGCGCCTGGCGGGCGTCGTCGTGTTGCTCGGCGGCATCATCGGCGCGACCGCGACCTGGCAAGCGGTCTCCGAGGCCGGCGGGCCGAAGTTCGAGCCGCGTGTCCTGGCGGCGTTCCAGGACAAGCACCTTCTGGTCTCCGTCGGGCTGTCCGGCTCCGCGGAAAAGGGGCTCACAGGCAAGGTCAGCGTGGACCTGCTCGACGCCGACGGCAAGTTGCTCGCCGCAAGCCAATCGAAGCTGAGCAAGCTCGACCCGGCTACCGATCTCGCCTTCAAGTTCGATGCCGTCAACAAGGCCGACGTGGATAAGCTCCGCCTGCGCGTCGCCTTCAAGGGGAAGAAAACCGAGGCCCCGCTCGCCAAGGTCCTGCTCGGCAAAGGCCACGAGACGACCATCAGCGCCGGGACCGATTTCCACACCGGCAGCCAGGCGTCGATTCATTGCACGGTTCTAGGCATCCGCTCCATCGCCGAGTCGATCCCGCACGCCGGCAGCAACATCGCCATCAACCTGATCGACGCCAAGAAGAACAAGCATCACCTCTTCGCCGGCCTGACCGACAAAGATGGCAAGGTCCTCGCCACCTTCGACATCCCGAAGCTCGAAGCCGGCACGTATACCATGGAAATCGTCACCCGCTCCGCGCTCGGCGAGGAGAAGCTCGAACGCCAGGTGCGCATCAAGGCCGACGGTAAGATTCTGCTCGTCACCGACAAGCCGATCTATCAGCCGGGTCAGCTCATCCACCTGCGCGCCCTCGCTTTGCGCTCCTTCGACATGAAGCCGCTCGAAGGCAAGGATCTCCTCTTCGAGATCGAAGATTCCAAGGGGAACAAGGTCTTCAAGAAGAGCTTCAAGACCTCCGATTTCGGCATCGCCTCGGTCGATTTCCAGCTCGCCGACGAAGTCAACATGGGCGATTACAACCTGCGCGCCATCATCGGCGACGTCCGGGCCGAGAAGACGGTCCAGGTCAAGCGCTACGTGCTGCCGAAGTTCAAGGTCGAGGTGAAAGCCGACAAGACGTTCTACCTGCCCAAGGAAACCGTCAAGGTCGAGCTGCAAAGCGATTACTTCTTCGGCAAACCGGTGGCGAACTCCAAGATCGAGGTGACGGCCAGCACGTTCGACGTCGCCTTCAAGGAATTCCACAAGTGGAAAGGCGAGACCGACGCCAACGGGCACGCCAAGTTCGAGATTCAGCTTCCCGATTACTTCGTTGGCCAGCCGTTGCAAGCGGGCAACGCCATCGTCAAGTTCGACGTGACCGTGCTCGACAATGCCGACCACAAGGAAACGGTAACCAAGAGCTACGCGGTCAGCGATCAGGCGATCCGCGTCAACGTCATCAGTGAAGGGGGCAGGCTGGTGCCCGGCATGGTCAATCGCGTTTTCCTGGCGGCGATCTATGCGGACGGCAGCCCGGCCCCGAACACGTCGATCAAGGTCTGGCACCAGCGCCAGCCCGACGCCCAGCACCCGTGGATGGGACCGCGCTTCGGCCCCGGCGGCGGCGGTAGGCCACCCCGCTTCCCGCAACCGATTCCTGAGCCATTACTGAAGAAACCCGAGGTGAACAAGGTGGAGCCGCCGCAACCGGGTCTGGGCGAGCCGTTCGCTACCGTCAAGACCAACTCCGCGGGCCTGGCCGAATTCGAGATCCTGCCGCGCAAGGACCAGTTCCGCGTCGGCCAATGGGGCAACTTCACTGTCGAAATGGTCGGCGGCAACCAGACCCCCTGGGGCCCGCAAAGCGTCTATGACCTCCTCCTCGAGGCCAAGGACACCCGCGGCAACCTCGCCAAGTCGATCGTCGCTCTCAACAGCCATCACTTGGGCGAAAACGTCCTCCTCCGTCTCGACAAGGCGATCTACCAGTCGGGCGATTCGATGAAGGTTGACATCCGCACCTCCGCGGGTTTGCCGACTGTTTACGTCGATTTCATCCGCGGCGGGCAGGTCATGCTGTCGAAATGGCTCGAAGTCAAAGAAGGCAATGCCGCTCATCGCCTCGATCTGCCGCAGAATGTCTTCGGCAGCCTCGAAGTGCATGCCTACCAGATGCTCTACTCCGGCGAGATCATTCGCGATAGCCGGGTGGTCTACGTGCAGCCGAAGAACGATCTCAAGGTCACCGTCACGCCGGGCAAAGACGTGCACGAGCCGGGCGAGGACGGGCGGATTCGCTTCCTGGTGACCGATCAGGCGGGCAAACCGGTGCCCTCGGCAATCGGCGTGATTGTCGTCGATGAAGCGGTGTATGCCCTGCAAGACCTGCAGCCGGGCCTGGAGAAGGTCTACTTCACGCTGCAGGAGGAACTGATCAAGGCGACCGCGCAGATCAAGTTCAGCCCGGGCGAGCGCATCGATGATATCGTGCGTCAGCCGGTGGTGCCGGCGGGCAAACAGCAGATCGCCGAGGTGCTCTTGACGTCGGTCAAGCTGCCGCCGCCGCAGCGCTGGGAAGTCAATCCGGCGGTCGAGCGCCGCCGCAACGTCGAGCAGCGCGTCAACGTCGTCGCCCAGGTAATGTACAATGCCGCGTCGAATCGCGGCGACGTGATCGATCTTGACAAGGACGCCAAGAAATGGGTCTTCCGCGCCGGCGTGCTCGATGACATCGTCAAGCGCGGCGAACTGCACCCCGTTCATCTCGACAACGGCTTCGGCGGTCGCCTCACCCTAGATGACCTGGCCAAGCTCCAGGACACGTTTATCCCGGAGAACCTCGCCCGCTCTGTCTCCGCGCAGCGCTTGCAGCACTGGAATCACCAGCTCCAGCAACTCGCCAACGCCAACAAGCAGACGTGGTTCAAGGATGGCCGCTGGACGCTGCCCGACAATTTCCTCGAAAAATTCGCCCAGGGCAACAAGCAGCTTCTCAAGGACGGCTTCGGTGTCCCCTTCGTCCTCGTCAAGAAGGATCGCAAGGAGAAGCTGGACAACCCGGCGGTCCTGGATGATTACGACATCGTCTCGACCGGCCCGGAGAAGAAACTTGGCGGGCGCGACAATGTCAATCTCGCCATGGCTGCGGAGCAAGCCAGCCGCAACGAACTGGGGATCGCTCACCAGTGGCACTGGCGGGGTCGCGAGAAGAATGACGCCAAGCATTTCGAGGAACGCTTGATGCTGCTGGATCGCGACGTGGCCAAGCGTGCCGACCACATGATCCCGATGCCGATGCCCGGCGTTGCCGGAGGCAAGGGTGGTCTGCCGCCGATGGCCAATGAAAGGGGTGGCTTCGGCGGCGGAGTTGGCGGCGGCGGTGGTCAAGGCGGCGGCGCTGCGGCGCCGGCCATGCGCGTCCGCGAGTACTTCCCCGATACCATGCTCTGGCAGCCCGCCCTCATCACCGACGACAAGGGCGTCGCCGACCTCTCCGTCAGCTTCGCCGACTCCATTACCACCTGGCGGCTCAGCGCCTCGGTCAACAGCCGCGGCGGCGCCATCGGCGGCGCGACCATGCCTCTCAAGGTCTTCCAGGACTTCTTCGTCGATATCGATCTGCCGATCAGCTTGACGCAGTCCGACGAGGTCGCCTTCCCCGTCGCCGTCTACAACTACCTGAAGACGCCGCAGACGGTGAAGATCGAGTTGCAAAAGGAAGGCTGGTTCGAGTTGCTCGACGGCGGCTTCGAGCGCAAGCTCGACTTGCAGCCCAATGAGGTCACCAGCGTCAAGTTCCGCATTCGCGCCGCCAAGATCGGCTGGCAGCCCCTCACCGTCAAAGCGTTCGGCTCCAAGAAGTCCGATGCCGTCAAGCGTGTCGTCGAGGTCGTCCCCAACGGCCAAAAATTCGAGCGCGTCATCAGCGATAGGCTCAATGGCAAGATCGTTCAGCAAGTCGCGATGCCGGGCAACGCCATCCCCGATGCGTCGAAACTCATCGTGCGCATCTATCCCGGCGTGATGGCCCAGGTCCTGGAGGGGGTGGACGGGTTAATACGACTACCCGGTGGCTGAATGGAGCAAACGTCATCCTCGGCCTACCCCAATGTGCTGGTCGTGGATTACATCAAGAAGGCCCGTGTGGCCTCCCCTCAGCTCCTGATGAAAAGTGAACAGTACCTCAACGTCGGCTACCAGAAACTCCTGACCTTCGAGCGCCCCGGCGGCGGCTTCGATTGGTGGGGCAACGGCGAGCCGCTCGTCTGGCTCTCCGCCTACGGCCTGCAAGAGTTCTCCGATATGGCCAAGGTCTATCCGATCGACCGCGGTATCATCGACCGCACCCAGGGCTTCCTGATGCGCAAGATGGACAAGGACGGCTGCTGGGCCGACATCGGCGCCACCCACGGCGAAACCATCGCCTCCATGGGCAACACGAAGCTCTTGCTCACCAGCTACGTGACCTGGTCGCTGCTCGACAGCGGCCTAGACAAGAATCAGCTCAAGAAATCGATCGCGTACATCCGCGATAACGTCATCACCGCCGGCGACAACGCCTACATCCTGGCGCTCGCCGCCAACGCCTTGGCCGCCTACGATCCGAAGGACGACAGCACGCTCATGGTCTTGCAGAAGCTCGAAAAGCTGCGCCAGGAGGTGCCCGACTGGCGTGCCTCGAAGTATCCGTCCAAGACTACTTCGATGACTTACGCCACCGGCGATGCCGTCACCGTCGAGGCCACCGCCCTCACCGCCCTGGCGATGATCCGCACCGGGCAGTTCACCAACAGCGCCAACCAGGCCCTCACTTTCCTCGTCAAGAGCAAAGCAGGCAACGGCACCTGGGGCAGCACCTCCGCCACCATCCTTTCGCTCAAGGCGCTGGTCGCCGGCATGGGGGGCACTACCCTCAAGGACGATGTCCACTTCGTCATCAAGGTGAACGGCAAAGAGGCTGCCCGCAGCAAGGTCGATAAGGACGCCTCCGACGTCATGCAGACGTTCGACGTCAAGGAATTCAAAGAGGCCGGCGCCAACGAAGTCCAGATCGAAGTCAACGGAGAAACGCCGTTGATGTATCAGATCGTCGGCCGGCACTTCGAGCCGTGGGCCAAGGATAAGCTAGCACCGAAGGAAAAGACGCTCGACATCAACGTCGAGTATGATCGCACCAAGCTGTCTACCAAGGACATGCTCAAGGCCAAGGCGACCTTGAAGTACACCGGCAAGATTCCGACCTTCATGGTCATGATCGACCTCGGCATCGCCCCCGGCTTCACCGTCGATCCCGGCGATTTCGCCGAGATGGTCGGCAAGAAGCAAATCCAGAAGTTCACCGTGACCGAACGCACCGTCACGATGTACCTGGGCGACGTCAAACCCGGCGACGTGCTGACCTTCGACTACGTCCTGCGTCCCAAGTACCCGCTGCGAGCGCGGACGCCGGCTTCGGTAGCGTATGAGTACTACACGCCGGCCAACCGCGTCGAAGGGCGCCCGGTTGAATTGATTGTCGAGGACAAGAAGTAAGGGTTCGGCCCCGCCAAGCCCGCAGGCGAGCGCAAGCGAGCCTGCGGGGTCAACGGGAAACGCAAAGGCTCCGAATCGTTCGCGGTTCGGGGCCTTTGTTGATTTTCGAAATGGTCTGTCGTGGTTAACGAATAATAACACGGAGTACCTGGCCGCCTATTTCCGAGGAGAAAACCGTGGCAAAACTCATCGCAGCCATAAAAGACAAGTGGTTCATCAGCGGCGCATAAACTGGCATGGCCGTTGCCATCCTTGTTGTCTTTGCCAAGTGGCCGCGAGATGACAATGCGAATCGAATGGTTCCCACGATAGCTGGCACTGTTAAAGCGCCTTTACATCCAACTACACAAATCATTTTGCAAATCGCACAGGGGCGTCTTACGAAGAAAAACAAAGGCAACCAGAGATTTGAGAAAAATGACATTTCGGGCGCGCTCGAAATATGCAAGCTGAACGTAACCGATTCGCAAGAACGGGAGGAATGTCTGGAAATCCTCAGCTTAAACCTTTACGGGGTGTATCACAAAGATGCGAAAGCCAATCCGTCCCCTGACGCGCCCAGAGTTGAATACTACCTTGCTGGAGTTACATTCGACGAATTCGAGATGATTGTTAATGAAATGATAAAACCTGTGACCAAAGCTAGAGCCTACCAAGGAATCTCCCTTTTTTTCCAAAACGCTGGCGACGAAATGTCGGCAAAGAAAGCACAAGATAGGGCCCTAGAGAACGCAAAAGTCGCTGATGTCGAGCGTCGACAAGCGGAATGGTGGGGCAGAGCAAAGGCTTGGGCAGAAACGGCTGGTGCTTGGATAATCGCGGCGTTAACGTTGATTTGTGGTCTTATCGGATTAATCCTGAAATCGGCGGTCGAAAGTGCGACAAAGTTGGCGGTCGAAAGCGCGGCCGAGAAGATGAAACAGAAAAACCCAGACCAGTTGTCGCCGCCCAAAGCTAAAGAAGGACCGAGTGGGATCTCGTCAACTAATGCCGTGGAGTAGGCGCATCGATCTGATCGTGAATGAGTCATTATTCATTGTGCAGAGTTTTTCGCTTGCCCGCCCCCCGCTTCATCGCGTAACATAAAGGCGTCCCTCCCCGTTTGCCGATATCACCCAACATCCCTCCGCGCAAGGATCTTCGCGATGCTGACCGTCCTGGGGTCGCCGAAAAAGCTGTGTGATGGAATCACGCGCCGCGAGATGCTTGTCGCCGGCGGGCTGTCGGCGTTTGGACTGGGCCTCAGCGATTACTTTCGGCTGCAGGAGGCGCAGGGGAATACCCTCACCCCCGGCCCCTCTCCCGGGGGGAGAGGGGAGCGGAGTTTTGGCCGGGCGAAGGCGTGCATCTTGCTGTTCCTGTACGGCTCGCCGAGCCAGCTGGAGCTGGCAGATCAGAAGCCGGACGCACCGGTGGAGGTTCGCGGGGAGCTGGGGTCGATTCGTTCGGCGCTGCCGGGCTGTGACGTGTGTGAGCTATTGCCGAACGCGGCGCGGGTAATGGACCGGATGACGGTGGTGCGTTCGATGACGCATCCGCATCCGATTCACGGCGTCGCCTATGCCACGACGGGAACGCCGATCATCGACATTCCGATGGAGTTGAACCCGCGTGACGGCCGGCATCATCCGTACATCGGCTCGGTGGTCGATTTTCTCCTGCGTAATCGGCTCATTTCCCTCACCCCCGGCCCCTCCCCCGGGGGGAGAGGGGAGAGGATTCCCGATAACATCGCCCTCCCGTTCCAGTTCTCGAGCCATCGCGTCGGCGAGGTTCCGCGCGCGGGGCCTTACGGCGCTTTCCTCGGCAATGCCTACAACCCCTTGTGGACCGAGTTCAATGGCCGGGCGACGGGCCGCGCCGTCAAGACCCTGAACGATCAACGCTACGAGGATGTCGAGCCCTATGTCGGCATTTCCAACGATAGCCGATTTTCCCTGGCATCCGCGACCAACCTCGGACCGCAGTTGACGATCGATCGTCTTCATCAACGCCGCTCGCTGTTGCAGCAGCTCGATCAGGCTCGGCGTGAAGCGGATGCCCTCACCCCCGGCCCCTCTCCCGGAGGGAGCGGGGAGACGTCGGGACTCGACCGCTATCGCGATATGGCGTATTCGCTGATCGGCTCGCAGAACATTCACAATGCCCTCGATCTTGGCCGCGAGCCGATGCACCTGCGTGAAAGCTACGGCATGACGATCTTCGGCCAATCGTGCTTGACGGCGCGTCGGCTGGTCGAGGCGGGGAGCAAGTTTGTCAGCGTGTTCTGGGACGAATACGGCCTGGCGGGCTCCGGCTGGGACACGCATTGGGACCACTATGGCCGGATGCGCAACGAATTGATGCCGGGCTTCGACAAGGCGCTGGCGGGCCTGATCGACGACCTCGATCAGCGCGGTCAGCTAGACGACACGCTGGTGATGGTCCTCTCCGAGCATGGCCGAACGCCGCGGCTCAACAACGCCCGCGGCGGCGGGCGCGATCACTGGTCGCAAGCGTACACGACGCTATACGCGGGCGGCGGCATCGCGCGCGGCCGGGTCGTCGGTCGCACGGATCGACACGGGGCGACGGTGACGGAGCGGCCGGTGTCGCCGAAGGACGTGCTGGCGACGGCGTATCACCTGCTGGGGATCGACCCGCACACGTTGATCCACGACCGCACAGGCCGGCCGGTGCCGCTGGTGCAAGATGCGCAAGTGGTGGCGGAGATGTTGGGATAGACTTTGGAAATGTACAGAGCCTGAGGCGTGAGCGAACGACCTTGTGTCCTTCGCTCACGCCTCAGGCTCTGCGTTTTGGTGCGACGGCTCAGCCGCCCTTCTTGATCCCCTTGTTTATCGCATTCGTGGCCGCCTCCCTGCGGGGTTTGTTGGCGTTGCCGTGG
>JACXTT010004809.1_pt1 | contig 19910 bp, 15 predicted proteins | sample 9270951 | NCBI WGS metagenome assembly JACXTT01 (sample SAMN15532306, study PRJNA645909) | rock metagenome | isolation source: weathered quartz diorite | place: Puerto Rico | collected 2017-06-21 | reverse complement strand
ACTGGGCCCGCCTTTGGCGGCCTACTTCGCGCGCTTTGACATGGCGCTGGAATGTGCGCTCACGCCCAGCAGCGGGCTGGCACGCCTGGCGCAGGGCGGCTTGGATGCGGCGATTCTGGATGTGATGTTGCCTGAGATGGATGGCTTTGCGCTGTGCCGCGCGATCCGCAAAACCAGCGACATCCCCCTCCTCATGCTCACCGCGCGCGGCGAGGTGATGGACCGGGTGGTGGGGCTGGAGCTGGGCGCCGACGACTATGTGCCCAAGCCCTTTGAGCCGCGTGAACTGGTGGCCCGCGTGCAGACCGTGCTGCGCCGCCGTGTAGCGACACCCGTGGCGGGCACCGGGGCACGCCTGGTGTTTGACGGTTTGGTGCTCGACGCCACCACCCGCACCGTACAGCGCCAGGGCGAGGTGCTGGAGCTGACCAGTACCGAATTCGATCTGCTGCACCTGCTGGCGCGCGAGCCCGGCAAAGTGTTCAGCCGCGACGACATTCTCAACCAGCTGCGCGGCCATGAGGCCGAGCTCTACACCCGTGCGGTGGACATTGTGGTCAGCCGCCTGCGCAAGAAGCTGGAGCCGCTGGACTGCATCAAGACGCTGCGCAATGCCGGCTACTCGCTGGCGCTGGCACCTGGTTTATGAGCGCCGCACGGCCGCCCGAAGGCGATCGCACCGCAGCCCGCAAGGGCGAAGGTATCCCTGTGCGCGCACAGAAACTCAAGAAGCGACTGCGCTGGGACCGCCGCGCCAAACGGGCGCTGGCGCATTCGTTGCGCGTGCGGTTGGTCACCATGTTTGTGCTGTTTGCGCTGGCCATGGCCGGGGCGTTTCTGTTCGGCATGCAGTCGGCGCTGTCGGTGGGCTGGCGCGAGGCGGCGCGCCCATTGGTGCACGACTATGTGGACCGGCTGGTGGCCGAGATCGGCAGTCCGCCCAGTGTGGAGCGGGCGCAGGCCATCACCCAACGCCTGCCCTTGAGCGTGCGCATCAGCGGGCCGCAGGTCAACTGGCGCAGCAACCCGCAGGAGCCGGATTACGGCCACGGCTGGATGGATGACAACCGCCCGCCGTCCGACGAGCCGCATTTCTACGAACGCAACACCGCTGACGGCCACCACATCCGCTTCGGCGTCAGCGTGCAGGCCTGGCATGACAAGCCGCGCTTTATCGGCTGGATCACGCTGGCCGTGCTGCTGGCTTTCACCGCGTTGGCCTATGCCCGTGTGCGCCGCCTGCTGCGCCCGCTGGACGACATCCGCGCCGGGGCCCTGCGCTTTGGTGCAGGTGACTTTGCCCAGCCCATCCCGGTGCGCCACGCCCACCACCCGGACGAGCTGGGCGAACTGGCCGCCACCATCAACACCATGGGCGGCGACATCCACCAGATGCTGGAAGCCAAGCGCACCCTGCTGCTGGCCATCAGCCACGAACTGCGCAGCCCGCTGACGCGCGCGCGCCTCAACACCGAGCTGCTGCCCGACACCCCCGACCTGCGGGCCAACCGCGAAGCCCTGCTGCGCGACCTGGCGCTGATGCGCGACCTGGTCACCGACCTGCTGGAGAGCGAGCGCCTGGCCAGCCCGCACGTGGCCTTGCACCGCGAGCCGCTGGACGTGGCTGCCCTGGTGCGCGAGGTGGCGGCCGACCTGCCCGGCGCGCCCGTGGTCACGCAGGTGCTGGCGGCCGATCTGCCCATGCTCCACCTGGACCCGACCCGTATGCGCCTGCTGCTACGCAACCTGCTGGACAACGCACTGCGCCACAGCTCCGGTGCCGCCCAGCCGCCTAGCGTGACGTTGCAGGGCACGCCCGATGGCGGGCTGCAATTGCAGGTGCGTGACTTCGGCCCCGGTGTCGATGAAGCCCAGTTGCCCAACCTGGGCCAGCCCTTCTACCGGCCCGACGCCGCCCGCACGCGCGAAGGCGGCGGTGTGGGGCTGGGCCTGTATTTGTGCCGGCTGGTGGCGCAGGCGCATGGCGGTACATTCGCGGTGCGCAACGCGCACCCGGGGCTGGAGATCAGCGTCACGGTACCGACATTTGCTATATAAATCGTAGCTGCTTGCGCAACAGGTACAAGGTCTACAGGCCGTTTTCATATAAATTTGTGAGGATTCCATGCAACCCGCTCTGATGCTTGTGCCCGGCCTGATGTGCAACGCTGCCGCTTGGGCATCACAGGTGCAGGCCCTGTCGCCACAGACGCAGTGTGTGGTGACCGACTTCGGCCTGCTGGACACGGTGCCCGCCATGGCCGCCCACGTGCTGGCCACCGCGCCCACGCCCACCTTTGCGCTGGCCGGCCATTCCATGGGCGGGCGCGTGGCGCTGGAGGTGATGCGCCAGGCCCCCGAGCGTGTGGAACGCCTGGCCTTGCTGGACACCGGCACCAAGCCGCTGGCCGGCGGTGAAGCCGGTGATAAAGAGCGCGCCGGCCGCATGGCCCTGCTGCAACTGGCCCAGACCCAGGGCATGCGCACCATGGGCGCCCAATGGCTGCGCGGCATGGTCCACCCGGATGTGGTTGGCACTGCGCTGTTCGATCAGATGCTGGACATGCTGGAACAAAGCAGCCCAGAACAATATGCCGCCCAGATCAACGCCCTGCTGAACCGCCCCGACGCCGCGCCCGTGCTGCCCACCATCACCTGCCCTACGTTGGTACTGTGCGGGCGCGAAGACATCTGGAGCCCACCCGTGCAGCACGAACAGATCGCCGCCGGCATCGCCGGCAGTACGCTGGTGGTCGTGGACCACTGCGGCCATATGTCCATGGTGGAACAGCCGCAGGCGGTGAATGTGGCGATGGCGCAGTGGCTTGGCAGTTAGATTTGCTATCAATATAGAAGCTGCCAACGCAATCTGTGCGCGGGCTGTAGTCTTGTTTGGCATGTCATCTAGAATGGGCTGACGGGGGATTGGATGACGCCAGAGCAAAAAGCCAGAGTCAGCATCGACGCGCTGTTGGTTGCAGCGGGTTGGCACGTCTGTGGTGTGGCAGATGCCAATATTCACGCCGGCCTGGGCGTGGCCATTCGCGAATTCCCCCTCAACCCCGGCTTCGGCTTTGCCGACTACCTGCTCTATGTGAACGGCAAGGCCTGCGGCGTCATAGAGGCCAAGAAAGAAGGTGCCACGCTGACCGGCGTGGAGCTGCAAAGCAGCCGCTACGCCCGAGGCCTGCCCAAGAGCTTGCCCGCCTGGCGCCGCCCGCTGCCCTTTGTGTGGGAAAGCACTGGGGTGGAAACTCACTTCACCAACGGGCTAGACCCCGAGCCCCGCGCTCGCAGTGTGTTTGCCTTCTACCGGCCCGAGCTGCTGGTGCAGTGGCTGGCCTACCTGCCCACCCCTGCTACCGACACATCCGCACAAGAAACCGCAGGTACCTTCTTGGCCCGCATGCGCTGCATGCCCCAGCTCGTCACCGAATGGGGCAGCGGCGGAGCGCACTATGCACTGTGGCCCGCCCAAATCGGCGCCATCACCAATCTGGAAAAATCCCTTGCTGCCAACAAGCCCAAGGCCCTGATCCAAATGGCCACCGGCAGCGGCAAGACCTTCACCAGCATCGGCTTCATTTACCGCCTCATCAAGTTTGGCGGCGCACGTCGCGTGCTGTTTCTGGTAGACCGGGGCAACCTCGCCCGCCAGACCAAGAAGGAGTTTGATGCCTACGCCTCGCCCTACAACAACTACAAGTTTGGTGAGGAATACATCGTCCAGCACCTGCAAAGCAACCAGCTCGACACCTCTGCCCGCGTGGTCATCTGCACCATCCAGCGCATGTTCAGCATGCTCAAAGGACGGGAGCTGCCTGAAGAGGCAGACGAAGAAAGCACAGAGCGCATTGAGGGCCTGTTCAAAGACCCCGAGCCCATTGGCTACAACCCGGCCATCCCCATCGAGAGCTTTGACATTGTGGTGACGGACGAGGCCCACCGAAGCATCTACAACCTGTGGCGCCAGGTGCTGGAGTACTTTGACGCGTATTTGATCGGCCTGACCGCCACGCCCAACAAGCAGACCTTCGGCTTCTTCAACCAGAACCTGGTCATGGAATACGGCCACGCCCAGGCCGTGGCCGACGGCGTGAACGTCAACTACGACGTCTACCGCATCAAGACGGAAGTAAGCGAGCAGGGCGCCAAAGTGGACAAGGGCTTCTGGCTCGAAACGCAAGACAAAGCCACCCGTCGCAAGACTGCCTGGCAGCTCGACGACGACTTTGAATACCAGCCTGAAGAGCTGGACCGCGCCGTGCAAACGCCCGACCAGATCCGCACCGTCATCCGCACCTTGCGCGACCGCTGGCAGCCCGACATGTTCCCCGCCCGCACCGAGCTGCCCAAGACCCTCATCTTTGCCAAAGACGACAACCACGCCGAAAAGATTGTGGAAATCCTGCGCGAAGAGTTTGGCCGTGGCAACGAGTTCGCGCAAAAGATCACCTACCGCAGCGCCCAGGGCGGCGGTACCAGCCCCGAGCAGCTCATCAAGGACTTCCGCACCAGCTACTACCCCCGCGTGGCCGTCACCGTGGACATGATCGCTACCGGCACCGACATCAAGCCGGTGGAAATTGTCGTCTTCATGCGCTCGGTCAAAAGCCGCAGCTTCTTCGAGCAGATGAAAGGCCGTGGCGTGCGCGTCTGCAAAGATGACGACCTGCGCGGCGTCAACCCCGGTGAGCACATCAAGAAAGACCACTTCGTCATCGTCGATGCCGTGGGCGTGTGCGAGCGCGACAAAACCGACAGCCGTCCCATGGACGCCAAAAAGAGCGTGCCCCTGGACAAACTGCTGCAAGCCGTGAGCCTGGGTAATGTGGAAGACGAGGTGCTGAGCAGCATCGCCGCCCGCCTGGCCCGGCTGGACAAAGACGCCAGCGAGGCCGACTGCGCCAAGGTGGTGGAGCTGAGCGGCGGCAAAACCCTGCGCGACCTTGCGCGCGGCATTGTGGATGCCCTGGCCATCGACGCCACCCAAGACATGCCGCCCGCCGAGGCTGAGCAACGACTTAGGGATGCAATCAGGCCATTTACCGCACCCAACTTACGTGAGCAGCTATTAAAAATGAAGCAGAAGGCAGACTTGGTGATCGACGTGGTCACCCAAGACAGTCTGCTGCACGCCGGTTTCAGCGAGGGCAGCGACCGCGCCACCGCACTGGTGCAAAGCTTTGAAGACTTCATCACCCAGCACAAAGACGAAATCACCGCCCTGCAAATTTTGTACAGCCGCCCCACGCGCGCGCCGCTCAAGTTTGAAGACGTGCAAGCCTTGGCCGAAGCGCTGCACGCGCCGCCGCTGAACATAGACGAAGGCGCGCTGTGGCAGGCCTACGCCACCCTGCGCAAAGACAAGGTCAAGGGTGCCACGCAGCGCCGCCTGCTGACAGACTTGGTCAGCCTGGTGCGCTTTGCCATGCAACAGACCAACGAACTGGTGCCCTACCCCGAGCGCGTACAGGCCAACTTCAAGGCTTGGCTGGCCCAACATAATGCCGTTCGCCCTGAGCCTGTCGAAGGGCAGTCAGCCCCTTTCACCGAAGAACAAATCCACTGGCTAGAAATGATCCGCGACCACATCGCCGCCAACCTCGGCATTGAAATAGACGACTTTGAATACGCCCCCTTCAACGCCCAAGGCGGCCTGGGCAAGGTGCACCAGCTCTTTGGCGCCGAACTGCCCAAGGTGATTGAGGAACTGAATCGGGAGTTGGCGGCGTGAGTGAGGTTCTTGAACGAGCATTCGATACCGCTGGCAAGTCGAATTGGAAAATCAAGACTCTTGGAGAGGTCTGCCGCACTTCAAGCGGTGGAACGCCCAGCCGCAGTCGCCCCGAATACTTCAATGGAAATATTCCATGGGTCAAATCTGGCGAACTCACTGACGGGCTTGTGTCCGAAGTCAGTGAGTTCATTTCCGAAGAAGCTCTTGCCGGCTCCAGTGCAAAGCTTCTACCAGCGGGTACTCTGCTGATTGCCATGTACGGCGCCACGGTTGGAAAGCTCGGTGTTCTTGCCCGTGCGGCAGCAACCAACCAAGCCGTTTGCGCCATCTTTCCTCCGCCTGAGCTAGACCCCAAGTTTCTGTTTTGGTATCTGCGTCGCCAGCGCTCCAACCTGATTGCCAAGGCGGTAGGCGGCGCCCAGCCAAACATCAGTCAAACCATCTTGCGCGATTTGGAGTTGCCGATTCCGCCACTTGGCGAGCAGCGTGAAATCGTCGCCGAGATCGAAAAACAGTTCTCCCGCCTCGACGAAGCCGTCGCCAACCTCCAGCGCGTCAAAGCCAACCTCAAACGCTACAAAGCCTCCGTCCTCAAAGCCGCCGTCGAAGGCCGCCTCGTAGAAACCGAAGCCACCCTGGCCCGCCGCGAAGGCCGCACCTACGAGACTGGCGAACAACTTTTGCAGCGGATTCTTGAGGAGCGGCGTGCGAAGTGGAAAGGGCGCGGAAAGTTCAGTGAACCAGGTGCCCCAGCAGCTACAAAAAAGTTCCCGATTCCAGACGGTTGGTGCATATCAGCCATTCCCCAGATTGCGACTATCGCCAGTGGAAATACGCCCGCAGGAATCCTTGATTTGGTTAAACACGAAGGTGATGTCCCTTGGTTCAAGGTAGGTGACATGAACCACCTGAGCAACCAGCATTCGATGACGCACGCTGATGCATGGCTGACACATCAGCAAGTTGAAAATTTGGGCCTTCGGGTCTTTCCGCCCCAAACGGTTATTTTTCCGAAGCGAGGCGGTGCGATAGCCACAAACAAGAAGCGTTTGCTTAGTTCGTTCGGTGCTTGCGATTTGAACGTGATGGGCATTACTCCACTCGATGAAGTCGCACCCTACTTCTTTCTATGGTTCGAAAGCATAGATTTGGCAAAGCTGTCCGACGGTTCCAACATTCCGCAAATCAACAACAAAGACATTGCGCCGCTAATCGTCCCACTTCCGCCGCTCGCGGAGCAAGCCAGAATCGTCTCCGAAGTCGACCGCCACCTGTCCATCATCCGCGAAGTCGAAGCCGAGATCGACACCAACCTCCAGCGCGCGCAGGCGCTGCGGCAGTCCACATTGGCAAAGGCGTTTTCGGTCCAAACATGGTTGCAGCATGACTGAACTCAACGAGCTTGATTCGCAGCACTTGCGATTGCTGGCTTCGCTTCTGCATGCGATGCCCCGCAACGACGAAGGAATCGATCCGCTGCCATTTCGGGCAGATCACTATGAAGACATCAGCAAGATTGATTGGCTAGAGGCAGTTGGTTACATCCGCAAGGAACAGGATCGCTATCACGTTAGCTTGACTGGATTGGTTCAGCTTAGCGATCAACGTGCACATGAGTTGGTTCGAGTTTTTGATTCTTTGTTCATTGAACTGAAGAGTCACTATCGGCGCGTTCAACGCCACCCTGCGGTTGTGGATGTGTTGGCATCGGCCGCGGGCGTCTCGGCAAGTGATTGCCGAGAAGCGCTCTATTACATGGTCGAAGGTCAATGGTGCAGCGGTCGCTCAACTAGCTTCTTCAACGACCCTAACCCTGTGGTTTGCCCGGCTGAATCAATACTTGCTTACGAGACATTTAGCGACGTTATTGTTCAGTTGCGAATTTGGCAATCAACTCGAATTCGTGATCGACAGAAACAGCTTGCCAGTGCTTTACGCACAATTCCGATTGCCAGTGGTTCCGAGCGGCAGGCTCAAATTGAAAGCGTGCGACGAAAACCTGATTGGTTTGAAAAGTTGCCTATAAGCCTGAAGCCATTAATGGATGAGATTTATGCGGGCTTGTCGCAGGGGCTGCGTGCTTTGCCATGCATGGGTGTTCGTGCTGTCATTGATGTGTTGTGTTTTGAGTTATTGGGCAGCGACGATACGTTCAAGGAGAAGACGAAGAAACTATTGGCTAGCGGGCATATTCTTCAGGCCGATAAGACTGCGCTTGATGCGGTGATTGAAGCCGGGCATGCATCGGCCCATCGTGGACATTTTCCAAATCAAGATGATCTGACGGCAATCCTCGACATTGCTGAGCAGCTGTTGCATCGCCAGTACATCCAGCCGGAGTTGGTAAAGAACCTTGTGTCGAATACGCCTCTTAAACCCAAGAGGAAGAATTGAATTCGTTGATGACTACCCCTTTCTCCCTCCGAATCTTCGTCGCGGACGGCGACCCCGACGGCCTGCGCATCGTCGACAAGTCCAACTGGATCGGCAAGGCGCTGGTGTTCCCGCGTGCGCTGCTGCCGCAGGTCAAGGCCCGGCCCGAGCTGGCGCAAACCGGGGTTTATCTGCTGCTGGGGCCGCGCCCGGATGGTGAGGGCGACATGCTCTACGTGGGCGAGGGCGACCCCATCCGCCCCCGGCTGGAGAGCCACTATGCGCAAAAGGATTTCTGGACCCGCGCCATCGGCTTCACCACCACCACGGCCGGGCAGCTCAACAAGGCGCATGTGCAGTTTCTGGAGTCGCGCCTCATCGCCTTGGCCCGCGCTGCCAAGCGTATGCCGCTGGACAACGCCAACCAGCCCGCCGAGCCCTCTTTGAGCGAGGCGGACCGGGCCGACATGGAGGTCTTTTTGGGTCACATGCTGGGCATGCTGCCGGTGCTGGGTGTGCATGCGTTTGAGCAGGCGCCCAAGGCACCCGCCGCCAAGGCCGGCCCGGTGCTCACCTGCAAGGGCAAGGGTGTCCAGGCCACGGGCTACGAGGCCAGCCAGGGCTTTGTGGTGCGTGCGGGGTCGCAAGCAGTGGTGGACGCCGTGCCCAGCATGGCGCAGCACGTGCGTGGGCAGTACGACTTGCGGCAAGAGCTGATCAGCAACGGCGTGCTGGCCATGCAGGGCGGGCTCTACCAGTTCACGCAGGACTACAGCTTCAGCTCCCCCAGTACGGCAGCCTCCGTATTGCTGGGCCGTGCCGCCAATGGGCGCATCGAATGGAAGGCGGCGGACGGGCGCACGCTGAAGGAGCTGCAGGAGGCGGAGGCAGGGCAGTGACCCGCTTCTTTTTTGATAGCTGCTTGTGCCCGTTCCACGAAGGCTAGAGGCCGATTTCATTCATTACTTGCCTTTGCATGGCAATTCATTTAAATTCAATATTCGCGATTCACGAATATTGAATTTAAATGCAACTCAAGCCTCAAGACTTCCTGGTAGCCCTCAAGCTCGTGGCTTGGGGTGGGCAGCGCTGGACGTATGCGCGGCTGGCACAGGAGCTGGGTATCAGCGTGTCAGAGGCGCATGCTTGTATCAAGCGCGGCTTGCAGGCGGGGCTGCTGCTGCAGAACTACGCCGGGATACCGCCTGCTCCCGGCAATGAAGGCGCCGCAATGGCAACTGTGCAAGAGGCGGTCGGCATCTACCGGGTGACGCGCAAGCGGGTACGTCGTGCCGCGCCGGCCGAAGGTGATGCCGTGGCGGACAACGTCGTACGCCCGCATGCCCACAATCTGGCCGAATTCGCCCTGCACGGTGCGAAATACGCTTTCCCGGGCGTGCGTCTGCCGCTGGCAGTGGGTGTGCCCACCAGTCACAGCGCACCCGCGTTTGCCGGGGTGTTTGCGCCGGGCAGTACAGATTTTGTATGGCCGCACCCCAATGGCTCGGTGCGCGGTGTGGGGGTGGAGCCGTTGCACCCGTCCGTGCCCTTTGCGGCCATGCAAGACGCCAAGCTGTATGAAATGCTGGCCCTGTTTGACGCCCTGCGCGTGGGGAAGGCGCGAGAACGTGGCATGGCACTGGAGCGGCTGCAGGCGCTGATTGACCCGGATGCGCCCAGACCAGTGAAAGGGCCCATGCATGGCTAACCCGAACTTGGGTCTATTGGTGGGCATGGTGCAGGCCATGGGGCCACTGTGTGGACAGGTGGTGTTCGTTGGCGGCTGCGCAACGGGTCTGCTGGTAGATGACGCGGAGTTGATGGATGTTCGCCCCACAGAAGATGTGGACGCCATCGTGGAAGTGGCTTCGTTGGCCGCGTATCACCGTCTGGCGGATGGATTGATGGAGCGCGGCTTCAAACAAACCATGGCGGACAATACGCCGCCATTCCGGTGGTTTTGGAACCGCATGCAGTTGGATTTGGTTCCGCTGGACGAAAAGGTGCTGGGCTTTGCCAACCCATGGTACCGGGCGGGCTATGCAGAGGCATTAGCTGTCGAATTAGAAGGTGGGTTAAAGGTACGGCATCTGTCCGCACCGCACTTTCTGGCAACCAAGTTCGAAGCTTTCAAAGACCGCGGTCAAAATGACGTTTACCTGAGTCACGACTTGGAAGACATCATGACAGTCATGGAGGGCCGTGCAGCCGTAGCGCAGGAAGTGGCTACCGCGCATGAAGCAGTCCGCAAGCACGTAGGCCAATCGGTGGCGACATTGCTGGATATGCCTGCGTTTCACAATGCACTCCCTGGCTTGCTGAGTGACCCGGAGCGAGAGCAAATCGTCAAGGCACGGTTGACCCAGATTTCGAGATTGAAAGACCTATGAACGCATCCACCCTTGTCCAGAAACTATGGAACTACTGCAACGTATTGCGCGACGATGGCATGAGCTATGGCGACTATGTGGAGCAGCTCACCTACCTGCTGTTCCTTAAGATGGCCGACGAGCGTGCGCAGCCACCCTACAACCAGGCCAGCATCGTGCCGGGAGCCTATTCCTGGCCGTCCCTGCTGGCCAAAGATGGCGATGAGCTGTTTGACCACTACCGCCATGTGTTGGAGGCTTTAGGGCAGCAAAAGGGCACGCTCGGCCTGATCTTTGGCAAGGCACAAAACAAGTTCCAAGACCCGGCCAAACTGCGCCGGGTGATTGTTGACCTGATTGGTGCAGAAACCTGGACGATTCTGGGAGTGGATGTCAAAGGCGACGCCTACGAAGGTCTGCTGGAGAAGAATGCGCAAGACACCAAGAGCGGTGCGGGCCAGTACTTCACGCCGCGTGCGCTCATACAAGCTATGGTTGACTGCATTGCTCCGCAGCCCGGCGAGCATGTAACTGACCCCGCCTGTGGGACGGGCGGGTTTTTGTTCACTGCCCACAACTACATCACCACGCACAACAAGAGCCTGACGCGCGATCAGCTTAAGCACTTGAAGGAAAAGGCATTCACCGGCTACGAACTGGTGCAAAGCACGGCCCGCGTGTGCGCCATGAACATGATGCTGCATGGCATTGGCTCTGAAAAATCCGTACCCGTGGTGGTGGGCGATGCGTTGGCCACAGACCCCGGGAAACGCTTTGAGGTGGTGCTGGCCAACCCGCCCTTTGGCAAGAAGAGCAGCACCGTCATCGTGGGGGAAGACGGCCGCACCAGTACTGAGAAAGACACCATCGAGCGCGATGATTTCTGGGCCACTACCAGCAATAAGCAGCTCAACTTTGTGCAGCATATCAAGACCCTGCTGGCTACGCACGGGCGCGCGGCCGTGGTATTGCCGGACAACGTGCTGTTTGAGGGTGGTGCGGGCGAGACCATTCGCAAGAAGCTGCTGCACGAGTGTGATGTGCATACGCTGTTGCGCCTGCCCACTGGCCTGTTCTACGCCCAGGGCGTGAAAGCGAATGTGGTGTTCTTTGAGAAAAAGGGTGCGAGCGAAGCGCCGTGGACCAAGAAGCTGTGGATTTACGACCTGCGCACGAACAAGCACTTCACGCTCAAGACCAACCCTTTGCAGCGCGGGGACCTGGATGAGTTTGTGGCGTTGTACAAGGCAGGCAATCGCCAAAAACGTAAGGCGACATGGACGCCCGAGAACCCAGAAGGCCGCTGGCGCGCCTATAGTTATGACGAGTTGATCGCGCGCGACAAAACCAGCTTGGACATTTTCTGGCTCAAGGATGAGTCTCTGGCCGACAGTGACAACCTGCCAGCCCCCGGTGTGATTGCCCTGGAGATCGTGGAAGACCTGCAGGCGGCGTTGGAGCAGTTCAAGTTGATTGCTGCAGACTTGGGTGCAGACGTAACAGAAACGGAAGTCTGAAACATGATCACCTTCTACAACCACCTCCACGCCCAGCACCAGGGCAAGGTTGAAATGTTCCGTGGCGCGCTGGTGCCGTGCTTTGAAGTGCCGGCCCGTGCGGACCATGTGCTGACTGAACTGCAGCGGCGCAAGCTGGGTACGGTGCAGAACCCGCAGGCGTTTGACGACAGCACGTTGGCCACCATCCACAGCCCGCGCTACCTGAACTTCCTGGCCACGGCGTGGGAGCAGTGGGTGGCGCTGGATGCGGCCAATGCAGACAAGGACATCCTGCCCTCAGTGTGGCCCACGCGCACGTTTCGTACCGATGTGGAGCCTGACAATTTTGCGGCCAAGGTGGGGCTTTATTCGTACGATGCTGGTTCGCCGTTCACAGCGGGCACCTGGGTGGCGGCGCGTGCGGGAGCGCATTGTGCGCTGAGCGCGGCACAGCAAATCGTCTACGGCGACCGCGCCTCCTTCGCGCTGAGCCGCCCGCCGGGCCACCACGCGGGCATGGATTTCTTCGGCGGCTACTGCTTTCTGAACAATGCCGCACTGGCCGCGCAGCATTTGTGCAATGCCGGCATGCAAAAAGTGGCGGTGCTGGATGTGGACTACCACCACGGCAACGGCACGCAGGCCATCTTTTACGACCGGCCCGATGTGTTCTTTGCCAGCATCCACGGCGACCCGCGCACCGAGTATCCGTTCTACCTGGGTCACGCCGATGAAAGAGGGCAGGGCGCGGGGCTGGGGGCCAACCTGAACCTGCCGCTGCCGCGCGGCACAGATTACGCCACCTGGGCGCAGGCGCTGGAAACCGCATTGGCCGCCATCCGGCAGTTTGGCGCCGAGGCGCTGGTGGTGTCGCTGGGCATGGACACCTTCGAGGGGGATCCGATCTCCGGCTTCACGCTCCAGGGTGACGATTACCTGCGCGTGGGCGAACGGTTGGCCCAAGCCGGCTTGCCCACGGTGCTGGTATTTGAAGGCGGCTATGCGGTGGAAGAGGTGGGCGTCAACGCGGTCAACGTGTTGCAGGCCTTTGCCTGAGGGCAGTAGCGCGGGCCTGCAGCCTCGTCTTTAGTCCCGGTCGTTTTTGAACTTGCGGTGGTCTTTGCCGTGGCCCCGATCGCCGTCATGGTCATCGTGGTCGCGGTGGTGGCGTTGTTCTTCGTAGCGCTCACGCACCCAGTCTTCCCGCACAAAATACACGGGCTGGCCGCAGGCGTTGTAGCGGCTGCAATGCTTTTCCCAGTGCTTCTGGTGGCCCGGGGGCACGTACAGATACAGGGGCTGCGGCTGCGCCACATACACGGGTGGCGGGGCAATGATCACCGGCTGCACGTTGTAATAGCGTGGGGGTGGGGCATTGCCAATGTCAATACGGCCGTAGACCCCGGGCTGGTAGACGCCAATGGACACGCCCACATTGGTTTCAGCAAAGGCAGGCGCCAAAGCGCCAGCGGCCAGTGCCAGTGCGATTAATTTTTTCATCATGTTTCTCCAGTCAACGATGTACTTGTAACGCCCCATTGTGGGCGCCGGTCGACTGACGGGACGAGTGGTTTGTAACGATTTGTGGCGCGACTAGAGTCGGTGTGAGCGCACCAAAGCGATCAAACTGACCGCCGCCACTGCAACGAGTACTGCGGGAAACGCCACCGTGGGTGACCAGTCGATCAGCGCGCCCGAGATGCCGGAGGCCACCAAGCCGCCTAGCGTGTAGGTCAGCACCAGCACGGCCGTGCTGTTGACCAGAGTGATGCCTTTTTCGCGCGCGCCGATGTCGGTCATGGCCATGGTGTAGAGCGTGCCACCCGCACCGCCCCACAGAAACACAATGGGCCAGGCCAGCCAGACGATGCCGGCGACCAAGGGCATCACGCAGGTGGCCAGCAGTGTGATGGCGGCAAACACCACCATCAGCGTGCGCCGCCCCTGCGCCTGGTTGTCAAAGCGGTCGGCCACCAGCCCTGCGGGAAACATGATGAGCACGCCGCCCAGTCCACTGGCCGAAACCAGCAGCGCGGCTGTGCCGGCGCCCAAGCCCAGTGCCAGGCCGTACAACGGCAGGATGGAGGTCACGCCGGTTTCAAAGAAGCCGCCGACAAAGCCTGCCAGCATGATGATGGGGTGTGCCAGCAGCGCGCGCCACAGGCCCTGTACACCTACATGGGCCGTGCCGGCATCGTGCGCGGGCGGCAATTTGGGAATGAAGAAGGTCCACACCAGACCGACCACGGTGCAGGCGATCACCACCCACAGCGTGTGGGGCTTATCCGCCCCCAGCCACACCAGGCACGCTGGTCCGGCGATGAAGGTCATGCTGACCAGGGTTTGGAAAATACCCACATAGCGGCCGCGCTGTCCGGGTGGCGAGAACTCGGCAATCAGCGCCTCGGCCAGCACCCAGCGCAGCGCCATGGCCACGCCCGAGGCCAGGTTCAGCGCGAACCAGATCCAGAGCTGGTTGGTGAAGGTGTAGAGCACCGCCGCTACGGTGAGAATCACGCCGGCCAGCCACAGGCAGGGCCGCCGGCCCAGCCGCGTGGTGACGCTGGAGGCAAACGGCGTCATGATGAAAATACCCAGCCAGCCGGTGGCGGCAAACAGGCCGGCCACGGTGCTGGACACATCCATGCCCTTCATGCGCAGCAACAACAGCGGCGAGAGGATGAAGTAGCCCACCAGTTCGACAAAGGTGGAGCCGAAGATGCTGACCAGGCCCAGCTGGGCACCCGGTGGTGCGACGGGGATGGCGGTTGCGGTGGGGGTCATGCGGTGCGGGCTTGCAGGATGGCGGCGGCCACTTCGGCAAAGCCGGCGCCACGTTCGCTCTGGGTGATATAGCGCGGCAGGTAGTGCAACTGACTCTCAAAGCGGCGGATATTGGCCACGCCCACGCTGTGGGTGAAGTGCTGGAACATGGCCTGGTCGTTGCCCGAGTCGCCGACAAAGACCCAGCGGTCGAGCTCTTGTGTCAGATCCCGCTGGAACAGTTCGCGGACGATCCAACTGGCGCCCAGCCATTTGTTGAAATCGCCAAAGCAGCCGTGGATATGGATGCTGCTGACGGTGGTGTGCATGCCGGCGCGCTGCAGGATGGCCAGTATCTGCTGTACCGCCTCGGGTGCAAGCCGGGTGAATTCGTTGTAGTCAAAAGCCAGGTCGGTCTCACGTCCACCGTCATCGCGTGCGCGCAGCGCGCCGGGCACCTCGGCCAGCACCTGGGCCGCCACCTGCTCCATGCGGGCCTGGTTGGCGGTGCGGGTGACTGCATCCTGTTGATACAGTTTTGATAGCTGTCTGCGCATATTCCATGCGGGCTGCAGGCCATTTTGGCTTGAAACTGGGGGCGCGGACAGTAGCGCCAGCGCGCCGTTCTCGGCGACCATGGCATCTGCGGGCCAGGGGGGCGCTTCTCCGCCCGCCATCAGCGGTTCGCACCAGCCGATGTGCCGGCCGGTGATGGGAATCACCGCCAGCCCGGCCGCTTTCAGGTCAGCCAGTGCCTGCAGCGCGGCGGGCGTGATGCTGCCCTCGGTGGTGAGCGTGTCGTCAATGTCGGTGAACACGCCCACCAGGGCGCGGCGCTGCGCCAGCGGCCAGTGGGACAGGGGCAGCATGCGGGCGTTCAGTCCGCCAGCTCGTACAGTGCCGAGCCGTCGCCGTTGTCCTTGACCATGCGGATGCCCGGGTGTTTGGGCAGGTATTTCTGCGCCACGCTGGACGACAGGAAGGTCGGGTGCACGCCAGGGATGGGCAGGATGCGCCAGTTGCCATCGGCCGAGGGGTTGACCTGCTTGCCGGGTGCCAGGGCGTCCATCATGGTCAGGTATTCGACCAGGGCCTGGCGGTTTTCGTCAGGCGCATCGAGCACCACCTTGGCGGCCGTCAGGCCCGGAAAGTTGCCGCCGCCAAAGGCGCGGTAGTTGTTGGTGGCCACCAGAAACTTGGCCTTCGGGTCGATCGGTGCGTCCTGGTAGCGCAGGTTTTTCACGCGGTGCGCGTCGGGGGCCGCCAGGCTGCCGTTGATGGCATAGCGGGCCGGTTGGGTCACGTCGATCTCGTAGCTGACGCCATCGATGGAGTCGAAGTTGTAGGAAGGAAAGGCGTCGTTGATCAGCGGCTGGCGCGGCGCGCCCTGCGGGTCGATGCGCAGGTACTGGCCGGCGGCCATCTCCAGCCATTCCTGCACTTCGGCCCCCGTCAGCAGCATGGCCTTGAGCGTGTTGGGGTAGATGTAGAGGTCGGCCACGTGCTGAATCTTCAGCGGCCCGGCCGGAATGTCGGTGTAGTAGGACCAGCCCTGCCGGCCCCCGGCCTTGAACGGTGCGGCCGCCGACAGCACCGGGTATTTCTCGTAATCTGTGCCCTGCATGGCGCGCTTCACGTAGGCGATTTGTGCATTGGCCACGATTTGCACCGAGGGGTCATCGCCGACCTGGGCAAAGTAGCTGTAGATGGGCGCGCTGCTGAAGGCCACCTTGCCGCGCACATAGTCCAGGGTTTGCGCATGCTCGGTGGCAATGGCCTGTTCCACCAGCGGGTCGGCGGCGGCCACGGATTGCTTGGCAACGCGGTCAAAGATGGGGCGGATGCTGGCGCGGCTGTCCACTACCTTCCACTGGCCGCTGGCGTTGTCCAGCGTCATGTCGATCACGCCCAGGTGGTCACCCCAGCGGCCCGGCATCACGGCGGCCACGCCGTTGATGGTGCCGCGCTCGGTGTCCACCTTGGGGTAGTTGGCAAAGGCCTTGCTGGGAAATTCGGCATGGGCATGGCCAAACAGGATGGCATCGACACCGGGGATCTCGGCAATGCGCGAGACCGCGTTTTCGCCCATGGGGCCGACTTCGCCGCGCTCAAAGCCCGAGTGCGGAATGGCCACAACCAGCTGCGCCCCCTGGGCACGCATCAGGGGCACATACTTCTGCGCCATCTCCACCATGCTGCGCGCCACCACCTTGCCTTCGAGGTTGGCCTTGTCCCACTGCATGATTTGCGGCGGCGCAAAGCCGATCACACCTATCTTGAGCGTGTGCGTCTGGCCCTGGGCGTCCTTGAAACGGCGGTCCAGCAGGACGTAGGGGGTGAAGGCGTGGGTCGGGGCCGCGCTGTCCTGCTTGCCGTCGGCCACCAGGACGTTGGCATTGACGTAGGGAAAGTTGGCGCCTTTGAGCGAGCGGCGCAGGAAGTCGAGGCCAAAGTTGAACTCATGGTTGCCGATGTTGGCGGCGTCGTAGCCCAACTGGTTCATGACCTTGTAGGCCGGGTGTACCTGTCCGTCTTGCAACGGGTGCACCTTGGCCATGACCTCGCCCAGCGGGCTGCCCTGCAGCAGGTCGCCGTTGTCAAACAGCAGGCTGTTGGGGGCTTCGGCGCGTGCCGCCTTGAGCAGGGTGATGGTGCGCGACAGGCCGTACTGGTCGGTGGCCTTGTCCTGGTAGTAGTCGTAGCTCAGCAGGTTCATGTGCACATCGGTGGTCTCCAGAATGCGCAACTTCAACTCTGCAGCACCGACGCTGCCGCATGCCACGGCGGCCAGCCAGCCGCCTGCCATCCACAAAGCTCTCATGGGGGTCTCCTGGGTTGTTACCCCGCCGACTGTAGCGCCAGACCTGCGTGCTCGCGCAGCGGGTGGAAATGGATTTTCGGGAAACGCTCCTGCGCCAGGCGCACGTCATACGGGCTGGTGCACAGGTAGGCCAAGGTGTCGGCGGCGTCGCGCGCCATGCGCTGCGGGTAGGCGTGGATGAACTCTTGCAATTCCTTGGGCGTGTCCGCCGTGATCCAGCGCGCGCCGGTGTACTGGCTGCCTTCGAGGCGGATGTCGGCGTCGTACTCGCCCTTGAGGCGGTGCTGCACCACTTCAAACTGCAGCTGGCCGACCGCGCCCAGCAGCATGTTGCCGCCCATCTCGGGCTTGAACACCTGGATCGCCCCTTCTTCGCCCAACTGGGCCAGGCCCTGTTGCAATTGCTTGGTGCGCAGCGGGTTCTTCAGCACCACGGTCATGAACATTTCGGGCGCAAAGAAGGGCAGGCCGGTGTACATCAGGTTCACGCTGCCGTCGGTGATGGTGTCGCCCAATTGCACGCCGCCGTGGGTGGTGAAGCCCACGATGTCGCCTGCGTAGGCTTCTTCCACCGCCTCGCGGCGCTGGCTCATGAAGGTCACGACCGAGGTGGGGCGCAGTTCCTTGGCGGTGCGCATGACTTTGAGCTTCATGCCAGGCGTGTACTTGCCACTGGCCATGCGCACAAAGGCGATGCGGTCGCGGTGGTTGGCGTCCATGTTGGCCTGCACCTTGAACACCACGCCGCTGAAGGACTCTTCGTCCGGCTGCACTTCTTTGATGACGGGTTGCTTGTTGACGACGAAGGAACTGGTGCGGGGGCCGGGCGACGGCGCTAGGTCGATCAGCGCGTCCAGCACTTCCATCACGCCGAAATTGTTGACACCGGAGCCGAAGAACACCGGCGTCTGCTTGCCGGCCAGGAAAGCCTCTTTGTCGAATGCGGGCGAAGCGCCAGTGGCCAGTTCCATGCTCTCGAACGCGGCGTCGATCTCGAAGCCGAAGCGCTTGGTCAGCTCTTCGGTGTTGGTGATAGGGATGGTCTCAAAGTCCTGTGGGCGGCGCTCCGAGCCCGATTCGAACACCGTCATGCCGCGCGTGCGCAGGTTGATGATGCCGCCAAAACTCTTGCCCTGGCCCACGGGCCACGTCATGGGCACACAGGGCATGCCCAGTTCACGTTCCACTTCGTCCAGGATGTCCAGCGGGTCGCGCACCTCGCGGTCCATCTTGTTGACGAAGGTGATGATGGGCGTGTCGCGCTGGCGGCAGACTTCGATCAGGCGGCGTGTCTGCGCTTCCACACCGTTGGCGGCGTCGATCACCATCAATGCCGAGTCCACGGCGGTCAGCACACGGTAGGTGTCTTCCGAAAAGTCCTTGTGGCCGGGCGTGTCCAGCAGGTTGACCACGTGGTCGCGGTAAGCCATCTGCATGACGGAAGATGCGACCGAGATGCCGCGCTGCTTTTCAATCTCCATCCAGTCAGAGGTCGCATGGCGGCTGGCCTTGCGCGCCTTCACCGAGCCAGCGATCTGGATCGCGCCCGAGAACAGCAGCAGTTTTTCGGTCAGCGTGGTCTTGCCGGCGTCCGGGTGGGAAATGATGGCAAAGGTGCGGCGGCGGCGGGTTTCGGCAAGAAATGACACGGGGGGATTCCAGAAGGTGGATCTGGGAGCCACGGCACCCAGCGGGCGTTCGCCCGGAAGGGGCGGATTTTACCGGAGCCCGCTGGGTGGCTTGCTAACCTGCCTCGGTATGGCGTGCATACATTTTCTGCATGCCACCAATCCAGCGTTCGTAGTCCTGGCCCTTGTTGCGGAAATACTGTTCCACTTCGGGATGCGGCAGGACCAGGAATTTGCCGTTGTCCATGGTGCTCAGCACCTCCTGTGCCACCACCTCGGGCGCCAGGATGCCGTCGTGTGCGGCCGATCCGCCATCACCCGGGACCATGTCGGTCCGCACCGACTGCGGGCACAGGCAGGCGACCTGCACGCCTTTGCGGCCGTAGGCAATGCGCAGCCATTCGGCAAAGGCGACCGCCGCGTGTTTGGTCACCGCATAGGGGGCGGATTCCACAATCGTCAGCAGGCCCGCAGCCGATGCGGTGACCAGGAAGAAGCCTTCGCCCCGTGCCACCATCTCGGGCACCACGGCACGGGCCGCCCAGACATGGGCCATGCCGTGGATCTGCCACATGGAGTTCCACAGCGCGTCGTCCAGGTCCAGGCCGCCCATGCGGCCCAAGATGCCGGCGTTGGAGATGAAGGCGTCCACCTGCCCGTAGTGCTGGCGCGTGGTCGCCACCAGGGTCTGGATGTCGGCCTCCTGGCTCACATCGC
>JACXTT010004808.1_pt1 | contig 19911 bp, 21 predicted proteins | sample 9270951 | NCBI WGS metagenome assembly JACXTT01 (sample SAMN15532306, study PRJNA645909) | rock metagenome | isolation source: weathered quartz diorite | place: Puerto Rico | collected 2017-06-21 | reverse complement strand
CGTTCTGTACGGTGGCAATGAACTGCCCCATGCGCTCGTTGAGCTGCGTCACCACGAAGCTCGAGAACGGCAGACTCTGCGCGAGTAAGGTGTTGAAGACCGGCTCCGGCACCAGCAGCACGCGCGAATCGCGGATGGCGATCACGTCATAGCGGCGCAGTTCGCGCTTGATCACGCTGCCCTCGCCGCACCAGCCGCCCGCGGGCACGCCCGAGAACGTGCAGCCACGGCCGTCCGGGGTGTAGACGGCCAGCTTGATCAGCCCGCTGTCGACGCCGATCCAGTCGCGCGACGGTTCCCCGCGCCGTGCGATGAAGGCGCCGGCGGAGAATTCCTGCAGCAGGGTCGAGCGCGCGGCCAGCGCCTGGTGTTCCGGCGCGAGGGCATGGAACCAGGCATGGCCTGCAAGCGGTGTGGCGGACGGGGAAAGATCAGATGCGGTCATGGCGGGACGGGTTGGGCAGTCAGCGAACCGGCCCTGCGAGACCATGGCGCTGGTCTTGTAAGAATCCTGTAAGCCTTGCCTGGCGCGGGTTTCCGGGTAGTTTGTCATCCGGACGACAGAGCGCGGGCGTGTGCGATGATAGCCTTGCGCTAGCAAAAGTAACAGCGCCCCGGTGCAGAAGAGTTCAGCGGAGACACAAGCCATGCCCACAGATTTCGACAGCGGCCTGGGCCGCAATGCGGCCAATTTCGTGCCGATCACCCCGATTGATTTCCTGGTCCGCGCCGCCGAAGTGTATGGCGACAGGCTCGCCATCGTGCATGGGCCGGTGCGGCAGAACTGGCGCGACACCTATGCGCGTGCACGCCGCCTGGCCAGCGCCCTGGCGCGCGCCGGTGTCGGCAAGGGCGATACCGTCGCGGCGCTGCTGCCCAATACACCGGCCATGGTCGAAGCGCATTTCGGCGTGCCGATGGCCGGCGCGGTGCTGAACGCGCTCAACATTCGCCTGGACGCCGCCAACCTGGTGTTCATGCTGCGCCATGGCGAGGCGCGCGTGCTGCTCGCCGATACCGAATTCGCCGACCTGGCCCGGCAGATGTCGCTCGAAATCCCCGGGCTGAAGGTCATCGCCGTCGAAGACGCGCTGGGTCCGCAGGCCGAGCGTTTCGGCGATACCGACTACGAGTCCTTCCTGGCTTCGGGCGATCCCGACTATGCGTGGAAGATGCCTGCCGACGAGTGGGACGCGATTGCGCTGAACTACACGTCTGGCACCACCGGCGATCCCAAGGGGGTGGTGTACCACCACCGCGGCGCGGCCATGAACGCCATCTCGAACATCCTCGAGTGGGACCTGCCGAAGCATCCGGTCTACCTGTGGACGCTGCCGATGTTCCATTGCAACGGCTGGTGTTTCCCGTGGACCGTTGCCGCGCGTGCGGGCGTGAACGTGTGCTTGCGCAAGTTCGAGCCGCGCCTGGTGTTCGAGCTGATGCGCGACGAAGGCGTGACCCATTACTGCGCGGCGCCGATCGTGCATACCGCGCTGGTCAATGCACCGCCTTCCTGGCGCGAAGGCCTGCGTGGCCCCGTGCGCGGCATGGTGGCTGGCGCACCGCCGCCGGCGGCGGTGCTGGCGCAGATGGAAGCGATGGGCTTCGCGCTGACCCACGTGTATGGCCTCACCGAGGTCTACGGTCCCGCGGCGGTATGCGCGGAGCAGGACGGGTGGGGCAGCCTGTCGCAGGAAGAGCGCGCGGTAAAGAACGCGCAGCAGGGCGTGCGCTATCACCTGCAGTCCGGTGTGGCGGTGCTCGATCCCGATTCGATGCAGCCGGTGCCGGCCGATGGCGAGACCATCGGCGAGATCATGTTCCGCGGCAACATCTGCATGAAGGGCTACTTGAAGAACGAGAAGGCCACGCGCGAGGCGTTCGCCGGCGGCTGGTTCCATACCGGCGACCTGGGCGTGTGCATGCCGGATGGCTACATCAAGATCAAGGACCGCAGCAAGGACATCATCATTTCGGGTGGCGAGAACATCTCCAGCGTGGAGGTGGAAGATGCGCTCTACCGCCATCCTGCAGTGCTGGCAGCGGCCGTGGTGGCGCAGCCGGACGCGAAGTGGGGCGAGACGCCATGCGCGTTCGTGGAGCTGAAGGACGGCGCCAGTGCGACCGCCGAGGAACTGATGGCGCATTGCCGCACGCTGCTGGCGGGCTTCAAGGTGCCCAAGGCGGTATATTTCGGTCCGCTGCCCAAGACCTCGACAGGCAAGATCCAGAAGTTCGAACTGCGCCGCAAGGTCAAGTCCGATTCGGCGATCGACGTCTGAAGAGACGGTCAGGATAAGGTGGTGTCTTCAGCCGCCTGACGGCTGGCAATCAGCCTGTCGATGACCTCGCGGCCCCACGCCAGCCCCGCACGGCTGGCGTCGGCGGAACAGGCGAAGCGCACGCCGCTGGTCGGATACAGGTCGGGCAGGGCCCGGCCTTGCTGCCAGATGCTCGCGCGCAGCATCCACCAGCCGTCGTGCTGGCCGCCGTAGCGCAAGGCTACGATGTGGATGCGGTAGCCGCGATGGCTGTCGCTGTGCTCGTGTGATCCGCTGGGCATGGCTTGTGCGGTTCAGCGCAGGCTGGCGCCCTGTTGCGGCGCGCCCGGCCTGTGCCATTCCTGCGCGAAGTCGGGGAATACCTCGCATTCGCCCCGAACGATATTCTCAATCGTGGCGCAGACGCCCGCCGTGCCGCGCGGCCCCACGCAGACCAGGCTGCGCGGATGGTCGGTATGCTGTGGAACGGCGTACACATGCATGCCCTCCCGGAACAGAGGGTGTTTGGCCAGGCGCTCGTTCATCAACTCGACGAAGCGCTGGGGACTGACGACCGGCTTTTCCATAGCGAACTCCTGCGGCGCTGCCGTCGGGCGCATCGAGCGTGCACGGGGCCGGCATACGCGGTAGTAAAGGCCAGGAATATTTCAGGCGAGTGGCTGGTGCCCCGCTGTATCGGGGATGGCCGGAGGAAGCGCGGGGAAAAAAAGCCACCCGCGTTGCCACTGCCAACGATTTCAGGTTAGACGATGCATCCGGCGGAGCAAAGCCGCCGGACGCCTCCGGTCACGAAGGCCGCACTTCTCCGGCGGCGCGTGGCCCATCGAGCATGATATTGCCCGCCGCCCAGCAGGCGGCTTCGGCCTCGGCCTCCGAGCGGTAGGTCGAAGTAGCTGCGATGGTGCAGTCAGCGTCGGCGGCGCCGCAGTGCTCTTCCATCACGATGCGCCAGGTATAGAGGCCCGGCGAATCTTCCAGGACATGCAGCACAAGGGTGCGGTGGCTATCGGCGAGGGTCAGCGGCTGAGTCGACATGGCGGTCTCCTGGGACGGCGACGACGACTAAATGCTATCAATTGCGCGGTGCCAATTCCAGCGCGGATTCCGCCCGTTCCACCAGGCGTGGCGCACTGCGCATCTTTCGCCGCCGCGCGGTTTCCAGTATCTTCTGCGCGGGGGTGCCGGGTGGCACCCGCTTATTCCGGATCCGCATGCCTATCTCGCCTCAACTTGCCGAACTGGTTGCGTCGCTGCGCGCACACTATGACACCGCCGTCCTGCCGCACTGGACCGGCAACGGCTGGAATGCCGACCTGCTGCTGCCCTATGAAGCGCTCGAAGGCGCCACCGGCAATGCCTTGCCACCGGCGCGCTACCGCGCCATGGCCTGCGCGCGGCAGCTCTACGTGTTCTCCGTGGCGGGGAACCTGGATCACGCCGATACGCTGTTCGGGTCCCTGCAGGCCTACTTCAGCAACGGCGACGGCAGCTGGATCTACAGCGTGGATGCGGCGGGCATGCCGCTGGACTCGATGCGCGACCTGTATACGCATGCCTTCGTGATCTTCGCCTGTGCACACTACTATGCCTGCGGCGGCAACGAGGACGCGCTTGCCGTGCTGCAGGAAACGCGCGACGTGGTCGAACAGCGCTTTGCCGATGGCGCCGGCCTGTATCACGCGGCGCTTTCCGAATTCTTCAAGGACAAGGGTGCGGGCGTGCAGCAGAACCCGGTCATGCACCTCACGGAGGCCTATCTTGCAGCGCTCGAGGCAACCGGCGATGACTGGTATGCCGAGCGCCTGCGCGAGATTGCCGTGGCCGTGCAGGACCGGTTCGTCGAGCCGGCCAACGGCTGTATTGCCGAATTGCCGCAGGGCGCCGCCGGCAACCGTATCGAGCCCGGCCATCAGTTCGAATGGTTTTCGCTGGTGGCGGGCAATCCGTCGCTGTTCGCGGGTCTGGCGCTGGCGGCGTCCTTGCAGCGCGCCTTCGTGTTTGCACAAACGCACGGCGTGGTGCCAGGTACGTTCGGCGTGAGCGCGGCGCTCGACGCGGACGGTGCGCTGCTCGACGGAACCGAGCGCATCTGGGCGCAGACGGAATTCGCACGTGCGCTGGCCGTGCATGGGACACCGGAATCGCTGGCGACGCTGGAAGCGCAGTTGCGCCAGTATCGTGAGCGCTTCCTGCATGCCGGTGGCTGGCACGAATGCCTGGCACCGTCGGGCGACGTGGTGCGCGCCGAAATGCCGTCCACGTCGCCATACCACCTTGCTACCGCCTATGAGGCGCTGGTGGAACTAGCGGGAAGTTAGCCGCCGGTCCAGCTGCTCGCGGCGCGCAGATCGCTCTTCTGCAGCAGCCGCAGCAGCGTTTCGGCCGGCTGGCTCAGCCGGCGTGCCGACAGCGAAATGAATTCGACTTCGGGCAGCGCCGGCAGGCGCTCCCAGTTGAGCGGTGGCGCCACGCCTTCGCCGTACAGGTAGCGCGAGCGCACCGTCAGGCCGAGGCCGCCGCGCGCGGCGGCAAGGCATCCGGAATGGCTGCTGCTGCTGCAGACGACCTGCCACTGGCAGCCGGCCTTGGCCAGGGTGTCGAGCACGACCGAGCGCGTCACGCTAGGCTCATGCACCAGGATCAGCGGCAACGGCTGGGACAGGTCCACCACGGTTCCCGGACGCGCGAGCCATTCCAGCGATCCGCGGAAGAGTGGCACGCCACGCCGGTCGCCCTGGCGGCGCTTGCCCAGCATCAGGTCCAGCGAGCCCGCGTCCATCAATTCGTACAGCTTGCTGGTCATGGCGATGATGATTTCCATCTCCACGTCCGGATGCGTATTGCGGAATGCCGACAGCACGCCCGACAGCGGCCCCTGTGCGAGGTCTTCCGATGTACCCAGCCTGACGCGCCCGCGCAGCCGCGGCGCGGTGAACTGGGATTCCGCGCGCGCCAGCGCCTCCAGGATGAGCCGCGCATGGACCAGCAGCGCTTCGCCGTCGGGCGTCATCGACAGCGAATGCGTGTCGCGGACGAACAGGCGGCGGCCAACGCTTTGTTCCAGGCGCCGGATATGGTCGCTGACGCTCGACTGCGACAGGCCGAGCTGGCGCCCCGCCTCAGTGAAGCTGCGCGCGGCCGCCACGGTGGCGAAGGTTTGGATCCAGATCGGATTGAGCATGGCCGGCATTGTCATCGGCAAATCCGATGGCAGTCAATATAGCCAGCGGGGTTCCCGATTGGGTGGGTGGTGGCTATGATCGGTTTCATGGCCTGGCTGCCAGCGCTTTGCAGGCGAGATCCTGCGCTGGCATGCCTGGCCAGGCACAATCCCACGCCCCATGAGCCAAGCCTCCACTTCCTCCCTCAAGGCCATGTTGTGGATCGTCGCTGCCGGTTTCTTCATGCAGACGCTCGATACCACCATCGTCAACACCGCGCTCCCGTCAATGGCACACAGCCTCGGGCGCAAACCGCTGGAACTGCAACCCGTGGTGGTGGCCTATACGCTGACCATGGCCATGCTGACGCCGGCGTCAGGCTGGCTCGCTGACCGCTTCGGCACGCGCCGGGTCTACTTCTGCGCAATCCTGATTTTCGTGCTCGGATCGCTGTTCTGCGCGGGCGCGCAGACGTTGCCGCAGCTCGTCGTGGCGCGGGTTCTGCAAGGCGTCGGCGGCTCCATGCTGCTGCCGATCGGCCGGCTGGCCGTGCTGCGCAATGTATCGGGCGAGCAGTACATCGCCGCACTGGCTTTCGTTTCCGTGGCCGGGCAGGTGGGGCCGATCTTCGGCCCGGTGCTGGGCGGCTGGCTCGTGCAGCACGTTTCCTGGCATTGGATCTTCCTGATCAACGTGCCTGTCGGCGTGGTCGGGCTGCTGGCCGTGCGGCGGTACCTGCCCGAAGGCGACACGAGTTGGGCGCCGGCGTTCGACTGGATTGGCTGCGGCCTGCTGTCGCTGTGCATGGTGGCGTTCTCACTGGCGCTCGATGCGCCGCTGCAGGAGAGCCACGCGGGCTGGAGCGCTGGGCTTGCCGCGGTCAGCGTGGCTGCCGCGCTGCTGTATATCCCGCATGCGCGCCGCAGCCGTGAGCCGCTGTTCCGGCTGGCGCTCTTGCGTGAGCCCAATTTCAGCGTCGGGCTGGCCGGCAACCTGGTTTGCCGTATCGGCTCCGGCGCGGTGCCGTTCCTGCTGCCATTGCTGATGCAGCTCCAGCTCGGCTATTCGCCGTTCCACGCCGGGCTGATGCTGCTGCCTGCGGCGCTGGCGGGCGCCTTGTCGAAACGCTGGATCGTGCCGCTGGTCGGGCGCTTCGGCTATGACAACTTCCTGCTGGTCAACACCGCACTGGTCGGCGCATCGATCGCCTCGTTCGCGGCGATGTCGCCCGGCTGGCCGCTGGCGCTGTCCATCATGCAACTTGCGGTGTTCGGCGCGACCAATTCGATGCAGTTCGCGGCCATGAACAGCGTCACGCTCAAGGGCCTGAGCGTGGAGGACGCGGGCAGCGGCAACAGCCTGTTCTCGATGGTGCAGATGCTGGCCATCGGCCTTGGCGTGACGGTCGGCGGCGGGCTCGTGACGCTGTTCACCGACCGGATCGGCGAAGCCGGCCCCGCCTACCGGCTGGCCTTCGTCGTGGTCGGCATGATCACGCTGCTGTCGGCGCTGGTGTTCCGGCGGCTCGATGTGGAGGAACTCGGAAAGGGGCGGCGCAGGGCGTCGGCGCGGACGCCTTGAGTTGCAGGAGCGCGGTCTGATGGTGGCGGCCGTTCAGCGGCCGCCACGCGTGCTCAAGCCGCGTTAGTCTTGCGCCCCACGCTGCGGATCAACTGCGTGACACGCGCCTGGTACTGGTCGAAGTACTGGTTCGCCTGCTGCTGGCTGTCGATCGGATGCACCACGGTACGTCCCTCGGCCTCGAGCTTGGCACGCAGTTCAGGCTTCCTCAGGGCCTCGCCGATTGCCTTGCGCAGCACGGCCACCCGGTCAGCCGGCGTGCCCTGCCTGACGAAGTAGCCGCCGCTGATCATGTATTCGAAGTCGGGCACCGTGCGGCTTTGGGAGATCAGCGCAATGTGCTTGATCGACGCGGGCAGCGTCTTCGAGAAGCTGGTCAGCAGCTTCAGCCGGCCCTGCTGCTGCATGGCGTCGAAACTCGACTGGTAGGGCAGGATGGCGAAGTCGACTTCGCCCCCGGCCAGCCCCTGCAGCGCAGGTGCCGCACCCTTGTACGGCACGTGCAGGAAGGTCAGGCCAAGCCGCGCGCCCAGCGCATCGCCCATCAGGTGGTAGATCGAGTCGATGCCGACGGTGGCGTAGGTCAGCGGCTTGCCCTTGTTCTGCTTCGCATAGTCGATGAACTTGTCGAGCGTATCGGCGGGGATGCCGTTGCGGACCATCAGTACGATGTTCGCATCGCTGATCGGCGCCGCGAGCATGAAATCCTGCGGCTTGTAGCGCGCGGCGGGGTTGAGCAGCGGGGCCAGAAAGACCTCGTTGATCGAACCGTGGAAGAATGTGTAGCCATCGGCCGGTGCGGCCAGCACCTTGTTGGCGCCGATCAGCCCGGTGCCGCCGCCGTAGTTCTCGACCACGACCTGCTGCCTGACGCTCTTGCCGATCGATTCACCGAAGATGCGCGCGGACGTGTCGCTGGCGCCGCCGGCCGGGTAGGGCACGACGAGCGACATGGCTTTGGTTGGGAAGGCTTCTGCCGCGAACGCCGGCAGGCTGGTGAGAGCAGCGCTTCCTGCGGCGAAGCCGGCGTACTGGAGGAAGCGGCGGCGGTTGATGGAATGCATGGTTGTCCCCGTTTATGGATTTATCAGGCCGATTGTTCAAACCAGGTAGCTTTGCGCCAGGTGGGCCCAGAATGCGGCACCGACGGGCAGAGCTTTGTCGTTGAAGTCGTACAGGGGGTTGTGGACCATGCACCCCCCGTCCTCGCCCAGGCCGTTGCCGAGCCGTACGTATGCGCCGGGCCGGTGCTCGAGCATGTAGGCGAAATCCTCGCTGCCCATCACAGGCGGGCGTTCCACGACGTTTTCCTCGCCGACCAGCCGGACGGCGGCCTCCCGTGCGCGCTCGGTCTGCGCCGCGTGATTGACGAGCACCGGATACTTGCGTTCGTAGATGACTTCCGATTGCAGGCCGAAACTCTCGGCCTGTGCGGTCACGAATTGCTGGACGCGTGTTTCGACGAGCGTGCGTACCTTCGGGTCCAGCGTGCGCACGCCGATCTTGATCAGCGCGCTCTCCGGCACGACGTTGTAGGTGGCGCCGGCCTGGATCGAGCCGACCGTGATCACCGCGGACTTGAGCGCATCGATCTCGCGGCTGACAATCGATTGCAGGCCCAGCACGATGCTGGCTGCGCACTGCATCGGGTCGATGCCGTGATGCGGCATGGCGCCATGGGCGCCGCGGCCACGCAGCGTGACCGTGGCGCGGTCGAACGAGGCCATCGCGGGTCCGGTAATGACGCCGATCTGGCCCACGGGCAGCCCCGGGGAATTGTGCAGCGCATAGACCTCGTCGCACGGGAAACGCTCGAACAGGCCGTCTTCCAGCATGCGCAGCGCACCGCCTTCGTTCTCCTCCGCAGGCTGGAAGATAAGGTTCAGCGTGCCGTTGAAATCGGCTGACTCCGCCAGGAAGCGCGCCGCGCACAGCAGGATGGCGGTATGTCCGTCATGGCCGCACGCGTGCATCTTGCCGGGGATGGTGCTCGCATAATCGAGGCCGGTTTTTTCCAGGATGGGCAGCGCATCCATGTCGGCACGGATGCCCAGTGCCCTGGTTCCCAATCCTTTCCTCAGCGTGCCGACGACGCCGGTCGTACCCAGGCCACGATGGACCTCGTAGCCCCAGCCCGCCAGGCTTTCCGCGACAAGGTCGCTGGTCTGGCGCTCTTCGAAGGCCAGTTCGGGATGCGCGTGGATCTTCCGACGAATCTCAACAAATTCCGGCGAGAGCGTCTGGATGGATTGGCGCAGGTCTGCAACGGTGGACTGGGTCATGGGGATGGCGGAACGGGATCGTGCCGCTATTCTCCACGCGCCGGTCGCTCGCATCCATGACAATGATTGCGGCAAAACGTTGTATAAATTGCAACAATAGGAAATCAGCTAGCGAGACGAAACAGGGGAGGGATGATGGAAGATGTACTGGACCGGAAACGGGCGATGTGCCTGCTCCAGATCATCGAAACAGGCTCGGTACGCGGCGCGGCCGATGTGCTCGAACTGGACCCGTCAGTGGTGAGCCGCGCCGTGGCCAAGCTGGAGCAGGACACCGGCCTGGCGCTGCTGGAGCGGCGCGGACGAGGCGTGGTCGCGACCGATGCGGGCCGCCTGCTGGCGCTGTTCGCGCGGCGCCAGCAGGACCTGAGCGATACCTTCATGGCCGAGGTCAACAATCTGAAGAACGCCCAGCGCGGTCACGTGGAACTGGCCTTTGGCGAGGGCTTTATCGACCTGGTGCTCGAGCCGGTGCTGCAGGGCTTCCTGCACAAGCATCCCGACGTCACGTACAACATCCGCGTCGCGGGCACGGAAGAATCGGTCCATTGCATCCTCGAGGACCTTGCGCATATCGCCTTTGTGTTCCAGCCGCCGAACGACGTGCGGCTGCGCTCGCACTATTCACGGCTGGCGCCGATTCGCGTGCATGTGCGCAAGGACCATCCGCTGGCGCGCAAGCGACGGCCGCTGACGCTGGCGGACCTGGCGCCGCACCAGGGCGCCTCGCTGACCGCATCGTTCGGCGTGCGCAAGCATATCGAGGCGGCCGAGCTGGAAGAGCACATCACGCTGAACCACACGCTGACGACCAACTCGTTCAAGGTGCTGTGGGAGTTTGCCGCGATGGGCCTCGGCTACATCATGACGCCGCGCTCGGTGCCATTGAAGGGCGCGCAGTTCAAGGAGCTGGTGTCGCTGCCGCTGGCCAATCCGGTCCTGAACAACAGCCAGATTCACATCATTACGCGGGCCGGCCGGCCGCTTTCCCCGGTGGCGGACCGCATGCTGCGGCATGTGATGAAGGCCTTCCCGCAGGTGTGAGATGGCCGTGCCCGATGCCGTCAGCGCATGGCGTGGGCAGGGCGCCGCACGCTATTCGTTGACGCCGTGCTCGCGCAGCAACCGTTCGCATTCGTCGAGCATGTCATGCGCGAATGCGGACTGGTAGTTGGGGTCGAGCGCTTCCATCATTTCGTGCGCGGCATACAGGCCGGCTTCGCGCGAGAGCGTGTCCGCGAGCTGGCGTGCGAACTGGTCGCTCAGTTCCGACAGCAGGCGGCGTTCGGACAGTGCGAGCTGCAGTTTCGAGCGCGACAGCCATTCGCCGGCCAGCGTCGCGCCTTGCGCGTCGGTCAGCCATTTGCCGTGTTCGTAGTAGGCTGACAGGCGTTCGGCGGCCAGCGCAAACAGCAATGCCTTGCGGGTGTTGAAATCGATCTTCAGAAGCGGGACGGCTTTCATATTCATGGTGATGACAATGCCGCGAACGGGACACTAACGTTGCGCCGCTTGCTGCGTGATGCGCGCGAAGGTGGCGTTGAGCCATGCGCCGATCGCCGCGATCTCTTCCATACAGACCGTATGCGGCATGGCATAGGTGTGCCATGCGACCGGAATGCGGCGTGCCTGCAGGAAGTCGCGGGCCTGTTCGCCAAGACGCAGCGACACGACGTCGTCCTGCGTGCCATGCGCGGCGAAGACCGGGATGGCGGCGTTCGACGCCGTCGCTTCAGCGGTCAGCAGGTCCGGTGCGGGGATGTAGGTGGACAGCGCGATGATGCCCGCGAGCGCATCGGGATGGGTGAGCGCGGTGGTGTAGGCAATCGCACCGCCTTGCGAGAAGCCGGCAAGCACGATGTGGCTGGTCGCGATGCCGCGCGCATTTTCACGCGCAATCAGCGCGCGGATGCGGTCGCGCGAAGTACGGATGCCCTGTTCGTCGGCATGCCGGCTGGTTTCGCCAAGCGAATAGATGTCATACCATGCCGGCATGACATAGCCGCCATTGCACGTGACAGGAATGGCCGGTGCGTGCGGAAAGATGAAGCGCACGCCCGGCGCTGCTTCGAGCCCGAGTTCCGGCACCACCGGCACGAAGTCATTGCCATCCGCGCCGAGCCCGTGCATCCAGATAACGCTGAAAGCGGGATTCGGCGCGGTCTCGATTTCGATCGCGGGCAGTAGTTCGTTCATGGGGGCACTCCAGTCTGATGAGCCAGGCGCCGGCTTGCGCGGCGGGCAGCGGGAGTATCGCACAGGTCGGCGCAGCGCCTTCCGCATTGGCATGCAAGGCGGATGGATCGGCAGCGTGTGCCGGGGCAGGGGATGTGCGCATCCGCAAACGCCCGTACGAGCGTTTGCCAGCCGCCATGCGGCTGCAGGGACTACGCCGCGCAGCGTTGTGCGCGCGCGGCGCACGCATGGCCACCGGAGTGCGAGTCACTCAGCCGATGGCCACGCGGTACAGGCGCGCTTGCCGCCAGGCTAGGCGGCAGACGGCACGATCGGTACGGTGGTCAGTCCGGGCGCCACGCGCGGAGCTTGCGCGTAGGTTTCGATGGCAGGCGGCGCGGCTCGGCGCTTGTCCACCACGTCCTCGACGCCCTTGGTAGCGACGTCTTCAAGAAACGCGACCATATCGCGATAGTAGGCAACCTGCATCTGCGCCTCGAGCAGGCGCCGTTCGGCCTGGAACAACGTCAGCCTCATGTCTTGCAGTTCCCTTTCGGCAATCTTTTCCGGGGTCGGCGGACTGAACAAGTTTGCGAGCCAACGCATGGCATACCTCCAATGCTGATCAACAGCGAAGAATCGATGCTTTTGCCATGGGAACAAATATAGACAAGAAATTGGGAAAAGAATCTCAACCTGCCCATTCGTAGCATCTCGCCCACAAGGATGATTGCCGCGGTGCCGAGTCTCGGTTAGATTGTCCGGCCTCGATAGCCGGCACCGTCGTTTTGTGCTATCTGCGCATGCCGGTATTCCAATCCGGCGCAGCGGCGTGCCATCGAGGCGTTGTTTTCCTGCGCTATTGGAAACTGTCGATGCCTTGCGCGCGCGGCGCCAGCATGAACGCGATGATCGGCGCCCAGTACATATCGATGTACTCGGGCAGGATGGCCGCGTCATGCGGCATGCCATCAAACACGACCAGCTCATGAAGGTGCAATGCGGCCTGTGCCAGGCGCTCCGCGTGCGCCAGCGGCAGGACTTCATCATTGCGGCTGTGCAGGACCAGCAGAGGAAGGTCCAGCCGGCGCATGCGCGCCGCATTGTTCCAGGGATCGGGCAACAGCCAGGCCAGCCGCGCGGGTACCCGGCCAGTCTGGACCGCTGCCGCGCGGGCCGAGCTGAAGCCTGATGCAATGATCAGCCCGTCCGGGATCGGTCTCAGTTCCCGCGCCACATCCAGCAATACGCCTGAACCGAGCGAGTGGCCCAAGACGTAACGCCGCGTTGCGTCTGGCGTGGCCGCCAGAAACATCTGGTAGGCCGCGCATGCGTCTTCACGCAGATGCCGGACCGTCGGACGTCCGCTGCTCGCGCCATAGCCGCTGTAATCGAACACGAAGGTGCTGATGCCTGCCTGCGACAGCATCGCTTGCACCGGTGCCCAGTCCGGCAGGCATTCGTCGTCGCCGTGGCACACCAGCAGGGCGGGCGCCGGAAGCTTGGACGCAGGCGCATAAGCGGCATGGAGCACGCGGTTGCCGCTTCGGAACGTGCTGTGGCGCAGTGTCGCGTCCGGCTCGGCGGTACCGGGCGGGCTGGCCGGCGTAACAAAGGCCTCACGTTCGAGCGCATGGAACAGCAGATGGCGGGCAAGCCCGGCCAATACGGCGATACCGGCCGTGCCGGCCAGCCAGCGGGGGATGGAGCGTTCGGGACGAGGCAGCATGGGGCTGGAGCGCGCGGGTTGCTTCAAGGCTAGCAGGTGCCGTGCAATTGGCACAAGCTGAAATGGCGGACGGGCGATATCAGGCATGACCGGCGTCTGGCGCGCAGGCCCGTTCCGAGTAATTCTCGAGGTAAATCATGAGGTTAAGCCCGGTTCAGCCGACGGCTATCAGCCCGATAGAAAACTTTTTCCTTGACTATCTATCTAGTGGTAGATAGTATTCGGGTCATGGAAGCGCTGCTCCACCGGCAAAAAAAGCCGATTCTGCAACGGGACCACAGCAACACCGTTAAGACGGTCTTTTTTTAGGTCAGGTTATCTATCTACCAGTAGATGCGAGACCGAAAAGAGACCCGGTAATGAACCGAACACCGCGACGCCTCAGGGAGGTCGCCAGCCAAGGAGTCCATCATGAATGCCAAGTTCGCCAAGACCGTGATTACCGCAGCCACCCTTGCCGCCGCACTCGCCAGCGGCGTGGCCCAGGCGGCTGGCCCGCGCGACAGCAGCTTTGCCGGTGACAAGTACGGCTACAGCTTCCGCGTCGGCAAGGCCGATGCCTTTACCGACGGTGCAAAGACCGGCAAGTTCGATCCGTACACCGAAGGCGCACGCGTCGGCAAGACTGACCCGTACACCGACGGTTTCCGTACCGTAGCCGGCCTGGATACGCGCGGCGTGTCGGCATCGCCGGCCCGCAGCATCGACCCGTACACCGACGGCGCCAAGGTCGGCAAGTTCGACCCGTACACCGACGGCTTCCGTACCGTAGCCGGTCTGGATACACGCGGCGTGTCGGCATCGCCGGCCCGCAGCGTGGACCCGTACACCGACGGTGCCCGTACGGTAGCCGGCCTGGATACGCGTGGCGTGTCGCAATCGCCGGCCCGCACCGCCGATCCGTACACCGATGGCGCCAAGGTCGGCAAGTTCGACCCATACACCGACGGCGCGCTCGCCTGACCGCCAGCCGGCCGCGACCGGCCGGCGGCTTTTTTAGCACGGCAGCCGGGTCCATTTCACCAGGGGCCCGGCTGGCCGCAATGGAGTCCATCATGACTTTACGTAACAGCATCCTGCTGCTTGGCGGATGGTTGCTGGTCTGCGTGACGAGTGGCTCGATGATCACCTTCGCCGCGCAGGTCCTGCCTGGTTAATCCGCTTTGACCGTACATGCCCCGAGTGTTGCCGGGGCTGTTTCCATCGAGGTGCGGACAAGTCCTAGGGATTACCCGTGCCTCGGGGCGTTCTCGCTTGAGCGTCTATCTTCATGTAGATACACTGACCTCATGAAAACGCAATCCGTCCGCGAGCAACTGCTCGAGCACACGTTGGTCCTGATTCGGCGTCGAGGCTTCAATGGCTTCAGCTATCGGGATCTGGCCGATCTGGTTGGCGTCAAGACGTCGAGCATTCACTATTACTTCCCGACCAAGGACGATCTCGTCCTTGAAGCCGTGAAGACATACAGTGCGACGATGTCCGAACGCCTGCGGTCGATCGATACCGCACTGCCCGTGACCGAGCAGGCGGCCATCTACCTGGCCCCGTTCCGCGCGAGCTGCGGCTCCGACCAGATCTGCCTGTGCGGCATGCTTTCAGCGGAGACCTTGTGCGTGCCCGAGTCGGTCCACACGCTGCTGCAGAGCTTCTTCCTGATGAACGAGAAGTGGCTGGCCGGCTTGCTCGAACGCGCCCAGCCGCATCGCAGTGCCCCGTTTCCGGTGCCGCCGGCGCGCCTGGCGCAGGTCGTGTTCGGCTCGCTCCAGAGCGGGCTGATTTCCGCTCGCCTGTTCGGTACCGCAGACCGTGTGGAAGCCGCCGCGGACACGTTGATGGCTGCCGTGGCCGGCTGACACGCGGTCGAACATGATCTGGCGTAAAGCCGCCATGTGGCGAATGCCGCATGGCGGCTTTAGTTTCTGGCGTCGCGTGCCAGCATCCATGGGCCGGTGAACGGGCACAACCGGCCAGATGTTTCCATATTTATCAGTAACTTGTGGCTGAATGGCAATTCTCTATCGCCGCGATAGGAAAGTTTTTGCTTGACGATCTATCTAGTAGTAGATAGTATTCAGGTCATGGAAGCGCTGCATCACCGGCGAGGAAAAAGGAAGCCGGTTCTGCAATGGGACCATTGCAATACCGTTAAGACGGTCTTTTTTTAGATTCGATTATCTATCTACTAGTAGATGCGGAATCAAAAGAAGATCCAAGATTGAACCGAACCCAGGCGTCGCCCCCGGGAGGTCGCCAGCCAAGGAGCCCATCATGAATGCCAAGTTCGCCAAGACCGTGATCACTGCAGCCACCCTTGCCGCCGCACTCGCCAGCGGCTTTGCCCAGGCCGCGGGTCCGCAAGACAGCAGCTTTGCCGGTGACAAGTACGGCTACAACTTCCGCGTCGGCAAGGCCGATGCCTTCACAGACGGTGCCAAGGTCGGGAAGTTCGACCCGTACACCGACGGTGCCCGCACCGTAGCAGGTCTGGATACGCGTGGCGTCTCGGCATCGCCTGCCCGTAGCGTGGATCCGTACACCGACGGCGCCAAGGTCGGCAAGTTCGACCCGTACACCGATGGTGCCCGCACCGTAGCAGGCCTGGACACGCGTGGCGTGTCGGCATCGCCGGCCCGTAGCGTGGACCCGTACACCGACGGCGCCAAGGTCGGCAAGTTCGATCCGTACACCGATGGTGCCCGCACCGTAGCAGGCCTGGACACGCGTGGCGTCTCGGCATCGCCTGCCCGTAGCGTGGATCCGTACACCGACGGCGCCAAGGTTGGCAAGTTCGATCCGTACACCGACGGCGCGCTCGCCTGAACGTAGCGGCCGGCCAACCGCCGGCCGACATCAACAGCGGGCGATATCGCGCCCGGTCCCAAGGGGAACATCATGAGTCTGCGTGACGGTGCACTGATATTGGTCGGATGGGTGGGGCTCTGCCTCGTCAGCGGTTCGCTCATCACGCTGGTCGCGCAAACGTTGCCGGTTTGACCAGCAAACATTGCAGGGGGTTTGAAGCCATGAAAACGCAATCCGTACGCGAACAGCTGATCGAGCACACGCTGGTGCTGATCCGTCGCCGGGGGTTCAACGGCTTCAGCTACCGCGACCTGGCCGAACTGGTCGGGGTCAAGACCTCCAGCATTCACTACTATTTCCCGTCCAAGGACGATCTGGTGCTTGAGGCGGTGCGCGAGTACAGCGCCCGTACGCTGGAACGCCTCCGCGCGATCGACACCAGACTGGCTCCCGCCGAGCAGGCGAGGCGGTACCTGGAGCCGATTCGCACCGGCTTCGGCGCTGACCAGGTCTGTCTGGTCGGGATGCTTTCGGCCGACGTGCTGTCGCTTTCCGAGCCGGTGCGCGCCACGATGCGCGCGTACGTCGGCATGCACGAGCAATGGCTGACGGGCTTGTTCGAGCGGGCGCAGCCGCTGCGCAACACGCCGTATCCGGTGCCGCCCGCGCAACTGGCCCAGGTGGTCTATGGCGCGCTGCAGGCCGGGCTGATGGCCGCGCGGCTGTTCGGCACGCATGAACGGCTGGAGGCCGCCGCGGCCGTGCTCGCGGGGGTCATGCCGCAATCCTGACCTGGCGCGCCACCGTGTCGCACAGCCAGTCGGGGTCATCGTGCGGCAGGTCATGGCCGGCCCAGGGGTGACGCAGCAGCGGCAGGTCCCAGGCGCGCGCGAGTTGCACCGAACAGACCGGGTCGACCAGGCGGTCAGCGTCGGACGCGATCAGCCATGTGGCCGGGCAGGGCGCCCGGCTTCCGGCCCGGTAACGCGCGGCCGCCAGCAGTTGCCGCAGCGCCGAGCGCCGGCTGACCGGCGCACTTGCCGCGATCTCTTTCCAGCCCTGAATGTCAGCGTCCTGCGTATCTGCCCTTGCGCAGGTAAGCCGGTGGATGGTGCGCTCGCAATAGTCCCGGTTGTCCCAGGCGGCGGTCATGCGCAGCAAGTCGGGCCAGTTGGCGGGCCGCAGGCGCTGGGTCACGGTGCTGAAGGGCCGCATGCTGGTGTTGATCAGGACCAGTGCCGCTACCTCGTCGGGATAGTGTCGCGCCCATTCCGCCGCCACCATGGCTCCCAGGGACATCGCCAGCACCCGGCAGGGCCGCTGCCGTCCCGCCTGCCGCAGACTGTGTCGAAGCGATGCCACCAGGCCAGGCACGCTCGCGGGTGACGCCACATGGCAAAGGCTGCCATTGCCGGGAAGGTCCACCGCCAGCGGCATGCCCAGGCCGGCCGCCTGCCAGTGCTGGGCCAGCGTGCCCCAGTGCCGGCTTTCTCGCGTGAGGCCGCGCAGGAAGATCCAGTCCGTCATGGCGGGAGGCGTTGGTGCCAGTGCGCCCGCGCCTGTTCCTGCAACTGCGCACGGCGCTCGCCCGTCGGCAGCCAGCGCTGCGGCGCAAAGGCGATACGGCCAAGGAAATCGAACAGGCTCACATGGCGGCGCAGGACCCGCGCGGTGCGGTGGGCCTTGATCGGGTTGAAGATGCCATCGCGCGAGAACAGCTGGCGCGGATTCTTCTTGATCCACAGCCAGGAGCCGAGTTCCAGCGTCATCGGCAGGAACAGGTTCCCCGGCGGTGTGAGGTCGTAGGCGTAGTCCCACAGGTCGCCGTGCACCAGGTACTGGTGGCTCTGCGGCTCGAACGCGTAGCCATGGTGCGGGTGGGCCTGCTCGAACATGGTCTTGAGCAGGTACATCTCCGGCAGGTGCGGCATGGGACTGTGCGTGCGCGCATACGGAAACCAGATGCTGTCGCGCCAGCCGTAGCCGGAGTGGCAGTCCACCGCAAAGCTGAGCGGGCGCGACAGCAGTTCGCCTTGCACGACGCCTAGCAGCGCCTGGCTCTCCGCCTCCATGGGCTGGCCGGCGCGGCCGCGGAACCATGGCAGCCAGGCACCGATGCGCTGGCCGCCCGCCAGGAACGGCACGCGTGCGTCGGCGTCCTGGGGCGCATTGCGCATCAGGTCGACGCCATTGGGGTTTGCCCGCGTGGCGGCCCACATGCCGCCCGGATTGACGATCGGCATGAACACCAGCCGCACCGCCTGCAGTTCCTCGTGCAGTAGTTCATCCCATTCCAGGCGCCAAAGCAGCGAGCGCAGGTAGTCCAGCACGAGCTGCGTGCCGATCCGTTCCAGGCCGTGGATGCCCCCGAAGATGCCGATCGCTGGCGCATCGGGCGCCGTGGCACCCACGGTGGCCGCATAGACCGCAAAACGATGGCCGCGCACGGAGGTTTCGCAGACCGCGCGCGCGTCCAGCACGCGGCTGCCCGCGTCCAGCAGGCCCAGCAGCTGTTCGTATTCGGCAAAAGCGGCGCGCTCGCTCATGGCACCAATATAGGCGCTGGGCGACGGCGTAGCGGCCATGCAATGGCCGGGCAGGGCACCCCCTGCATCGCTCAGGCGGCCTGTGCCGGCTGGTCTGGCGCCAGCGCTTCCACGCATTCGAGGAAGGCGCCCACCAGGCGCGTATGGCGGCGGCTTTCCAGGCAGTACAGGTACTCGTGCAGGACCGGCGGACGTTGCGCGAACGGCACGATGCGCAGGGCCGGGTCGCGCGGCACCTCGCCCGCGGGCACGACGCTGGCGCCCAGGTTCTGGCGGATGGCTTCGTAGATGGCCTCGCGGCTGCCTATGACCATATGGCGCGGCAGTTCATGGCCGCAGGCGGACAGCGCGGCCTCGGTGGCCTGGCGGGTCATCGAGCCATGCTCGCGCACTAGCAGGTGGCATTCGGTGATCTTGGCGATATCGACATGGGGAAGGCGCGCGAACGGGTGGTCTGCATGGACCACGAGCACCATCGGATCGGAAGCCAGCCGGATGCGCGCGAGCCTGGCGTCCTTCACGGCGTGCGAGGACACCGCGGCGTCGATGCGGTATTCCAGCAGCGCCTCGATCATCTGCTGTGAGTTGCCGATCTCGATGCTGACCTCGACGGCCGGATAGCGTTGCCGGAACGCGGCGACGCTGCGGAGGATGTAGTACGGGCCGGTCGCACCGATGCGCAAATTGCCGAAACGCAGGTTTCCGGCGTTGCGCAGCAGATAGTCGGCATTGCTTTCCTGTTGCATCAACTGCTCCACCACCGGCATCAGCGCGACACCGACGTCGCTCAGGTCGACCCGGCTCGCGCGGCGATAGAACAGCTCCACGCCATAGGCATCCTCGAGCTGGCGGATGCGCGCCGTGACGGTGGGCTGGCTGACGCCGAGCTGCCGGGCGGCCGTGGTAATGCTGCCCTGGCGTGCCACTTCGAAGAAGGTCGTAAGAAGGTCGCCGAGCATGGGATCTTGGGGGCAGGGAAAGGTAGCGGGTGCGCAGGGCACCGGACGACCGTGCAGTCTAGCGGTGCAATGTGACACTTCCGCTACGCTTGCCCCGGTCAGAACTGGCTTAGCTGCCCATGGCCGGATCGGACACGCTGTCGGCGCCGGTTTCCAGGCGTCCGGCGAAACGCCGCGTGAACCCGCCCTGCGCCGTGCGCACGGTGAAGTCGTACCAGTTGCCCTGCAGGCCCACGGGCCAGTGCTGCTCAAGCTGCCGGCCGGCGGGGATCTCGTACGTCCACGGCCCGTCCGTGCGGTAGGCGTTGGGCTGGACCGTGAAGGTGCAGGCGGCGCTGCCGGTGTTGATCATGGTCAGGTAGACCGCGGCATTGGCGATGTCGTAGCAGAC
>JACXTT010004807.1_pt1 | contig 19915 bp, 11 predicted proteins | sample 9270951 | NCBI WGS metagenome assembly JACXTT01 (sample SAMN15532306, study PRJNA645909) | rock metagenome | isolation source: weathered quartz diorite | place: Puerto Rico | collected 2017-06-21 | reverse complement strand
TTCGAGAGGCACGCGGAGGTGGGCGTGCGCGACTCACGGCTTTACACGGACCGGATCTTCATCAACGTCGGCGGCCGCGCCGCCGTGCCGGAGATTCCAGGAAAGGACAGCATCCCATTCCTTACCAACAGCTCGATGATGCAAGTCGACTTCCTTCCGCGGCATCTGTTGATCGTGGGCGGCAGCTACATTGCTTTGGAATTCGGCCAGATGTTCAGGCGCTTTGGAAGCGAAGTCACCATCCTCGAACCGGGAGACCGGTTGATCCGGCGCGAGGATCGGGACATCTCGGATGCGATTCGAGCGATTTTGGAACGCGAGGGGATCACGATTCGAACGAATGCGAAGGCCACGCAGCTGGCTCAGCACAACGGAGATATTGCCGTTACGGCGGACTGTGAGGGCCAAATGGAGGAGATTCGTGGTTCCCATCTTCTCTTCGCAACCGGACGGCGTCCCAACACGGACGATCTGGGACTCGACAAGGCTGGCGTCGAAGTGGATGCGCGCGGATACATCCGCGTGGACGACCAGCTTCGCACCAACGTGCCCGGCATTTGGGCGCTGGGCGATTGCAATGGCAAGGGCGCGTTCACCCACACGTCTTACAACGACTTCGAAATCATCGCTGCAAATCTTCTGGATGACGACCCGCGGAGGGTCAGCGACCGGATTCAGGCCTATGCGTTGTATATCGATCCGCCGCTGGGCCGCGCCGGCATGACCGAAGCCGAAGTCCTACGCAGCGGCAGGAAAGCGCTGATCGGCAAGCGCCCGATGACCAGAGTGGGGCGAGCCGTCGAAAAAGGAGAAACGCAGGGGTTCATGAAAATCGTGGTGGATGCCGAAACTCGCCAGATCCTGGGAGCCGCGCTTCTCGGAACCGGCTGCGATGAGGTGATCCATTCGATTCTGGACGTAATGTACGCCAAGGCGCCTTATACGGTCATGCAACGCGCCATGCACATCCACCCGACTGTCTCCGAGTTGGTGCCCACCATCCTGGGAGAATTGCAGCCCCTTTCCGCTTGAACAGAATGCACGTTACATTTACAGGCATGGAGACCCACCAGGCGCTCCTGAAACGACTGATCGAAGCTCGGAGGCAGACGGACAAATTGTTCGCATTGGTCCGTCCGGACGCCCTATACCAACGCCCCATCCCGGAAAGACACCGGATCATTTTCTATCTGGGGCACCTCGAAGCGTTTGACTGGAACCTTCTACAGCCCCGTATTCCGAACGCCAAGGCATTCGATCGCGAGTTGGACCGCCTGTTTGCGTTCGGCATCGATCCGGTGGACGGAGGGTTGCCAACCGATCAGCCTTCGGACTGGCCGGCGCTCGAGCAGGTCGGCTCTTACCGGGACCGGGTTCGTGCGGCTCTCGCGGCAGCGTTGGCGGACCCGGGTCCAGCAGCCTGGGGCGGCGCTGAATCGCCGCGGGTGCTACTGAACGTCATCATCGAACACCGCCTGATGCACGCCGAGACCCTGGCGTACATGCTGCATCAGCTCCCGTTCGAGCAAAAAGGAAGCGAATCCCAGGCAACGGTTCGAGCAGCGGCTCCTGCAAGGCCGGGCACGGTTGGGATTCCAGCCGGGCGCGCCACGCTGGGGATCGCGCGCAACGGGGTGGACGCCTTTGGGTGGGACAACGAATATGAGGCCCATTCGGTGGATGTGCCGGAGTTCGCCGTCGACCGATACAAGGTTACCAACGGTCAATATCTGAAGTTTGTGGATGCCGGCGGATACGAGGAGCGAAGCCTATGGCCGCCCTCGGCGTGGGATTGGAAGGAGGAGCATGGGGTCGCGCATCCTCTTTTCTGGACCAGGTCCGGCAAAACGTGGCGTTATCGGGCGATGTTCGAGGAACTACCGTTGCCGCTCGACTGGCCCGTCTACGTCAGTCACGCCGAGGCAAGCGCCTACGCCGCGTGGAACGGAAAGCGATTGCCCACTGAGCCGGAATGGCATCGCAGTGCTTACGCCACGCCCGGCGGCTCGGAACGAGATTTCCCTTGGGGCCCGGAACCTCCGGGTCCAGAACATGGATGCTTTGATTTCGGCCGATGGGATCCCTGGCCTATCAACGCTTTTGAGGCGGGCGAGAGTGCGTTCGGCGTCAGCGGCCAGTTGGCGAACGGGTGGGAATGGACATCCAGCATTTTTCAGCCCTTTGCCGGCTTTCAGCCCTTTCCCTTCTACGAGGGCTATTCCGCGAACTTCTTCGATGGCATGCATTACGTGATGAAGGGAGGTTCGCCGCGAACTGCGCAGCCGATGCTTCGGCGATCCTTTCGGAATTGGTTTCAGCCGCATTATCCCTACGTTTACGCGGGGTTCCGCTGCGCGGAAAGGTGACGCAGTATGATGGCCAACTCCACAATGGCAACGAGTACAGCGGGCGATTTCGTTCTGGACGTGCGTGCCGGTCTGACGAAGGCCGGCCAGAAGGAGCTGCCTTCAAAGTACTTGTATGACGCGATCGGCTCAAAGCTCTTTGACGTGATCGCCGAACTGCCCCAATACGGACTGACTCGCGCGGACGAGCGGTTGCTGAAGGAGCACGCGCGCGAAATCGTGCGGCAAACTCCAGGCGACGTGATCCTGTGCGAATTAGGTAGCGGAAGCGGAAAGAAAACACGGTGGATTCTGGAGGCGCTCGCCCGCCGCCGGCATACCTACTACTTCCCGATTGAGATTTCCTCTGACGCCCTGGCCGTGTGCCGGCGCGAATTGGCGGACCTCCCCGCAGTGGGGATTGTGGGACTGGAGCGCGAATACCTGGACGGCCTTTTAGAAGTGGCCGCCCGGCGGCAAAACGGACAGCGCATCCTCGTACTGTTTCTCGGCAGCACAATTGGAAACTTCAGTAGTCCCGCCGATCGAATGTTTCTGCGCGACATTCGGAACATCCTGCAACCGGGCGACGCTCTTTTGCTCGGAACCGATCTGGAAAAGCCCGTTCCGCAGCTGGTCGAAGCCTATGATGATCCTTTGGGGGTTACGGCCGCATTCAACCTGAATCTGCTGGCCCGCATCAACCGTGATTTAGACGCCAATTTCGACCTGGCGCAGTTTGACCACGTCGCGCGATTCAACCCCGAAACCCGGAGCATCGAGATGCATCTGCGGGCGCGGCGGCGCCAAACTGTCTCGATCCAGAAGGCGGCCCTTACGGTCGCTTTTGAGGAAGGGGAAACCATCTGGACGGAGAACAGTCACAAATATTCCCTCGAAGAAGTTGCCCGCGTCGTCGCGGATGCAGGCTGGGTTTGTAGATCGCAATGGGTGGATGAGGAATGGCCGTTCGCCGAGAGCCTTCTGGCGGTAGCGAATCTGGAATAGTTTAATCGAAGCCACAGAACCCTCCTCATGCGGCTTCGTACGCGACATCTGGATTTGCGCGGCGCAACCGCAATCGTTGAACATACGGCGTGAGGACGGCGGGCCTTCGCCAATAGGTGGCCAGATTCTCGCTCGCCGTCGTAGATCGGCGCCGCGAGACCTCAGGCCCATCCTCGTCCGCTTTACTTGATTCGCACAATGACCGGGTTTGCCTTCCGTCCATCCACGGTCAAAACCACCGTGACTTCGCCGCGCCCGGCGAGAGAGCGCGGAATCGAGATCCTCGCCTGATCGAGCCCGGCCGGGCTATCTTGCGCCGCGATCGACTCCACCGGAGCAGCCTCGCCGTCGATGGTTGCCGTCACATTCGCGGGCGAGGAGGCGTTGCGGAACCCCGATCCGTTGAGGACCAGCAAGAGTTGGTCGTCGCCTTCGCCAAAGTCGAGAGCCACCGCCTCATATTGGTTCGAATCTGGATTCCATGCCATTGCGGGCTCCTGCGATTCGGACCCATCGGCCTTGCGGCGCACTGCAAAGCCACTCAATGTCGCCAGCCCCTCGGGATTGGCGGAAAACAAGCCCGGCAGCACCGCTTCCACTACGGCCGAACCTTCGCCGACGACTGTCCCACCCTGCAGAACTTTAATGGACACAGCACCCGGGCTCGCAGCCGGAGGAGTCTGGAAGGTAATCTGTTCCGGAGACACGTAGTGCAACGGCGCGGAATAAGTGACCCCGCCGGAATCAAGGATCTGCACCTCGACGTCGCCCAGATTCGCCGGTAGTTCCGCGTCCGCCGATGCGATGGCCTCCGCTGCCGCCATTCCCTTGCCACGCAGCAACCCCATGCCTGCAGGGGCGAGCGATGCGGCAACGTAGTTCGCAGCCGAGCCTGGGGTGACCGATCCGTCAGCCGTCGAATCGAGAGGAACGGTCAAACTCAGGTCCTTGCCATAGTCGCGCAAATGATCGCGCCACACCGTGTGGTAATGAATCTGGTTGCGGAAGACGACTCCGCTCTGACAAACGAACTCGATCCAGACGCTCGGGCCGTCGATGCGGGCGTAGTTGGTGTTCGACACCAGGAAGGAGCTTACGTCGCCAGCCACGCCATTGCCGGTGAACGCGACGTACGTTCCGTCGAGTTCATTCTGATAGATGGAAAGCAGCTTCGCCGCGACGGCGTCATCCATGTCCTGCACCCACGGCTTCATGGCTTCGAATACGAGCCTCTTCTGCGCCTGGCTCAGCGAGCTCACCGCGACCCCAACCTTTGTGGCCGGAAAAGCGCCATTGCCTCCGTTGCTTTCTCCGGGGCTCATCGTTGTGTCGCCGAACGTGACATTGAGCTTCGCTTCCGCAAGTTGACTCTCTGAGAGGGACCCGAGCAACGTCGCCATCGCGTCGCGCTCTTCCTTGAGGGGCGCGTAGGTCCTGCCTTGCACGTCGAAGTTCGTAGGCTCCAGAGCTTCAAAGAGCGGGGTTACGCCGACGACATGGCCTTGATTGAACGCGATGTTGGCGCCGTAGTGGTGCCCGCCGTACTGCAGCATCCAGGGGTCCGTGGTACTGGGCGCGTTGAGAAAGACGAGGTAATAATAGCCTTCTCCATACTTGAAGCCGCCGCCTCCAACGGGGCCTCCGGCGCCGCCCGTTCCCTGGGCTGCCGCGAGCAGCGTGTCCGCCATGCGGATCTGATTGAATTCATCGGAACCTTCGTTCGCTTTGGTTCCCGCCGCCGCGCGAATCACTTCGAGCGCCGCCGCCAACTGTTCCGCGGATAGAGTGCCTAGTTCAATGCCGTTGCGGCAGGTGTTGGCGCAAGGCAGGTTCGACCAGCGCCGCGCGAGGGCCGGCGTGTAGGCGAGTTCCAGGGTCTGCAGTTGTTCCGTGCTGAGCATCGCCTTGAACGCCTCGGCCTTTGCGACCACATCCGCCAGGGTCGATGGCCGGAACTTTGCGCCGCCATTGACCCGGCTCAGCACCGTCTGTAGCGATGCTCCTTCGGGGCTTCCATCTTCGGCGGCGCGGGCCTTGCCATGCGGAAAGAGCAAGTATAAAGAGACTCCAAGAGAGAGTAAGGCTGAGACGGGCAGAAGGATCCCTGCCCTCGAAATTCGGCTCCTACCGGAGCGCTTCTGTTTGTGTTTCATGTATGTTTCCCTCCACGTCCGATCCGGTGAACAGGAACGCGGGAATCGCGATCAGCGCCAATATCGGAACTCCGAACGCGGCGAACTTCGAAGCTGCCGCAGTCAATTGCCCGATGGCGTTCGGCTGGCCGGAAATCCGGCTGGCAATCCAGCCCAACGCCGCGGCCGTCGCCAGCATCGCGCCAAAGATTCGGACCTTGCCGCCCAGAGGCGTGAGGCTCAGCAGAATGAACCACGGCGCTGTGAGCGCGATTACCAAGAGCTGCATTGCCTCGATGCCGAGGTTAAACCCGAAGATGCTGAGAGCCATCGCGCCGGCATCCAGATGCAGTTCCGCAAGGCCGGACGCGAACGCCATACCGTGGACGAGCCCGAAGCCCGCCGCGACGTACGCTTCACGCGAAGGAAAGATCGGGCGGATGGCGTGAATCGCCGAAACGAGAATGGATATGGCGATCAGCACTTCGATCGGTTGTTGCGGCAGACGGACCCAGCCGAGCGCGCCCGCGAGCAACGTAATTGAGTGGCCGGCGGTGAACGCCGTCACGACTTTCATCAGGCGGACCAGACTGTAGCGGATGCCTCCGAAACCTCCCCATCGCGTGCCGCCGCGAACCGTCACCAGCGAAGCCGGCAGCAGAAGCGCGATGAGAAAGAGCATGTGGTCGGCGCCATCCTCGATGTGCTCGACGCCAAGGTTCACCATGCTGCGGAACCCAGTCCAGATGCTGCCTTGATCGAGGTGAATTTCGAGTGGAGAGATTGCCGCGGTTTCCTGATTGACCTCGATCACGCCCACATCGACCGGCCGGCGCGTCGTCTGTCCGGTTTCCCAATCCCTGCGGATCGAAACGAACGCCTTGTGAGTGACCACCTGGTGCAGAATCGCGTCATAGTCCAACGCGAAATTGCGCGGACTGGATCCTGCCGGGGGCGTGAGTTCGAGCGAGGCAATCACCTCCTGAAACGGTCCGCTCTGCCGCTGTTCCGTACGGCCAATCGCGAGACTGAGAACTCGCACCTGCCAAGGCTTATTCCCTGCACTGACCGGATGAATGTGGTTGGTCAAATACCGGCGGAAGCTGTGTCCCCATGCAGCGAGATTCACTTCGGGATTCTCGGTGACACGGTGGCCAAACGCCAGTTCCAGTTCGGGCAGAGGGATGTGAAGTTCCACTCCCACGCGGCCGGTTCCGACATCGAGCAGCATCTGTGTCGTAGGCTGCTGATGCGCATGCGCGGACTGGCATGTCCACAGCACAATGCCGGTATACAAGAGGAAATAGCGGATCCCTTGGCGCGTCATCACTAGTCAGTGGAACTCCACGGCAAGGCGGGAAGTCACGCTTCCGAACGTTAAGGAAGGTTATGGAATGTAGCGTGGTTAACTGAGGATGCCGTCCACGACATGACCGTGGACATCGGTCAGGCGGCGCCGGATGCCGTTGTGATAAAAGGTCAGCTTGTCGTGATGGAGCCCGAGCAGATGAAGCGCAGTCGCGTGGAAATCGTAGATGGTCACTGGATTCTCGGCGGGCTTGTAGCCGAGGTCGTCCGAAGCTCCGTATGCGAATCCGGGGCGCAGGCCGGCGCCAGCCATCCAGCAGGTGAAGCAGTCGGGATGATGGTCCCGCCCCTTCTTCCCTGCCCCTTGCGCAACGGGCGTGCGGCCGAATTCGGTGACGCCCATCACGAGCGTGTCCTTCAACAAACCGCGAGCCTCGAGATCCTGCAGCAGCGCCGCGACCGGTTGGTCGTACTCGCGGGCCATGCTCGAATGGTTGCCGCTCAAGTCGCCGTGCGCATCCCAATCCTTGCCGGAAGCGCCATGGTAGACCTGCACAAAGCGCACGCCCTTTTCAAGCAGTCTACGGGCGAGCATGCAGCGCCGAGCGAGCGGCGCGGTTTCGGGTTGATCGAAGCCATAGAGGTTGCGGGTGGCCTCCGATTCACCGTCGAGATTCGCGACATCGGGCACGCTCAACTGCATTTGCGCAGCGAGCTCATAGCTGCGAAGGCGCGCATCGAGCGTCGTGTCGCCCGGGTGCGATTCCGCATAGCCGCGGTTCATTTCCTGCAGCCAGCGCATGCCCTCTTCACGCGCGGATGCCGAGGCTCCAGACGGCGTCGAAAGATCCGGCACGGGATCTCCGGCGCCGCGAAACGCCGTGCCTTGAAACGCCGCGGGAAGAAAGCCATTGGACCACTGCAGGGTTCCGCCCCACGGATAATTACGATGATCCGGCAGCACCACGAACGCAGGCAGGTTCTGGCTTTCGGTTCCGAGCGCGTAAGTAACCCACGCGCCCATGCTGGGGAAGCCGGTGAGGATGAACCCGGTGTTCATCTGCGCCACAGCCGGCATGTGATTGGCGCTTTTCGCGACCATCGACTTGATCACAGTCAATTGATCCGCGCGTTCCGCCATTCGCGGCAAGAGGTCGCTTACCCAAAGGCCGCTCTGGCCGCGTTGCCGGAACTCCCACGGGCTCGCGAACAGGTTGCCGGCCTGGCCGAAGAAGGTCGGCATGTCGAACGGCTTTCCATTGCGCGCGTCGAGTTCCGGCTTGTGGTCGAAGGTGTCGAGATGGCTCATGCCTCCGACGCAGAAGACTTGCAGCACGCGCTTGGCTTTGGGCGCAAAATGCGGGCGCTGCACGAAAACTTCCGCGGCGCCGGCGTTTTCCTGCGCAAGCATCCACGAGGAGGCGAGCCAGCCAAAGCCGAACCCGGCATCGAGAAAGCGTCGGCGGGAAAGATTCATGGGGTTATTCGACTTGTTGGAATTAAGTTGCATTGAATAGCCCCCAGCAGAGTGTTTCGAGGTTTTCGCGTTCGACGAGCGCGCGGCTGCGGACCAGTTCCGCGCTCGAAGGCTCGCGCCCCAACGCCAGTCGAAACGCATGAGTGATCCGCGATTCGGTATCCCCGGCTTCTTTGACGACTCGCGCGGCGAACGCCTTCGCGATGCGTGTGGCGAACGCGCTGTTCATCAAGCTGAGCGCCTGCAGAGGAGTGGTGGTGTAGGCGCGTTTCGGCGTCTTCACAGAAGGCAGCGGGCAGTCGAGCGCGTCGAGCATCGCATCGCCTCCGGTGGTGACGTTCATGCGGTAGACGGTGCGGCGCTGCAGGTCCGCGTCGTCAGAATCGAGGGGCTCGTACTTGACGTAAGAACCTCCGGGCGTCGTCGCTTTGAACGGGCGAAAGCTCGGACCGCCCATTTGGGGATTGAGCAGGCCGCTGACGGAAAGCATCGCGTCGCGCATCGCGTCGCCTTCGATCCGGTGGGGCGAGAAGCGCCACAAAAGCCTATCGCCTGCGTCCTTTGCGGCGGCATCTGCGTTATACCGCGAAGATTGCCGGTAGGTTGCGGACATCAGGATGATCTTGTGCAATTTCTTCAGGCTCCAGCCGCTCTTGATGAATTCACTCGATAAATAGTCGAGCGGTTCCGGATGTGAGGGCTGCCCGCCGTTGTAACCGAAATCATTGGGGCTCTCCACGAGACCAGCGCCAAAGTGATAGTGCCAGACGCGGTTCACCATCACGCGTGAAAACAGGGGATTGGCGGGGTTCGCGATCCATTCCGCCATCTTTCGCCGGCGCTCCCGATCGGATGCGTCAGGCTCGACGCCGAAGTCCGGAGACAAGCCGCGGACGGCGGACAGGCCCGCGGGGGCCAGGACTTCAGCCTTCATATTGACATCGCCTCGGCGGAGGAGGTGCGTGAGACCAGGCGGCAGCACTACTGCGGCGAAGGCCTTCTCTGTCTTTGGCAGAGCCGCGAGTTCGGCTCGCAGGCCTGTGAGTTCGGCTTCGAGACGTTCGGCGTTTTCGCGATCCGCGGCGTTCATCGCGGCGATCGATTCCTCGCGCGTCACGCTCGGCGCGCCCGCGGCGAACGAATCCGCGATCTGCTGCGCACTGAGGCTCGCATCGAAAATCCGCGCCTCGTCGAGTTCGAGGCTTTGGTTCGTCGTCAACTGCACCACGGCATCCTGCGCAAAATAGGTCTGCAAGCGGCCCGCCGCAGTGTCCCCTTCCGGCCGGAATGGCGTTCCGTGCACCTGACCGTTGCGGTACGCGGTGATGGTTCCATCGGGCGAATAGGTGATCGCAATCTGCAGGCGATCGCCCGCCTGCGCCTTTTCTTCTTGCGCCTTTTCTTCTGGCGCGTTCCAGTTTGTGTCGCGGAAGCCGGCCGTGCTGTAGTTCTGCCACTCCTTCTTCTTGCCGCCGTTGAACTGGATGCCATCGAGCGATGCGCCGCGATACCCGCTCAGGTTTTGGATCATCAGAATCGAAGTACTCTTCTCCGGCGATTTTCGAACCTGGATCCACGCTTCGAGGGTCTTCTCCTTCACGTCGCGCTCGAGCTTGCCAGTGAGGACCCTGACGCCTTCTTTGCCTTCCAACGGCTTCAAATGGCCTTCAGAGATTCGAGCCTTTCCGGCGATCAAAGCGTGCAGTCCACCCACTTGGTCACGCGCGTCGGTGTCGAGGGTCCACTGTGCGATGGGGCGCGGTACGCTGGCGGGCCAACGAAAGCCGCGTTCCACCAGGAGCCTGTCTCGCACGGCCCGATGCAGGCGTGAAAGCTCCGCTTCCGCCGACTCGATGCGATCGTTGATCTTCCGCGACGCGGCGTCCCATTTCGCCTGCTCGTCCGGCGTGAGCAGCGGCCGTCCATCCGGCAACAGCTCAATGGATTCACGATCCTGCACTGGCTGCCATACGCCGGCGAATGCCGCCTTGAAGCGATAGTAATCCCTCTGCGGAATGGGGTCGAACTTATGGTCGTGGCAGCGCGCGCAGTTGGCAGTCAAGCCAAGAAAAGTCTGCGAAACAGCGCTTACCGTTTCTTCCAACTGATCTTCGCGCACCGCCTCGCGTTCGCGCGGCACGGCGGAGGTCAGGCCAACGGCGTCCGTTGCTCCGGAGACGAGAAAGCCCGTGGCGGCAATTCCATCGTGCGTGACAGGATCCAGCACATCCCCTGCAATTTGCTCGCGCGCAAAGTCGATGTAGGGCTTGTCCTGATTGAGGCTGCGGATGACGTAGTCGCGATAATGCCAGGCATGCTCGCGCACGAGGTCCCGCTCGAAGCCTTCGCTTTCTGAGAAGCGAGCGACGTCAAGCCAATGCCTGCCCCAGCGCTCTCCATAATGAGGCGAGGCGAGCAGTCTGTCGACGAGCGATTCGTAGGCGGAAGGCGAGTTGTCGCGCAGGAACGCGTCCACCTCGTCTGGCGTGGGCGGCAGGCCGGTGACGTCAAAACTGAGGCGGCGAATGAGTTCGCGGCGTCCGGCGGGTTGTGAGGGCTGGAGGCCATTCTGCCGGAGTCTCGCGAGGACAAAACGATCGATTGGATTGCGGGCCCAATCGCCGGGAAGGTCCTCCACCTGCGGCAGGGCCGTGATTCGCAACGGCTGCAGAGACCACCATTCCGGACCTCCGCGACGTTCGCCGACAGAATCCGCCCATGCGGCGCCGGCTTCGATCCAGCGCTGAAGCGTTTCCTTTTCGGAAGCGCCGAGCGGGCCCGCGGGAGGCATCTGCCCACGCAACACGCGCTGGAGCAGCAGGCTTTCCGCTGGGGCGTCAAGGTTCAGCGCGGGCCCTTTGCGTCCGCCGCGAAGAGCCGACGTGCGGGAAGAAAGGTCGAGTCCGGAGGCCTTCGTGCTCGGTCCGTGGCAGCTCAAGCAACGGCTCGAGAGGATCTCGCCGGCATCGCGCGGAAGATCCACGGCGGCGGCGGCAGCGGCAGCCCCTGGCCACACGCCTAACGCTAGTAGGATCAACACGCCCGCAGTTCGTCGCACGAGGGCATTATATCCCCGGTGAAGACGTCCATACGCAAAAAGGGCGGACCCCGAAAGGCCCGCCCCGCTCCTTAGTTTGGTTGCACCTCCGGCTTTTACTGCTGCGGATCGATTGGCGTCGAGAACTGGTCGATAGACAGGATGTAGCGGATCAATTGCGCCCGCTTCGATGCGTCAGTCAACTTGTCCACGCCCCCCGGATTGCCCGCGCTGCGGTGCGTAACGTTCGTCATGGCCTGTTCGAGCGTGTCCGCCGAACCGTTATGGAAGAACGTCGCCGGGAAAGCATGCAGACCCATCAGCGACGGAGGCACGAAGCCATCCGCTCCGAGGGGCGCTGCGGCGTTGGCGCGAACCTCGTTCTTGGTCGCCGCACTGAAAGTCCCGACTTTCGTCAGTTGTTGGATCAATTGCCCATTCGACAGCAGGTTTGCCGGAGGTTCGCCGGTATGCGTCAGCTTGCTGGTGGTCCACTTGGGGCCGCCGTGGCAGGTCTGGCACTTGTTATCGATGAAGATCTGTTCGCCCGCGATCACATCCGGATCCGATTTGCTGATGGGCGAGATCGGAGTGCGAATGCCGAACTGCACGAACACCTTGATCGCATCCCAACTGGGAACGCCGCGGACCGTGAGTTGCCTGCGGCCGGTGTTGGAAGGCGTAAACGGGCCGAGCACCGGATCCTGCGTTACGCCGTCCTCGAGAACGAACAAGCCGAGCCCACCGGAGACGCCACGGATGTTGGCTTCGAAATCCTCGACTTCGTCGAAGATACCGGACCAGTTCAAGGCGCGGGCATCGGTCGGATCGTCGAGCGAGAAGTCCTGATGCTGCGAAACCGTGCGGCGCGGACCGGCCCCAAAGATCCAGACCACGTTGTCGGTCAAAGCGTCAGGGTGACAGGCGCCGCAGGAACCCCAACCGTTGTTTGACATGCGGCCGGTGATTTTGGTGTCGTTAGGGCCGTCGAACTCGCCGACGGACGAGAAGTACAGTTCCTTGCCAATCTGGATGACATCTTCCTGCGAGCCCGCTTCGGGCTGGGCAGACGAGCGCATCGTGGCCATCACATCCTCAGGCGCCAGGGTGAGATCGATCACGGTCACGTCGCGGGACACGTAGTTCATCACATAGGCGCGGGAGTCGGTGGAGTTGATCACGATGCCCCGCGGGTTTTTGCCCGTTTTTATCTGCTGCACGCGTTTGCCGTCGCTGTCGTTCGAAACCACCGAAATGGCGCCGGTGGAAGAATCCGTGCGAACCTTCACAGCGATGTCGCTCGCGGCGCTCAACACGTAGCCTTCGTCCGAGCCCTTCTTCAAAGCAATCGCCCAAGGCTGAGTGGGAAAGCGCTTCGGCGTAACCGTCTGGGCGTCCACCGCCTGATGCATATTGATGGTCTTGCCGCTATCGCGGAACTCTTGGCCGAATTCTAGAACGTGAACGAGCGCCTGCGTGTTGACGTTGAAGCGCGTCGGGCCGTTCGGCGAAGCGCCGGTGTTGGGAACGTACACGAAGTTGCCTTTGACTGCCAGGTTGTTCAACTGGTTCGCGTAGGCGCCGGTGGTGAACTTGAAGTCCGCCGCGACCGGCGCTGCAGGAGGGGCGATGCGGCCGATGGCGTCGCCGGCTGCCTTGAAGCCGGTGTCCGCGATGGGCCTCAACTGAATCGCGCGGCCACCCTGGTTATTGCGCGTGTCGAAGAAGAAAACAAAACCGAGCTTGGAATCGTCTTCGCCATCGAGGCGGTTGACCACGGGCGTCGAATAGAAGTTGGAGACAAACACGGTTTCGTCCGCATCGTCTTCGTTGCCGTTGTTCGTGATGGCGATGCCGCGGGGTTGGATTCCGACGCCGCCCACGGTTCCGCTGACGCGATTGGTGCGCGTGTCGATGACCGAAACATTATTGGAGTACTTGTTCGTAACATACATGCGGGTTCCGTTCGGCGTGGAGATGATGCCGTATGGTTCGGTTCCCACTTGAATGGTGGTGAGCACGCGGGCGCGGCCGCCGCGGTTGACCGACACCACGCTGACAGTGCCGCTCACAGTGTTAGCGACATAGGCGCGAGTTCCGTCCGGAGTAAGGGCAACGCCATTCGGTTCGGTTCCAACGGCAATTTCGGCAAGTTTGCGGTTTGCGTCACCGCGGACATCAAAGAAAGAGACTGTGTTGCTATCGGGATTGCAAACGGCGAGCAGAGAGTCGTCAGCGCTCAAAGCAATGGGTTGAGAGTTGATAGGTCCGCTGAATCGGGCAGTTGCGGGCCCTTGCGAGGAAAGTGGAATGGGCAACAATGACACTGCGATGCCCAATGCGCCGGCGGCGGCGAGAGCCTGCCATTGTGTAGCCAGTTTGGACTGAAACAAGGTTTTCATGCTGTTACGTACTCCTTGGTGCTTCTCGGAAAAGGAACTACGCTTACCAGCATGCATTCTACACTGTCAAAAAAACCTCAAGGGATTCTCAAAGAAATCTCAATAGAGGATTGTGGAGATCAAAACGGCCGGCAAGGAGCGAACTCCGGCCGGCCGTTCTGGATTGCTTTCGAGTGCGATTATGCGAGGTTGAGGACCTTCTGCACCACGCCGCGCTCCTGCTCGATCTTCTTTTGCAGCAGCATGATGGCGTAAATCAGCTGTTCCGGGCGGGGCGGACAGCCCGGCACGTACACGTCCACGGGAATCACCTGATTGACGGGAATGAGCGCATAGTTGCTGAACACTCCAGTAGAGGTGGCGCAGGCGCCCATCGAGATCACCCACTTCGGTTCCGGCATCTGTTCGTACAGGCGGCGGATCACAGGAGCCATTTTGTTCGAGACCCGGCCGGCGATGATCATCATGTCCGACTGCCGCGGCGAACCGCGCATCACTTCCGCTCCAAAGCGCGAGATGTCGTAACGCGAGCCGATCATCGACATCATTTCGATCGCACAGCAGGCGAGACCGAAACTCATCGGCCAAATCGAGTTCTTGCGCGCCCAGTTGATCGCCCAATCGATCGACGTCGTAATGATGCTATCGCCGAAGGGATTGTCGTCTTCCTGGTCGATTCGAGCAAACAATTCGGCAGGCTGGCTAATATGAAACTTGCTCTCGGATTCCACCTCTTCATTATTACATGCCGGTCTGACTGGCGAACTCCTCGAAACGTATGGCGTACAGCCTGAGTATTACGACCTTTGGGGCCGCCGCCACGAGATCGCGCCAGCCGTCGCGGAGGCGATTCTGAACTCGCTTGGCGCTGGCGATGCCCTTCCTGCCCGCCGGTTGATTCCCCTGACCTCTGTGCTTGCGAAGCACGAAGCGCTCGAGATCGAGCCGGCGCACGAGTTTTTGCCGGTCGAGATCCTCTATAGATGGGAGGACGGCTCGCGCTCGGTGCGGCGAGGCATGGCCGCCGATCTGCGGGGCCTGCCCGAAGGCGCGCCGATTGGCTATCACTATGTCGAGGCCTGGTGCGGCGCGGAATGGGCCACAGGATATCTCATCATTTCGCCTGAGAAGGCCGTCCTGCCGGACCGGCGCATGCGGGGCGTGGCCGTTTCACTATACTCGCTGCGATCGGCCCGCAACCAGGGCTGCGGCGACTTCACCGATTTGCGCAATCTCTGCACTTGGGCGGCGCGCGCACAAAAGGCCGACTTCATCGCGCTGAACCCGTTGCATGCGATTCCCAACCGGCAGCCGTACAATACCAGTCCGTACCTGCCGACAACGACGCTCTATCGCAACTTTTTATATCTGGATCTGGCCGAGGTTCCTGGCTGCCCGCCGCTCGAGCCGTATGAGGCCCGGTTTGCGGAACTGCGGGCTACGCCGGTGGTGGAGTATGAAAGGGCAGCCGCGCTGAAGCTGGAGATTCTGCGGGAAGCGTTCGCACGGTTTACGGCGAATCCCACTGACGGACGCGATTTCTTCGACTTCACAGTCCGCAATGGCCGGACTTTGCGGATGTTCGCGGTCTACTGCGCGCTGGATGAGACGATTCATCGCGAGAATCCCGATATCTGGCTCTGGCAGGACTGGCCGGCGCACTATCAGGATCTGGATTCGCCCGAAGTGGAGCAATTCGCACGGGAACATCACAGGGACGTTCTGTTTTATACCTACCTCCAGTGGCTGATCGACCGGCAACTCGCGGCGGCGCAGAAACATGCCATCGAAACCTGCGGTATGCACATCGGCCTGTATCACGACCTCGCACTGGCGGTGGACCGTTCCGGCTTCGACGCCTGGGCCTTTCGCGATTTCTATATCAAGGGGTGCCGGGTCGGTTCCCCGCCCGATGACTTTGCGCCCGAGGGGCAGGATTGGTCGTTTCCTCCGCCGAATGTCACAAAGCACAAGGCGGACGGCTACCGGCAATTCATCACCACGATTCGCAACAACAGCCGTCATGGCGGCGCGCTGCGGCTCGATCACGTGATGCGGCTGTTCCGGCTGTTCTGGATCCCCGATGGTTTCAAGGCGGCAGAGGGCGCGTATGTCCGCGACAACGCGCGCGACCTGCTGCGCATCCTGGCGCTCGAGAGCGTACGGAACAATGTTCTCATCATTGGCGAGGACCTGGGCACCATCACCGACGAGATGCGGGCCGGACTGCAGGACGCAAACATCCTCAGCTACCGCCTGCTGTACTTCGAGAGGCATGGGGACGGGCGGTTCAAACTTCCTCACGAGTATCCGAAACAGGCGATCGTGTGCACCACGACGCACGATTTGCCGACCATCGCGGCCTTCTGGACCGGCCACGATATCGATGTTCGCTGGAGCGTGGGCCTGATTCTGGACGAGGCGGCTTACGCGCAGCAGAAGCAGCAGAGAGGCGCCGACAAGCAGCGTCTCGTCGAAGCCCTGACGGAGGTTCGCTTGCTGAAGGCGCCCGTGGATCTCGAAGCCCCGAAACTGCCGGACGAGGTGCGAGACGCGATCTTGGGCTACCTGCAATTGACGCCGTCGTATTTGTTCGCCGTGACGCAGGATGATCTGACTGGGTTCGAAGAGCAGCAGAACATGCCCGGAACGACGTGGCAACATCCCAACTGGCGCCACAAAATGCCGGTGGCGATCGAGGAATTGGCGTGACGATAAGTCTGTAGAAATGGCTGCGACTCTGGCGCGCGAGATCCGGAAGTTTGTTCTTGCTTCCGGCGTCAGGCATTGAAGTTGGACCGCGGCGCCTTCACAGCTTACAATAGAGGCACGGGCGCGTAGCTCAGCTGGTTAGAGCACCTCGTTTACACCGAGGGGGTCCGGGGTTCGAATCCCTGCGCGCCCACCATAGAGTTCCATAGCGGAGTTTTGTGCGGTACACTTAGGACGAAGCGGGAACGCTGACTTCCTCTTCCACGTCCTTCCCTTCGACGTCCTTTTTTCTAAGATCTCCCAACAAATCGAAATCCAAGCTTTAGATGGTACATAAGCTCGAAGCCCAATTCGTAACGAGTGCGGCGCGGCCGGAACAATTTCCGTCGCAACGCAATCAGCAGGGGATCACGGAAATTGCTTTTCTGGGACGTAGCAACGTTGGTAAGTCCACCTTGCTCAATGCTTTAGCAGGCAACGGCAAGATTGCATTCACCAGCTCCACCCCGGGAAGGACCCAACTCATCAACTTTTTCCGCGTAGGTGACGATCTTATGTTTGTCGACCTGCCCGGATACGGTTATGCAAAAGTGCCCGTGGAGATTGTCCGGCAATGGCACGTACTCATCGAACAGTATCTGTCAAGCCGCAACGAACTTCGCTTGTGCGTGCTTCTTTTGGATGCGCGGCGGGGTTGGATGGACAAAGACCGGGAACTCAAGCAGTGGTTGGAAGATCATGGCAGGCCATACATCGTGGTCGCGACCAAGATCGATAAGCTCACCCAGAGTGAGCGTCAGCGCGGGTTAGCCGCCATACGCAAAGAATCAGGCGGCGATATCTTTCCAGTCTCGGCCCCCACGGGCCGGGGAGTGAGGGAACTTTGGCAAACGATCTGGAAAACAAACCAAGTACATCAATAGGGGCGCAACCTTCGGCGCCGGCTCCCGCCGGTCCAGCCGAGGCGCCGCAGTCCGAGGCGCCAGCCACTGGCACGCCTGAGGCGGCCCCATCCACACCCACCACCACGACAACAACAACCACTAGCGCCGGCACAACCACCAAAAAGGCGGCCTCGTCGAGCGCGGACGGTTCCAACGGAGAGACGAAGCCCGCCAAGACACGGGCCGCGAAGAACGCGCCACCACCACCGGCGGCAGCTTCTGCAACGCCTGAAGCTGCGCCTAAAACGGAAGCGGCCGCCGCGCCTGCAATAAAGGAAGATCCGCCTGCCGGCGAGACTCCGGCAGCGCCACCGCTTCCAGCGAATGCTGCTCCGGCGCCCAGCGTGGGTTCGACAGCAGTCGTCGCCGCGCCGCCAACAGCGGTGACAACGGTTTCCCCTCAACCGCAACAGCAGCCGCCGCTTCGGCCTCCGCAGCAACAGCAACCGCAAGGTGGCGCGGTCACTCCCCGTCCGGTGGTCGCAGCCGCGGCCCAGCAACGGCCCGCGCAACAGCAAACGGGTGGCGGGGGCGGCAACAACCAGCAACAGCGTCCCCCGCAGGGTCAGCAAACCGCTGCACAGCAGCAGCGTCCCGCGCAGCAGCAGCAGGGCGGCGGCAACGCAGGAAGCGTTGACGGTCCGCCGGAAATGCTGCCCGGAGAAATGCGCGCCCGCGCCGCAATTCAGCAGCAGGGCGGCAAGTCAATGCTCAACCTCGCGGACCTCAAGGACATGAGTATCCAGAACCTCAACCAGCTCGCCAAAGACATGGGCGTGCAAGGGGCGGCTGGATTGCGCAAGCAGGAACTGATCTTCAAGATCCTGCAGAGCCAGGCAGAAAAGAGCGGCCTCATCTTCTCGCAAGGCGTTCTGGAATGCCTCCCGGACGGCTTCGGCTTCTTGCGCGCGCCTGAATACAACTACCTGCCGGGTCCCGACGACGTGTATGTATCACCGTCGCAGATCCGCCGTTTCGACCTCCGCACGGGCGATACCGTCAGCGGACAGATCCGTCCCCCGAAGGAGGGCGAACGCTACTTCGCTCTCATTAAAGTCGACGCGATCAACTTCGAAACGCCTGAAGAAGCTCGCAACAAGATCTTCTTCGACAACCTGACGCCGCTTTACCCTTGCAACCGTCTCAAGATGGAGACCGCCAAGGATAACTACAGCGGCCGCGTGCTCGACCTGATCACGCCCATTGGCAAAGGCCAGCGCGGCTTGATCGTCGCGGCGCCCCGCACCGGTAAAACGATGCTGCTGCAGAGCATCGCGAACTCGGTGACGGCCAATCACCCCGAAGTCATACTGATCGTCCTGCTGATCGACGAACGCCCCGAAGAAGTCACCGACATGCAGCGCAGCGTGCGCGGCGAAGTGATCAGTTCGACGTTCGACGAACCGGCCTCGCGCCACGTGCAGGTGGCCGAAATGGTGATCGAAAAGGCCAAGCGCCTGGTGGAACACAAGAAGGATGTCGTCATCCTGCTCGATTCCATCACGCGTCTGGCTCGCGCCTACAATACGGTGGTTCCGCCTTCCGGCAAGGTGCTGTCAGGCGGCGTGGATTCGAACGCGCTGCAGCGCCCGAAGCGCTTCTTCGGCGCGGCCCGGAACCTCGAAGAAGGCGGTTCGCTAACCATCATCGCGTCGGCGCTGATCGACACCGGCAGCCGCATGGACGACGTCATTTTCGAAGAATTCAAAGGCACCGGCAACATGGAAATCCATCTCGACCGCAAGCTGATGGACAAGCGCGTGTTCCCGGCTGTCGATATCACCAAGTCCGGCACCCGCAAAGAAGAGTTGCTGCTCACCAGAGAAGAACTCAACCGCGTTTGGGTGTTGCGTAAGGTGCTCAACCCACTTTCGCCGGTGGAGTCCATGGAATTGCTGCTCGACAAGTTGTCGCGCACCAAGTCCAATGGCGATTTCCTGTCCGCGATGAGTGGTTGATCGTTCGATTCGTTGGCTTGAAGCCAAGTGGGCCGGTTGCGCTGTAACAGGCGCGCCGGCCCTTTGCTGTTATGGGGCCGCGCAAAACGTAACAGAAAGTAATCTTCTGATTTTCGTGACAGGGTTTTGCGGCGAACCTCGCTTATACCAACTTGGCGGCGTTCGTTCGCGCGCGCCAACAAGTCACCAGGATGGAGCCATTCTCACTCGGGGGCGCCTGGAATGGCGGCAGGGACGTGCAGGGTCCTGCCGCCATATTTTCTTGTCGATCGCGTTAATCAAGCTCTTCTAGACGGCGCCGTCCATCGAAATCACGTTCTTGATTCCGCCTGCGCGGCCAAGAAGCAGATCCTGATGTTGGTCGATGGAGTAGCGCCGGGAGATCACATTCGAGATCGCGCTGGGAAACTGGCGTTCGAAGGTTTCAATATCCGCGATCGCGTTCACGAACGCCTGCCGGCTGGCGTTCACGGTGCCGAGCAACACTTGATTCTTCAGCACCATATCGCGAATCAACGCATCCGTATCCAACGGAGCGGGCGGGCGCTTGCCTGCAATTCCAGGAAAAACGAAGATGCCGTTGGGCGCCAGA
>JACXTT010004806.1_pt1 | contig 19916 bp, 13 predicted proteins | sample 9270951 | NCBI WGS metagenome assembly JACXTT01 (sample SAMN15532306, study PRJNA645909) | rock metagenome | isolation source: weathered quartz diorite | place: Puerto Rico | collected 2017-06-21 | reverse complement strand
TGGCGGCTGCGGCAGTTTACGCGGCAGCGGCGGCACCTCGATGTCGGTCGTTATCGGCGGGGCACCATTCTGCGGCCCGGCCTGGTTTGCATTCTGTGTTTGTATGCCAGGCTCCGGCGGATGATTTACCAGGTAATACCAGCCGAAGACAAGCAGGGCCAGCAGCACGACCAGCCCGCCGAGCTCGAACCATTTCGTTCGCGAATTCTCGACCTGCAGCGGCTCGGGCGAGCGCATCTTCCACGCGGGTTCTGTAGATCTGCCGGCCTTGTCCCCGGCCGTGGCGATAGGGGCAACGGTGACCGATTTATGGCCGGCGATGATAATTGGCATCGGCGGGACCGGCTTTTCAAACTCCGGGAGTTCCTGCGACCGGGCGGCCGTGACGATATTCTTGCTCCAGCTATCGGCCAGCGAGCTGTAGAATGCATCGCCGAATTCGCGTGCCTTTGTGTAACGTTTAGTGGGGTTAAATGCCAGCGCCTTGTCAAATATGGCATCCACCGCGGCCGGCAGGTCCAGGCGAACGGCGGTCGGGTGGGCCTTCAACCCGGCCTGCTGCATTCGTATGACATCCTTGGGCGTCGCACCGTCAAAAGGCATCTTGTTCGTCAGCATTTCGTACGCGATCACGCCGAGCGAATAGATATCGCTCGCTGTCGTCGGCACGCGGCCATCGAGCACTTCCGGCGCCTTGTAACCGATGTTTTCTGAGGTAACCTCGCCGTTCGACGCTCCGAAATTGACCAGCATCACCTGCTCGGTCTCGCCTTCGGTATCGAGGATGATATTTTCGGGCCTCAGGTCGCGGTGCAGGATGCCTTCCTGATGGGCTTCGCCCAGTGCATACGCCGCCTGGCGGATCACACGTGCCGCTCGCAGCTCGCCGAATTGCCCATGAATGCTCGAGATGTCATGCACCGAAAGCGCGTCGATATATTCGCTTATCACAAATCGCGGCCCGTCAGTGAACTGTCCTGAATCGATGACCTTGGCGACATTGGGATGGCTGAAATGCGAGAGAGCGACGCGTTCCTCGTCGAGGATACTGCTCATCATCTCGTCCATCTCCTGGTCGAAAAGCACACGGACCAGCACCTTCTTGTCAGCGATTATCTTATCGTCGGCCAGGTAAGAATACCCGGTATCGTCCCCCTCAAAAAGCTCGGTCACAACATAACGGCCCTTGACCGTGTGTCCTACAAAACTCTCAGGTTCATTCTCAGGAAAATCGATAGGTGCGCCGGGGCGTTCCGCGTCATCGAGCTCGATGGTGCCCGACGGTATCTCGAATGGGTTGACCTTGCGGCCGATAGGCTTGAGATCCGGTTCGCTCATATCGATAGTTTTGTCCAAATCTGGTTCGAGTGCGAATTCAGGCGGCGCGTCTTCGATCTCAAAGATAGAATTGCTGTCCAGCGTAATAACGTCCTCATTGCCGAGCGATAGAGGGTCGCTTTCGGTTATCACGAATTTCGGCTTTTCCTGCAATGTCTCGTCGTGAGCATGATCCGGCTTTTCCTTTGGCAGTAGATGCGAAAAAACTCCTTGTGTTTCATTGCCCGCATCAGCAAAGCTCTCGTCAGAGACGAGGCGCGACCCATCGGTCGGGCAAAAACGCCGCGAACCTTCCTCGAAACTCTGTTTGCACTTGGGACAATACACTTCGCTTATTTTGACGTCAAAAGCCATTTCTATTCGCTTTGCTACGAAAATCGATATAGATCTTTAATCAAAAACATTCAATCGGGTCACAATTTCAACAAAATTCGGCCGCAGCGTCAATGCTGTCTAGCGGGAGCTTTGGACTCCAGCGACTTATTTTCAGGGTCGAGATCCAACGCCTGTCTGTATGCCCGCTCAGCGTTTATTCTCCTGCCGGCCTTCATATATCCGTCTCCGACCAATTCGAACTGCCGCGATAACATCGGCCTCTCGTTGGGCGATACAAAACGCAAGGCCTGGAGCAACGAGTTCTCGGCGAGCTCGAATTTCCCCTGCCTTGCGAAAAGGGAACCGAGCAGGCTATTCGGCATAAAGGCATTTGGGCTGATCTCGACGCATTGGCGGAGCGAACTCTCCGCCTCGGCGTATTTTCCGGTGACAGTCAACGCCCGGCCCAGGAGCATCAACGCGCCGGGATTCCTCGGGTCGGCGGCGAGAGCTTTTCGGAGGAGGTCTTCTGAATCAGAATAGCGCTGCTCTGACTGCATAACATCGGCTACAATTACCATTGTGGGGGCATCGGTGGCCAGCCGGACCGCATTCTCATATTCATCCGCGGACTCATGATCGACCCCGCGCCTTCGCAATAGCCTGCCGAGATGGGCGTAGGCAGGTGCAAACGACGGGTCAAGCCGAATCGCTTTTCTATAAGCATTCTCAGTTTCTGCCGAGATCCATCCTCGCAATTCCAAGGCGACGCCGAGCTGGTCGAATGCCAGAGCATTTGTAGGGGACAGTTCTATCGCGCGCCGGGCTAGCTTTTCCGCTTCTTCATATCGATCTGACAAATTAGGGGCCGTGATCGGCTGGATCAATACGTAACTGAGTGCGATATGGACAATTGCGCTATTTGGCCCCAATTGCAGTGCCGTGCGATATGCACTTTCCGCGTCATCCCATCGCTGTTGATCCACATAAAGACTGCCGAGACCGAGCGGGGCTCGCTGGTCGCGCGGCTTTACTGCCCGGGCGCGTTGATATGCGGTTTCAGCCGCAAGATAGCTGCGCTCATCACGAGCAGCGTTGCCCTCCCGTATCAATCTGTCAAAAAGCTCATCGGTTGCCCTGCCGGGGGGCAGACCGCCAACGATCGGCTCGGTCGTGGGCGTGACGGTCGGACGCGACGTCTCCGTATTCCTCTTTTGAGGAGTTCGTTTCGCCGTAGCAGGATGCACGACAGGTTTTCTCTTCTGTATCGTGGCCGATGGTTTCTTGATCGGTGTCCGGGGTTTCGACGCAACTGGCTTGCGTTTTACTGGCGTCTTTTTTGTCGACCTCGGCGCGGTGGTTTTCTTGCCGCCACCGAAGAGCTTATTGCTGCTGCCCAGATCCTGCGATGTATCAATGCAGGTCAGTAAAATGAGGCAGACAAGCGGAAATACGATGCGGCTGGCCAACAAACTACCCATTTTACCGATTCCCAAAAAATAGCATCCAAATTCGATCAGGCCGATCGCACCAGACGGAAGCCGATATTCTTCTCCGTTTGGTCAGCTGCCACATCGACACGAAAAGCGGCTGTGATCTTTAGCTTCACAGGGTCCTCATTCGCTGACCCTCCGCGAACGATTATCCGGCGTCCTTCTTTTTTTTGAATTTCCACATTGCTCCCCGGATAAGCCGTCAGTTCCGAGCTGGTCCATTCCCAAACGTTACCTATGAGATCAAAGACCCCAAAGCTATTTTGACCCGATGGTTTGGAACCTACATTCGTTGGTTCTGAGTCTTTTACCTTGACTACGGCGTTGCCCTCGACCCATTTATCGCCCCAAGGATAAAGATTGTCTTTTGCACCATTTCGAGCTGCATACTCCCATTCCTCCTCGGTCGGCAGTCGATAGGTCACGCCGTCTCGTTTCGACCGCCATTCGGCGAAGGCCAATGCATCGTCAAGCGTGACGTATGCGACCGGCCGTTTTTCTGTATGTTCGAGTGGCTTGTTGTTTGACCAGTGTTTTGGGGCAATATGATTGGTTTCGGCGACAAATTGGGCATATTCTTCGTTTGTCACCTCGGTTTTATCCATCCAAAAATCGTTTACCTTGACCGGATGCTCAGGCCTTTCTTTGATGTCTCCGTCGTTTCGTCCCATCTTGAATGTCCCGCCGCGTATCAGCACCATATCGGCCTTAATGGGGGTTAATGGTGAACTTCCGGGCGAAGGCGACCCCTGGTTAGAATTTTTGCCCCCTCCGCCGCCGCCAATGAGGCCGAACATATATGCGCCGCCGACGCCGACAACCCCAACAAAAAAGAGTGCTAATAGACCCGCTATCCCTAAAAACAAAGGCGTTCTACTGCCCTTTTTCACAGGTTCGGATGTTACTTCACTTCCGATACGGCCCGTCTCCCATACATGGCCTACGGTCTTCGCATTGACGTCATCAGGCCCGATCGGGGCGACCGCCTGAGTTTCGAGGCCCGATGCTGCTGCTCCCGATCCCGCTCTGATATCGGGTTTTGGTATCGCCGGGGCAGAGATGGCCGGGTGTTCCCTGAGCTCGGCAAAGACTTCTTGTGGTTTGCCGTCACAGACGACGTCGCCGAGCCAATCCTGAAAACCGTCGTGGCTGACACGCAAATGATGATTACCGCTCTGAATACCGTCCAGTAGCAGCAGCCCGTTATCGCGTGTCTGACCTACCGATATATTATCTACAAAGACCTTTGATCTGGGAGGTTTGGAGCTTATTTTTAGCGAAGAGACGGGCAGTGACCGGCCTGCTGAGGCCTGAGCCGCTTTAGCATTAGGATAGATGGCGCTTTTGAGTTCTTGAACGAGAGCCTCGACCGAGGGCGTCCGTTTTGCCGGATCTTTTACAAGCGTGTGCATCACCGCCTTTTCTAGCTCCTGCGATATCTTGACGCCCTGATCTGCAAATGACGGCGGGAGGTCGGAAATATGCTTTTTCATTATTGCTGGTATCGACGAGCCTTTGAATGGCACATCTCCGGCGAGCATCTGGTAAAGCATCACGCCCAGCGAATAGACGTCAGATCGCGAATCCGGTTCTTCATCAGCCCATTGTTCAGGTGCCATATAATATGGCGAACCCATCAGGCCAGTGGTCTGGGCCTGTATGAATGATCCCAAAAGCTCTCCGGATTTGATCTTTGCGAGCCCAAAATCGAGTATTTTTACCGATTCTGCAAGACTCGGCTTGTCATTGCAGATCATTATGTTCAGTGGCTTGAGGTCCCGGTGGACTATGCCCTGGTGATGCGCGGCACCGACACCGGCGCAGATAGCGGTCATCAATTCGAGTGCGTATTCAGGGGTAAGCGATCTTTCACGTGCAAGAACGTCATGAAGCGACTCGCCCTCGACAAACTCCATTACGAGGAATGGCAGTGTGCCATCGATCACGCCATAATCCGTTACACTGACGACATTTTGATGGCGTATGGCGGCGGCGGCCAAGGCTTCCTGTCTGAATCGGGTTACAAGCTGTGGGTCATTGCCAACCAGATCGGGAAGGATGACCTTTATGGCCAGCAAGGTCTTAAGATAGGCATGGCGAGCCTTGTAAACGACGCCCATTCCTCCCTGCCCGAGGCGAAAATCGAGAAGGTATTTGCCCTCGAGCACAGGTTCACCGCTGATAGTGTGGGTGGTCGGCAGCCCGTCGTTCGGACAGGTTGCGATGTCGTCGGCATAACAGTTTTTACAGGCCTGGCATTCTTTCATTCGGGACTAATATTCGACAAAAGACTTGATTCGACACTCCCTATCGATGGTTTGATGCATTTACAACATACATGAAGACACAAATTACCAACATAATTCTAGTATTTTTGATTTCTACAGGCAAGGAATGACTTGGCAGACGAATTCAACACAGTGCAGCCATTTTGCCGGATGTCTAATATGAGATACGCTTACCACCTAAACAGACATTTTTATTGCAGGTGGCCCGCGCGGGCCCGGATAATTCTACGAGGAACTTCATTGAGATTCTTTGCATATACTATCGTGCTTACGGCATATGGACAACGGTGACCGATAAATGGGCCGAGATGAAGAACCTGCAATAAGTTCCGTCACACGGGGCCGGCCTATCATCGGATAACTATATTCACGAGCCGATTCGGCACGACGACGACCTTTAATACTTCTTTACCGTCGGTGTGCTCGCGTACCTTGCTCTCGGCGAGAGCCATGCGTTCAAGTCCGTCATTGGATGTATCAGGTGACGCCATCAGCCGTGAGCGAAGCTTGCCATTGACCTGCACCGCGATCTCGATCTCGTCGGCGCGAGCCAGGTCCTCGATGTAAACAGGGAATTGTGCACCGTTAGCAATGATGCCGCTCTCGTTGCCAACGAGAACCGAATAAAGCTCCTCAGCAATATGTGGGGAGTATGGCGTAAGCATTAGCGTCAAGGCTGTAAGAGCTTCGCAAACCGCTAATTTCGTGGCCTTGTCTGCATTTTCGGACTCGATCGTGAGATCACCGATCTCATTTGCCAGCTCCATCAGGGCAGCGACCGGCGTATTGAATTGCAACGTCTCAAAACTGTCGCTGACCCTTTTGATCGTTTGATGTGTCTTGCGCCTCAAATCCCTGGCGGCATCGCTCGTGTCTGAACTCGCTGCTGACTGCTGCCCGCCGACCGCTGACTGCCACCTGCCGACCAGCCGCCAAACACGCTGTAGAAATCGCACCGCTCCCTCTATGCCGGCCTCGTTCCACACCAGCTCATTCTCGATGGTCGCGGCGAATAGGATAAACAATCTTGCGGCATCCGCACCGTAGATCTCGATCATTTCGTCGGGATCGACGCCGTTGCCCTTTGACTTTGACATCCGCTCGATGCCGTATTTCAATGGTTTACCGTCAGTGGAGACGGCTCCGGTGATCTTGCCCTTGGCGTCGCGCGTCACCGTGACATCGCCGGGCAGGTGATACACACGCTTGCCCGTTTCGTCGTCAAAAAATGTCTCTCCGACGACCATTCCTTGTGTAAGCAGGCGTTTGAAGGGCTCATCGAATTTGATCATGCCCAGATCGCGCATCACCTTTGTCCAAAATCGGGCATAGATCAGGTGCATGACCGCGTGGTCATCGCCGCCGATGTATTGATCGACCGGTGTCCAATACGCGGCAGCGGCCGGATCGAACGGCAATATCTGATTGCCGGGATCGGTGTAACGAAAAAAGTACCACGACGAATCGACAAAAGTATCCATCGTATCGGTCTCGCGTTTTGCCGGGCCGTCACATTTTGGGCAGGTCGTTTCGTAGAATTCTGGCACTTTAGCCAGCGGCGATTCACCCGTGCCGGTAAACGGTGCGGTTTCCGGCAGTTCGACCGGCAGATTTTCGTAAGCTACGGGCACGACGCCGCATTTATCGCAATAAATGATCGGTATCGGCGAACCCCAAAATCGCTGCCTCGAGATGCCCCAATCACGCAAACGGTAAGTCGTCGCGGGTTCGCCAAAGAAGTATTTCCTGGCGTATTCGGCCATTTCCTTTTTTGCATCGGCCGATGTCATGCCGGACCATTCACCCGAGTTTACAAGTACGCCATATTCGGAAAACGCCTCCGTAGGTGCTGACTGCTGACTGTTGACTGCTGATAGCTCAGTAATAACTGTCTTGACCGGCAGCCCGAACTTTTGCGCGAATTCAAGATCGCGCTCGTCGTGTGCCGGGACGGACATCAGTGCTCCGGTGCCGTAATCCATCATTACGTAATTACCGACCCAGACGGGCAATTCCTCACTGCTGAAAGGGTTTATCGCACGCAATCCCGTATCGATACCATCCTTTTCGATCTCGGCCTCGTGATCGGCGGGCTTTGCATTCTCGGCACGAATAAAGGCGACCTTTTCAGCGACCTCGGCCGAAAAATTCCTGATATTAGCCTGGATGACCGGGTGTTCGGCGGCAAGCACAAGTGAATTTGCACCGTAGATCGTGTCGATCCGCGTCGTAAATACGCGAACGCGATTCGCTCCGAGATCGGTCGTGCTGGTGAGCCCGTCAACGATTGGGCAATAGAACATGGATTCGCCCGATGCCCGTATCTCAAAATCGACATACGCGCCTTCGCTTCGGCCGATCCAGTCGCTCTGGCGTTTCAGCACATTCGCCGGCCAGCCCGCTTCTATCTCAGCCATGTCATCGAGCAGCTGATCGGTATAAGCCGTCGTTTTCAGGAACCATTGTTCGAGATCTTTCTTAATGACCGGGTTGCCGCATCGCCAGCAAATGCCGCCGCTTGCCTGTTCGTTCGAGAGCGTCGCCTGATCGTGCGAGCACCAGTTGACCTGCGTCATTCGCTTATACGCCAGGCCCTTTTCATACATCTCGAGGAAGAACCATTGATCGAATTTGTAATATTCCGGCCTGTGGGCAAACATCTGGCGCCGCCAATCGTAGCTGACCCCCAAACGTTCAAGCTGGCCGCGCATCGCAATGATGTTATCCTCGGTCCAATCGCGTGGATTGACGCCGCGTTTGACAGCCGCATCCTCGGCAGGCTGGCCAAACGAATCCCAACCGATCGGGTGCAGGACGTTGAAGCCCTTGAGCCGTTTATACCAGGCCATCGCATCACCGGCCGAATAATTTCTCACGTGGCCCATGTGCAGGTTGCCGGATGGGTAAGGCAGCATTTCGAGTTGGTAAAATTTTGGCCTGTCGTCATCGACCTCGGCATTAAAAGCATCGCTCTCGGCCCATTTTTTCTGCCATTTCTGCTCTATCTTTTTGGGGAAGTATTTCTCGTCCATAAATGTTTTATCTCGCTGCTCGGTTCCTCGGCTCGGCAAAAAAAGTAAGTTTAGCGAATAAACGCTTCGTTATCCACTAATTAGGTTCTAACTTGTTGAAATTATGAGGTTTCGCCGCGTCGTCAAAGCAAGTTTAACGAGCGGCTATGTAAGGGCGAGGCTGTTCGAAAAAAACACCATGAATGAATTGTAAATCATGCAGCGGATCTTGTCCAAATTTTCTTTGAAAAATTGCGGGTTAGTGATATTCTTGCAGAACCTTAAGATCTAGGAGCTTTTTTATAACGAAATATTTAATGGTTACAACAACAGTTTTGCAGACAGTCGAAACTTGATGCCATGAGCCGCGGTTTGACCGTCTGCCCCAAAGATAAGGAGGCACTTCGATGGTCAACCGGGACGATACAAATACCCTTCACAAAAACACAAATTCAATTCAAGACTCGCAGATCTCAGAGCCAACAAGATCGCGAAATTCCCAGATCAAACAAAAAACCTTAAACGATGACGTGATCATGTCGCTTGCAAACTCCTACGAAAATAAGCGCGCCCGACAGGTGTCTGAATGGGAACATATGAGTCGATCTATCAGCCATGCAGTGTGAAGAAGATGGGTAGAACGGGAATTAAGGAGAAAGGAAGATCGGAGAATATGAACGAGATCCGATCATTTGCCGTGACACTTCTTTTTTTTGTGTTTTTCGTGTGTTTAGCGAGAGCCTCTTCCGGTCAGGCTCTCGACAGCCTTTCCAAAGCGATCCAGTCGGGAACCATCGAGCAAAAACGCAATGCTTTATTCGAGATTCGAAATTTGCATACCGAACCGGCGTCACGGATCGCCACTCCCGCGTTGAGCGATCCTGAACCAATAGTCCGTGCAACGGCTGCCGCGTCGATAGCTCTCTTGCCCGAAACCGAAACGGCCGTTTTGCTTCGGCCGCTGCTCAGTGACAAGGATCCGTTCGTTCGACGCGAGGCCGCCTATGCACTTCGTCAAAACCGAACGGGAATTGACACAAATGCTCTTTTGAAACTAATGATGGAAGACAAGGTCATAGAGGTCCGCGCGGCTGCGGCCGTGGCACTTGGCTCAGGTGATATTTCGGCAGTCGATGGCCTCACAGCGATATTGGCTAGGAAACCAAAAAGGGGCGACGAATTCTTACGCCGTTCAGCGGCCCGTTCCGTCGGCCAGATCGCCGAGATCGCTCGGGGCGGACATGGATCGGCCACGACGCCGAAAGATTTCCTGCCGGAAAAATACAAGGAGAATATAATTACAAAAACTGCGACAATGTCGTCGTTATCATTCAGCAAGGCCGTAAGTGCTCTGTTAAAAGTGGCCTCAAACAGCAAAGAGGCGGATGATACCCGCCGCGAGGCTGCCTTTGCCCTTGGGGCGATCGGCGATCCTTCGGCCCTTTCCTTCCTGAGAGCAAATCTCACGAACAATGACAATTATTTGGCCGAGATCTGCAGGGAAGCGTTGCTTAAAATGCCGAAAACGGAATAAGTTCTTTCCCCCCTGTCGATATATTTGTTGTAATTACGTTTATGCAAGCGAGCGGCAGCCAAAGAAGTTTGACCAAGGATCTGTGCGAATTTTATCGTGAGGTCCGATCTTACACAGAGAGCATCTGCGAGCCTCTGGAGACCGAGGATTACATTCCTCAACCGATCGTCGATGTCTCACCGCCAAAGTGGAACATTGCCCACACGACATGGTTTTTTGAGGAGATGGTCCTCAAAAAATACCTCAAGGGCTATCACGTTTTTGACGAGCATTTCGGGCATCTGTTCAACAGCTATTACAATTCGATCGGCGACCGCACCCGACGCGACCATCGCGGCGACCTTAGCCGTCCGACTGTCAAGCAGGTCTTTGCTTATCGCAAACATGTCGATGAAAAAATGGACGCATTGCTTGCTGGTGAGTTGTCGGACGATGCCCGCGTACTGGCCGTTCTCGGTCTCAACCACGAGCAGCAGCACCAGGAGCTTTTCCTCACCGATCTGAAATACACGCTGAGCGTAAACCCCCTTTTTCCCATATATCGCGAGGGTTTTGCCCCGGTCGAGCAAACCGAAACGGGAGCGGGTGAGTTTGTCGGGGTCGATGGCGGTATATATGAGATCGGCTACAAAGGTGACGGGTTTTGTTTTGACAACGAACTCGCTCGGCACCAGGTCTATCTTGGCGATTTTGAGATCAGCGATCGGCTGGTGACAAACGCGGAATATATCGAATTCATCGACGCCGGGGGTTACTCTGATTTCCGGCTGTGGCATTCGGAGGGCTGGGATTGGGTCACCGAAAACGTGGTCAGATCGCCTCTGTATTGGCACAATCGTGCGGGTGGCTGGTGGCACTATACTCTCGGCGGCTTGCGAAAACTGCCGCTTGATGCGCCGGTCTGTCATATTTCATTTTACGAGGCCGCAGCCTTCGCCGAGTGGAAAGGAATGCGTCTGCCGACCGAATTCGAATGGGAAGCGGCAACCGATAAATTCGATTGGGGTCAGCGATGGGAATGGACGAATTCGGCATATTTGCCCTATCCGGGCTATAAAAAAGCCGCAGGAGCGGTCGGAGAATACAATGGCAAATTTATGATAAATCAGATGGTTCTTCGCGGGGCATCGGTCGTCACGCCGCCTGGCCACAGCCGTGAGACATACAGAAACTTTTTTCATCCGCATTTAAGATGGCAGTTTACGGGAGTAAGGCTTGTCAGGTAAGGGATTTTAAATTGAGTGTTGGCTGATAATATAGCGCCGAGATCCTTCGAATTATGAGGAATCATGGGGCAAGACGGTCTGTTGCATAGATAAAATTGTTGACTATTTATGCAATTTGTGCTAACATGCCAGTTAGACTCGATAAGGCAGTATCTACTTTCGGACGCATGATGGATAATTCAATAAATGGCTTACTTGATAGACACCATAAACTTTTTTCAGAACCACACAGTGTGCACCACACGTGTGTTGTTTTTTTCAGAAATATGTGGGACAGGGATAAAATCGATGGTTAAGCTCTTTATTCTCAATGTTTGCGGTGTCCCACCGACGCGTGGGACAAGAGTGGGACACTTGGGACGCTGGTTTTGATAAGATCTTATAAACTCAATGTTTGTAGTGTTTACGAAAAATCGCGAGAGATCGTGTCCCACCACAGACTGGTGGTGGATCGGGGCATGCTGTAGACGAAAAAAAGCAAATTGACATGAACAGCTCTCCAACCCCTGAACTCACCCAGTTCGCCGAAGATGTCCTCGGCGGCCTCTCATCCACGCCAAAATCCCTCTCGTCCAAATACTTTTACGATGACGAGGGCACGCGGCTGTTTCGAGAAATAATGAAGCTTCCCGAATATTACCTGACGGGCTGTGAACATGAGATATTTCAGGAGCAGGCGAATGAGATCTATCGGTTATTTGCAAACGGCGGCGGCGGGTTCGACCTGATCGAGCTAGGGGCCGGTGACGGCACGAAAACGGCTGTTTTGGTAGATCATTTTCTTAAACAAAATGCCGACATTTCGTATGCACCGATCGATATTTCACAGGAGGCACTCGATGCCCTGTCAGCTAAATTCTCCGCCGAATTTCCGGGTCTGAAGATCGAAACACGCAACGGCGACTATTTCCGTATTCTGGAATCGCTAAAGAGCGGTTCAGGCAGACGCAAGATATTGCTTTTCTTAGGCTCGAACATCGGCAATTTCAGCCGCGATCAGGCGCTTGACTTTTTTCGGAATTTGCACGCCGTAATGAGCCCTGACGACCTGCTTTTTATTGGCTTTGACCTGCAAAAAGATCCGCATGTCATCGTTCAGGCCTATGACGACGCAGCGGGCGTGACGGCCGCCTTTAACCTGAATTTGCTCACCCGGATCAACCGCGAGCTGGGCGGCAACTTTGACCTCGATAAATTTGCTCACTATGCGAATTATCGTCCGATCGACTGCTCCGCCCGTTCGTTTTTGATCAGCCGCGAAAAGCAAACCGTGCGGATCGAGGCACTCGGCCGCACATTCGAATTCGACCAATGGGAAGCCGTGTTTATGGAGATCTCTCAAAAATACAGCGTCAAGATGATCGGGAATCTCGCACATGAAAGCGGTTTTGAGATCAAGCAGAATTTCTTTGACGGTAGAAATTATTATTGTGATTCGCTGTGGCGTCCGGCTGTCTCATGAACTTCACGATCATCAGATTCGACAGCCTTGATTCAACCAACACCGAAGCCGCCCGGCAGGCTAAACTCGGTGCGGACGAAGGGCTGTGCGTCATTGCTTGTCAGCAGACCGCCGGCCGCGGGCGGCACGGTCGAACGTGGGTGTCGGAAAAAGACTCGGGACTGTATTTCAGCATTGTTCTTCGGCCAAAACTGGACATGCGATCTCTGTCGCTGGTGACATTAATGACTGGCATTGCCGTTTTCGATACACTAAAAGAACTTGGCATAAAGCCCGATATAAAATGGGTCAACGATGTTCTCGTCGGTGACAAAAAGATCAGCGGCATACTTGCCGAAACGGTCGAAACGCCGACGGGATTGGCTGTAATAGTTGGTATTGGAGTAAATTTGACCTCACGAAATTTTCCCGCTGAGATCGTCGAAACAGTAACATCGATCGAGGCCGAAACGAGCAAGCAGATCAAGGCGAACGGTCTCGCCGAGACTTTAACCCAATATCTAGGATACTTTTACCGCATGTTGGAGAATGGTAACGGACCGGCGGAGATCGTCCATCTTTGGCGTCAGCGTTCGACTTATTTTAGTGGCAAACAAGTCCGTGTCACGCTTGACGGCGAAATTGTCGAGGGCATTACCGACGGACTTGAAGAAAACGGAGCCCTCAGAGTGAAGATTGCTGACGGTTCGGTTAAAATCATCCAGGCCGGCGATGTTGAACGCCTGCGGCCAAACAGCTAATGAAACGACGCATTTCTGAGATTCATCCTGCTTTTTACTATGCCCGCATTTGGCAAAAGCGCGCTTTTCGCCGTATTGCAGATATTAGAAATGTGGGACGGTTCGCCTCGGAGACCGTGAACGAGACCCTGCCTTTTACATGTAAGAAACATCAATCCTTGCTTCGCCGCCGTCTTGGCAATTCTGACCCCAGATTGCAGGAGAATAAGATCCAAAATCTCAAGATCGCTTGCCCGACGATCGACGGACTACTTATAAAGCCAGGCCAGACATTCTCATTCTGGCGTCAGGTCGGCGAGGCTACGGCCGACAAAGGCTACTGCGAAGGTATGCAGCTTTCCCGAGGCGAGGTAGTCAGCGGCATTGGTGGCGGGCTTTGCCAGCTTGCGAATTTGCTCTATTGGATGGCTCTGCATACGCCGCTCGAGATAGCCGAACGCCATCATCATAGCTTTGATCCTTTTCCCGATGAACATCGTGTCCTGCCATTTGGCAGCGGAGCCGGTGTTTTCTACAACTACATTGACCTGCGGTTTTTCAATCCGACCGAGATCACTTTTCAGATCAGGTTGTGGTTGACTGACGATCATTTGAAAGGTGCAATATTTTCTGACAGCGAGACTGAGTTCTCTTATCACGTATTCGAACGGGATCACCGGTTTATGGTGGATGATGGCCGCAATTTCCGCGAGAACGAGATCTGGCGCGAGGTGATCGATCGAAGGACTGGGAATAGAGTCGCCGAGGAGATGCTGATCAAGAACCGCTCCGAGGTTAAATACGAATTGAACTTTGCGGCGGGAGCATGTAAGGTGTAGATACAACGATAAGCAGTATGAGCAACGAATTTGATCTTGACGCTGATTTTGATACCGACGAGGGGTTTGACGATGACCTTCTCGAGTTTGATGAGTTTGACGATGACCTCAGTGATGTAAATGTGCGGACGGCCGTCCTGCAAAAGGCCAACATGGTCGCTCTCCTTTGCATAAAAACAGCGTCGACCGGGGCCGCCATTTGTCGTGTCGATCCGCGCGAAGACCATCCGGCTGTACAGATCTACGACAACCCCTATGCCGCTGTCGAGTGGTTCACCAAGAGCCTGCGGACCAGCCGCCAAAATGGCTGGAACGTCATCTATGACGGCCTGCCGCTGCAAGGCTAGATCCGTACGATGCTTCTTGCTGTTGACATTGGGAATACCAATATCAAATTTGGCGTCTTTGACGGCGAACGTCTCGTCTCAAAGCTCTCGATCCCGACGATAAAAAACACTTCGGCGGACGCCCTTGCCAGAGTTGTCACGCCCAGGATACCGCAGCCGGTCTCGTCCGTGCTTATTTGTTCGGTCGTGCCCGAGATCGAAGCCGCGATGAGTGATTTCCTGACTGCGAGCTACGGTGTCGCCACCGTCTTTGTCACGAATGATATCGACCTCGGCCTAGCGATCAAATACGAACCTCTCTCCGATGCCGGGACGGACCGGCTGGTCAATGCATTCTCGGCGGTCGAGCGATACGGTGCACCATGCATTGTATGCAGCTTTGGCACCGCATTGACCATCGACGTAGTTGACGGCGACCGCGTCCTGATCGGCGGCCTTATCGCACCGGGAATGAATATCCTCATGGCTGCTCTCGGTTCAATGGGGTCACGCCTGTCCGAGGTCGAGATCGAAAAACCCGAAAACGTTATACAGAATACGACGGTCGGCTCGATACAGTCTGGCATCGTCTATGGGTATTTCGGGCTGGCCGATTCGCTGCTTGCACGGGTCAAGGCCGAGATCGGCTTTCCCGCACAAATAATTGCAACGGGCGGCTATGCCCGGCTGGTCGCCGAAAATACCGCCCGTATCGACATCATTGACGACGATCTTTTGCTCGCCGGCCTGCAGAAATTACAAAAACGGCTCTATCAGGCATAAGTCGCCAGATATTTTGGCGGTCGCCGCATTTTTGTCACCTGCTCGAACGCATAAGCGATCTTTATCAGTGTAGGTTCAGAGAATGCGCGGCCAAAAAACGATATTCCCGCCGGCAACCCCTGGATATAACCTGCCGGGACCGTAATGTTAGGGTAGCCCGCGACCGCTGCTATGCTCGAGCTTTCAAAAACACCACAATCGCCGCCGATCAGGTCCGTCGGCCATGCGACGCCGCCTGACGGGGCAACGATTGCATCAAGTTTGTCTCTATCCATTACGCCGTCGATCCCCTGCTCCTGCGTCATGAGCTTGCTCTGGAGCAATGCGATGCGATAGGCCCTGTCGTTAAGATCGCCTTTTGCCTGGGCCTGAATAAAGATCTCCTGCCCAAAATACGGCATCTCTTTATCGGCATTCTTTTCATTGAATGCGATAAGGTCTTTTAGCGTCATATTTGTGTCGCGGCCGGTGAGATATTTGTTGAGGTCCTCTTTAAACTCATAAAGGAGAACTTCGAATTCGGCGTCGCCAAAATTCTCCAGCTTAGGGAAAGTAACGTCGATCAATGTCGCTCCGCCATCTTTCAGGGCCTGCAAATGCGGCATGATCAGCTTATCCACCTTAACGTTGCGGCCAAAATATTGACGCCCAACACCTATCCTCGTTCCCTTTAGGCCATCTTTTTGCAGGAATTGCGTGTAGTCTTTTTTCTGGTTCGCTGCTTGTGCAGTGATCCGGTTATTAGGGTCAGTGCCCGCCAAAACTGTCAGCAAAGCTGCGGCATCGGCAACAGAGCGACACATCGGCCCGGCAGTGTCCTGGCTGTGAGCGATCGGTATCACGCCCGAACGGGATACCAGCCCAAGTGTCGGTTTGATCCCCACAATGCCGCATGTTGATGATGGGCATATTATAGAACCATCGGTCTCGGTGCCGACCGCGATCGCGGCCAAACTTGCGGCAATCGCCGATCCCGAACCAGATGACGAGCCGCACGGATTGCGGTCGAGTATGTAAGGGTTATGAGTCTGGCCGCCGCGTCCCGACCAGCCGCTGGACGATTTCGATGAACGGAAATTCGCCCATTCGCTCAGGTTCGTCTTGCCAAGTATTACCGCACCTGCTGCGCGAAGTTGTTTTACAACAAAGGCGTCCTGCTTTGGTATTGGGGCGTCAGCGAGTGCCAGGCTGCCTGCCGTGGTCTTCATCTTATCTGCGGTATCGATATTGTCCTTTAGCAGTACAGGGATGCCATGCAGAGCTCCAAGCGGCTTCCCGGCCTTTCGCTCGGCGTCAGATCGGTCTGCTATAGCAAGCACGTCAGGATTCAGTTCGATCACGGAGTTGAGCATTTTATCAATGCTCGCGATGCGTGATAAATAACCTTCAGTCAGCCGCCTTGCCGAGGTTTGGCCGGAGGCGAGAGCGGCCTGCAGACCGGCAACGGTCATCTCTTCCAGGTCAATTTCAGCTGTGGAATTAATATATGAACTGCCAAAAGCCCCATTAGCTAAGGCCATAATGCCCGCCGTCCCTGCAAGTTTCAAAAAATCTCGCCGTTCGATATATGTCATCATTGCCTCCTTGTTATCACTTTGCCAGTTTTGCATGATCGAGGTTCCCTTGTGCCTCGGCATACCCGGGCCGAAGCTGCAACGCTCTTTCAAAGGCTTTTATTGCGTCGGCTCTTTGCCCTTTGTCCAGCAGGACCAGCCCCAGAGCGTTGTAGGCCTCAGCCGAGCTGGGCTGCGCCTTGATCACGGTCTCGATCTGCTGTTGGGCCTCGTCACGGCGGCCCAGTTTGAGATAAACACCGGCCAGGCTTTGTTGCGTGACATGTTCTTCGGGCGTGATTTGCAATATTCGCGTCAAATTCTCAGATGCCTTCGGGTAATTCTGTTCGGCTGCATAGGTTGATGCGAGGCTCCTGAGAGCAGGCAGGAATGTCTGGAACGTCGAACCGGACGGGCTCTTGTTAGATCCCGTTACCAACGTTTTTTCCGCTTCCGCAGTCTTATTCTGTGCCAATTGGGCCATTGCCAGGTTCGAATAAGCTCCCGGGATGTTCTGCCCGACCGATACTGCCCTGGCAAATTCGGCTTCCGCCCCGGCAAAGTCCTTATTCAGGAATCTGATCGTCCCCAGCCCGCTGTGCGCGGGGAAATAATCGGGCCGCGAATTTACCGAGAGCTGGCAATACTTTTCAGCCTCGTCCAAACGGTTCTTGTCCGTCAGATCGGCACATAGGTTTTGGGCAATTAGGTAGTTGCCGCTGGTCACCGACAAGGTCTGTTTGAACAGTGTCTCGTTATCGGCAAAATACGCTGTCCGGACAAAGGCGAGCCCCACAAGAACGCATACGCCTCCTACACCTGCGGCAGCGAGGATACGGCCATTCCACCGGAGCATTTTGAATAATTCTACCAGCCCGAAAACCACCACGATAAAAAGCCCAAAGTAAGGGAAATAGGTGTAGCGATCAGCATGTGACTGGCCGCCGACCTGCACAAGCCCGATCGCCGGGACAAGAGTTCCCAGAAACCACGTCCACCCGACAAACAGATACTTTCGGCTCTTGAATTGATAGACACAAAAAGCGGTAACACACAAAAGAAAAATACTCGCGGCGATGACCAACAACGGGTCAACATTCGACTGGTATGGGTACCAGAAGGCAAGCCGTGCCGGAAAAAAAGCCATCAGGACATACTTGGCATAGGACAACACGGCGTTCTCGATCCGTAATGATAACGATACGTCGCCGAGAGACCTGACCGCGTCGGCAGTTCGCTGGGCCATGATCGTTACGATCGATGAGGCGATGGATAACGCAAAGAAAGGTATCTTCTCCAGCAGCATTCGGCCAAGGTCCTTACCTGATCGTAAGCGTCCGAGCGGCCATATATCACAAAGCAGGAAAACGAAAGGCAGCGTGACGATCATCGGCTTTGACATCAGGCCAAGCACAAAGAGAATGAGAGTAATGAAATAGTATCTTGTCCACAGCTTCGATCCCGACCGATACCACAAAAAGTAGCTCCACATTGCAAGCAGCCAGAACATAGTGCATAACACGTCCTTGCGCTCGGATATCCACGCTACTGATTCGACATGGGCCGGGTGGACGGCAAAAAGAGCAGCGATCGCGACAGCAGGCCAATATCTACCGGTCATCCGATAGAACACAAAATAAGCCAGGACGGTATTAATAAGATGAAAAACGACGTTCATCACATGGATCATTCCGGCGCTCGCCCCAAAAATAGATACGTCCGCGGCAAGCGAAAGCCATGTCAGCGGGTGCCAGTTGCCGGCATAAAATGCCGTAAACGACCATTTGATCGTGTTCCAATTCAGCCCTGCCAGAACATGCGGGTTTTCGTAGACATAAAATTGGTCGTCGAGATTGATGAATTGAAAGCTTGAGGCCTGAAAATAAACGACGAGCACGAGTAGGACCAGCACTGCTACTGCCAACACATCGCGATTTCGCTCAAAAAATGTATTAGTATTGTCCGTCATGCCTTAACAGACCTTTTCTGCGGCGTCTCTACTTCATGATAATAGTCCGGTAACTGTTGAATAGCTCGACGCTCGAATCTGGAAGATCTCCTGATCCTTAAGCGGTGCAGCCTGAAATCGATCGATGTCGCGAGCACGCCGAGGCCGTATCTGATCGCCCTTGCAAAATTTATTGACGATGCCTCGGCAAAATATCGCGTTGGGCACGAGATCTCGCCTACTCGGTGGCCGAAGTATATGACCTGTGCGAGCATTTGGTTGTCGAAAACGAAATCATCCGAATTTTCATCCAGCGGCAAACCGGCTATCACATCGCGTCGAAAAGCACGAAAACCCGTGTGATATTCGGAAAGCTTGTAATTTAACAAAATATTCTGGATCAGCGTCAAGAAACGATTGGCAATGTATTTATAAAGCGGCATTCCGCCCTTGAGCGCTCCTGTCCCGAGGATCCGCGATCCGATCACTACGTCGTATTCGCCATAGGCGATCATCGAGGCTATCGGCACGATCAGTTGGGGTGGATACTGATAATCTGGATGCAGCATCACGACGATGTCCGCATTATGGCGAAGGGCCTCGGCATAACACGTCTTCTGGTTGCGGCCATAACCAAAATTCGCATCGTGCAGAAATACGGTCAGCCTCAGCTCATTCGCCAATTCGACGGTGTCATCCGAACTTGCGTCGTCAACCAGCAGGATCTCGTCCACCACGCCGCGCGGTATCTCGGCCACGGTCCTGGCGAGCGTCTTTTCGGCATTATAGGCCGGCATTACGACAATGATCTTTTTGCCGTTCAACATAACTGGGACAATTTTTCCGAGCGTCAAAATTATATCAAAAAAGGGCGTCTGCTAGCTGCTAAGGTCGCCGCGACCGCCCGTTCGGGTATACTCTATTTTCTATGGACCCGCTTAAGGAGGAAATATCTCCGCCAAAACTGATCACCCCTTTGCGGAATTTTAATCTGTTGCCCGTGATAGTGTTTCTGCCCACCCGGCAACGCTTGTACGACGCCGCTAGTCCGGTCGCGATGGCCAGATCGCAGAGGGTCCAG